>Ga0213869_10000937_pt1 | contig 22445 bp, 16 predicted proteins | sample PICome_10_FD_160083 | JGI IMG/M metagenome (GOLD analysis project Ga0213869, IMG submission 160083) | Coastal seawater microbial communities near Pivers Island, North Carolina, United States - PICO132 | ecosystem: Environmental > Aquatic > Marine > Coastal | place: USA: North Carolina...
TCCTGCGCCGACTTACCCCAACATGAGGAGTCGTTCCAATGAGTGTACATATAGCGTTTGAAACCCCACAAGACGTACAAGAGCAAGTCTATGAGATGGTAAAATCTCTAGGTAAAGATGGTAGAGGTCGCTTGAAGAAAGGCGCTAACGAAGTTACCAAGGCTGCAGAGCGCGGTACTGCTCAGATGATTGTAATGGCTGAGAACGTTAACCCAGGAGAACTTCTAGCACATATCCCTATGATTTGTAAGGAGAAGTCAATACCATTCATTTACGTAAACGACCAAGCATACTTAGCAGAAGCTGCTGGTATGACTACTGGTACACGTACTGCAGCGATTGCAGTTATGTCCGTAGAAAAAGATGGAATGGACAGATTCAATGAAGTCAAGTCTCACTATGAGACCATGACTGCATGAATCTTCTAAAGGATGACTGGAGGAAAAAAATATGGCAGTAGAATCATGGCCAGCAGAGGTCGTAGAAATTGTCGGCCGTACCGGTATGACTGGTGAAGCAACTCAAGTTAAGGTCCGTGTAGATGACTCAAACAACCCGCGTGACATAGGACGTATTATTTCTCGTAACGTAGTCGGTCCAGTCCGTGTTGGAGATATTTTGATGTTAAGAGATACAGGTCGTGAAGCACGACGTTTAGGACGCTGAGGTGAATAATTATGCCAGAACGTAGAATTTGCAGTTTCTCACATGAAGAGATTGAACCTGGAACAGGCATTATGTTTGTCAAGAGAGATGGTTCAGTACTTTGGTTCAAGGACAGTAAAGCTCGAAAGAACATGTTGAAGCTTGGCCGTAACCCACGTCGTATGAAGTGGACTCGCCGATATGTTAAGGGCGGAATAAACTAATTTTTCCTCGATCGATTTTATGGAAAAAGAAGAAAATAATACAGACAGTGGAACCTTTAGAGAAATAATAGCTCTCTTGACAAAAGCATTGACAATGTATGTCTATGAAGGACAAGAGAAAATGAGAGAAGAAGAAGAGTATAAGCTGTATAGAGAACAATACCCTTTCGAAGAATATTACCACTTCAAAGAAGAGTTCAAATGTGAATGGGAATAGCTCCCCAACGAGTCATTGCTGACAATCTACATCATTTAGATCTTCTAGGCCACATCTAATCAGATGCTGCCTTGTCTCTTCGAGTAAATCATTAGTAGGCAGATACAAGAAAATGTAATATCATCTCCAGAACAATTTTTATGCTGGGAAAAACGACATTTTGGATCATGAGCACTTTTCCCTACATAGAACATTTTACAGTTCCAGATGAAATTTTCTCACCGGAATCATTCCAAATATGAGAGTTGATTCTTTTATATACTCTAATGGCTAGTGACCATTAGAACTCATGCAGCTGTAACAAAAATATTAAGTAGGACTCATTAGCTGTACCCAAAACTCAGAGGGATACAATGCCAATGCAAAACATTCTAACAGGCTCGCACAACAACGAAAACCACCTTGAAAAATATGTCACATGGTGCCGTCAATGGGTAAACAGAGAACCCTCAGCCAATTGGGTGGATGAAGAAAGTTTGATAGTTTTCGAAGATGAAAGAAATGAACTCAACCAACAACTTGATGATTTACTCAACGAATATATTGGAACTGGAAACCTTCCTTCTGGCGCGGAAGCATCTAGCACCTTCTATCGTCTTAGGGACTTCGCTTCGGATCGATTCAAGGATCATTTCATGTGGGGTGATTGGTTAGATGAAAATCAAGTTTTGGAACATTCACCTGGCGGTCCCGCTATTGGCTATGGAGGAGAGTTACTACATTCTAGTACCCTTTTGTTCATGAGTTCGCTCATTCGACATGTGTACAGTGATCGTCCAGGTTCTATTGAACTAGAATTGACTGAAGTCAAGCAAGACTCACGTAGCGTATACGTTGGTAGTGCAACAGCCTCACAACTTGATGCAATTTGTTCAGTACCTAATCTTGACCCCATGCTATCTTCAGAAGAATTTGGCGCTAAATTGTACAGCCGAAACATGCCTGACAATCAATGGCAACGAGTTGTTAATGTTAGCCGTATTAGAGATATCTCAAAATTCATAGACAAGGCGGATTCTTTCATTTTTAACCCAGTTGTATTATACCTCGATACGACTGCTAATTCTGAATATGCTGAACTGACTGTAATCGACCTAGATAATGGTAAGCATAAGGCTCAGATAAACTTTGATTTTCTCGTAGAAAAAAATACTGGTTTCGTAGATTACGACCCTATACCCGACGCTCGTGATTTACGCCCTCTAAAAATCGTAGATGGGCAACACCGCGTACGCGGCATGGCTATGAGTTCCCGAGGCCATTCACTTACTATGCCTTTCGTACTTATAACTGGCGATGGGTCAAAGGCTGACAGATTAATGGTCGCTAAAATTTTCACTGAAATCAATACGAATAGCGTTCAACTCGATGCACTCCATCAATTATATCTCCGATACAAGTTTTCCATGCCAGACCAACGCGAAGGAAAATCTGGCGCCATAATTTCAGGGCCAAATGATTTCTCGACAGAAGAAGATAGCGTAACTCCGACAGCATACGGCCGACCTCAAAGGAGAGCCTATGAATTGGCCATGATTATGGCTTCAGCCCCAAATAGCCCCCTGTATGATATGATTGAATTCCAGCGTCCTGCCATCAAAGGTCGACGAAGAGCAGATAAGATCTGTATTAGTGCAGTTAATTGGGTACAATCTGCTAGAAAATGGTTCCTTTCTGGTTCTGTATATTCCGAATTGAATTCGGAAGAATGGTTAGATGATGAGGTGTTCAATTTCTTCAAGGCATTCCAAAGAACATGTACCACAAAATGGCCAAAAGGGCGAGAGCGTTGGTCTCCAGGAAGAGGCAGAGGCAAGCCTTTGCTTCAGTTTGAGGGGCCATTCTTATCTTTACTAGATCTACTCCCCAGACTCGTTACCTACATACGTGAATCTGAGCATGTTGAGGGAGCCATAACTGTTGAAACATTTTGCGAATGGATGAAACCTTTGGAAAATGTTGATTGGATGTCCCCTCGGATCAAAAATTCAAGGTTGAAAGGACGAACAAATGACAATATTCGCCATTTAGTGATGTGGATGGAAACCGCTATTCTTAATCGAGCATCTCATTCTAAAGACGATATTCTGGATTCCAATATGCGATCTATGCCAGGCAAGGGAATCATCGCAAGGCCTGAAGCGCCAATTATCAGTAAGACACAAGGAGGCTCTTGGCCAAGTGATGACATGCCAGTAACATATGAAGTGGAATATCCTGATCATACGTTAGGTAGTGCGTGGACAGTTCAATGGGAACTACCGACTGGGCCAGAGTATTGGAGTTCATCTGAGATGAAAGAGGTCAAAGCAGTATCTAACTCTACACGTGGAAACAGTAAGTTCACCGAACTTGCCCTCACTCCAGATGTAGTCCCCTCAAATGCAACCAAGATTGAAGTTATATGTGAACTGAAGAATGGTAATGGTGAAACACTCTCAGTCCGTCAAGAACTCAGTCTTCCGAGGCTAAAAATATGACTACAGACTTATCGCTTGCCACTCAAATCCTAGAATCGTCTTTTCAAGATTTGAAGATTGAGGTTAAGGATTGGTACGAATCTACAGTTTACGATGGTTCAAATTCCGCTAATAACGAAACCTCGGAATTTATCAGGGACCAATTTGGGAAAATGAAACGGGGCCTTGGTTGGTCTCGCTATATCCCCCCTCATCAGATAGCTAAATTCGTGTGCTCGTGTTTGGGTTACGATATTCTAAGATACTCTCCTGTTCGCTCACTACTCATTGAATCCTTTCTCAATAAAAACAATGACGAAGAAATTAATTCTCAAAGAATTTCCTTGTGTGATGCGTTAGGAGCCTCAACTCATATTTCGGATGTGGAACTAGCAAAACAAGTCCGTGAAATGTCTTGGCGGCCCTCCAGTAGGTCTGCAATCACAATCTGTCAAGTAATAGGCTTACCAACTCGTTTTGCTGTTGTTGGTAGTTCTGAAAATCTAGAACCTGTTTTGGTGGCAAATTCAGTCGAGAGGCTATATCCCTTGTTAGATTTCCAAGAACACGTAAAGACAGAATTGACCTCAGTGATTGAGGCAAGAGGCAGAAGTATGGTTTGTATGCCCACAGGCGCAGGTAAAACACGAACTACAGTTGAAGCATTATTGGAATGCTTTTCCTCTAGCAGTGGATTTGAAGGCGGCATACTTTGGATTGCCGATAGACAAGAATTATGTGAACAGGCTGTACAGACCTTTTACCATTTGACCATGTTTTTGGCTCCAGGCACCCCAATATACAGGTTATGGGGTGGTATGAACCCAGAGATTGAATTTACCTTTGACGGAATTAAAAGCGGTTTTTCTGGAATTGTTGTTACATCAACTCAGCAACTTAGAAGTCGACTTAAGAATAGGGATTTGAACGCCATTAAAATTAGAGAGTTATGTGATGTAATCATCATTGATGAAGCTCATAGAAACCTAGATTGGTGTATCCATTTCATCAATGAGTCAGTTAGGAGAAGCGATTATCCATCTGTCGTTGGATTAACCGCAACTCCAAGGCGAAGAGTGCGTAATGAAACCACTGCACTGGCTAGAATTTTTGGCGAGAATATGATTTCTCCATTACCTAATTCTCAAGATGAATTTTATTCAGCCATCGAATTACTCACAAGTCGGAGAATTCTTGCCAAACGAATTGACGTCACTACCCATGATCTTGAAATTGAATTACAAACCGATTATAATTCCCCCCTTAATCTAAATGACGCTTATTTTGTATCGATCAAGATGAGAGAAAAGTATAATCTAAAGTCAGTATTAATCTTCACAGAATCAGTAGAACAAAGCAAATCGCTCACACTAATGCTGAACATGGCAGGATATTCATCAAAACACATTGATGGCTCAACACCGGCTGCACAAAGAAAGCGTGTGATCGATGAGTTCAGAGAGAACAGTCTACAGTTTTTGACAAATTACGATATATTGACTACGGGTTTTGACGCTCCTAAGACTGATGGAGTAGTTATCCTAAGGGCAACTGAAGATGTTCAACAGCCCCTGATAATTCAAATGATAGGTCGGGGACTGAGAGGGCCAGAATTTGGTGGTTCCGATGAATGTTACTTTTTTATTCGAGGTGAAAATTCATGAGTTTGTTTTTCCCAGCCCTTGCCTCAACAGATACAATCGGAACTTCGTTGAATGGAAAAAGGATATCAGTGTCTATTCGTTCATTCATACCCCCAAAAATGAAAAATAATTTCTTAACTTCATTAAGTTTTGATGAGACACCTCATTATGAGGTAGATGGGGCTGAACAGGTTTTTATCGACTGTGGGGCGTTCCATTATGTTAACGAAAAAGTGCCTAAATTCAAGAAAGGGGGGTACGTGAATGCACGCTCTGCAATTCAGCATTACATTCATCGTCATTCGAATCGAAAGAACGCTGCTAAATCGTATTTAGTTTGCTCTCCAGATCATATAATCCCGCCAGACATGAGTGACATAGATTCTGAAAATCGAACAAAATGGACGATACATGTAGCGAAAGAGTTCATTGAACTGTGCAAAGAAATACCGAACTTCACTCCAGTAGGCGTAGTTCATGGAAGAGATAAAAATGAGAGACTTGTAATGGTGGAAGAATATATAAGTCTTGGATACGAATACATTGCCTTTGGCGGCCTAGTGCCAATTGCAAGGAATGAATCTTTAGTTTTAGAGCAGATTGCAGGTATCAGTGATTTTACTGAACTTAAAATTGACAAAAATTCTCCACTTGGGCTAGCAATGCTAAATGGATGTAAAACACATATGTTTGGTCTAAATAGTCCAGAATGGTATAGATGGTGGAAGCGCATGGGAGTGACTTCTTTCGATGGTTCGAAATTATCTCAGGAAGGGGCTGCAAATGGGATAATATGGTCATCGAATGAGTTTGATATCAAATCACCACCTAGCTCTGCAAAGGGCTTGTACACTAAGACAAAAATAAAAAACATTGGCGAAAGAAATTGGATTGAAGGTAAAGATGGAATTTACGAACTCGATGTGAAAGGAGGGTCTATCTTGGATGTCCAATCTTCAGGATGGGAATTTTACAAAGACTCGTTATGTATGAACAATAATTGTAAGCAAACCAGCTTCAAGCACAGACCAGATCCGAGAACAACGGGGAGTGTTGAGCATAATATGGGGCGCACCATCATCAATGCTCATGTTTTTGAAGAAATCATGCAAAGGATTGATAATTTGGTTGAGATAGCGGATAAATCTAACGATGAAATTTATGATGACTGGAGGTCTATTGGTTGGGAATAAATAGAAAAGCGGTACTAATCAATTGCTCAGCGTCAAAGGCCCATCCTGTTGCAAAGGATTTGAAATGGAAGGAGGGGATGACTCTTGATAAATGGAAAAAGCTTTGGCGTTCACAAACTGAATTACACCTAGTGAGTGGATTATATTCGGGGTATAATTTCAACCAACAGATCAAGTTATGTGAATTATTTTCCACTGATTGTTTTGTAATATCGGCAGGAGCAGGTTTGTTGAATTTAAGTGATAAAATACCGTCATATGACTCATCTTTCATCGGCGATAATGGTCCAAAGGTAGGTGAATGGAATGAACTTCCTATGGGCAACTTAGAATTATTGGCTAATGCTGATGAAATCATATTATTCTGCCCTCCACAATATCAACTAGCAATAAAATCAGATATTTATTTCGATCAAATCAAGGATCGGCTTGTCGTAGGTAGAAACTCTCCATTATCCAAAGATGTGGGGCGAGTGCTCCCAATTCCAAACCGAGCATCTGAGATTTTGGAATGTAGTCAAACCCATTTATCGACTAAATTGTTGAAATTGTACCTTGAAGAAGGTGTTGATGGTTTTGAGCAATTGGAAAAGAAGGTAACTTTACTACCTGAAAAGCGAATTACTAGAAAGGTAAACGATAATGAATTAATTGATGTTGTAAGAGATTTTATCCATTTAGGAGGCCTAATCAAGATTGTTCGTGCAATTAGGGATACTACAGATATTGCTGCAAGTTACGAACGAATTCGTAATGCCAGAAATGAAATACTGACAAGTTCAGGGGCTGACTATGTCAAGTTATGACGAGGCATACCATCCGCCAAGTTGCACTTGCGATCTCCCCCCCGGACCCATAAGTGTCCAAGAATTCCTTCGTTCTTGTTTTTATCCTCGTCTCCTCAAAAATAAAGAATATAGAAAGGAACTAACCATTGGGGGGATACGATCATATGTACCTCAGCCCCGAAGAAGGGATTTTTTGGGCACTGAGTATGAAGGTACAGACATTTGGGATGCATCACCTAGGCACCCACTTTTATGCTTGGAAGGCCACTATGCCTGGGAGAGTGGAGATGACAAAAACCCTAGTTCATTCACAGTTAATACTGGCGGTAGAACTCTGTCCACATTGAAGAATTTGATTGAAAGAGGCGACTACATTGATGGGGCCCACTTTAAGCATCACCACGGCGAAAAAGACGATTGCCACTGTGGCATGGGCCGAGATACAGCGGAAATTCTTCTTGCTGAGCAACGGAAAGCTGCTCTTTTAAAACGCACCAATGGCACCCCAGTATTGCAAAATTTCATGGGGGTATACGAATTAAGATTTCATGTTCAAAGTGGGTCAGAGGGATTGCCTGCAGGAATTCAAAAGGTGGAACATATACAAAGCACTCTAGTATTGCGCCCTCCAGATTTAGAAGACGCCACATCGGTATGGCTGCTGAGTCGCGATGCAGGGGCCCTCCCTGGAAATTGTGCAGGCTTCTTGTGTTTTGAGAATTCATCAGATAAAACAAATCTGTTCATACCAGATGTAGGTAAAATCGTGCTCATCATCCCCGAGACTAGAAAATCAGACATGAAGGACTACCTTAGCGCGCTAAGAGAGGAAATACCGGATGGCGTGAGAATGAATCCAGGTAAATCCGATAGCTTGCAGCAACTCACAGGATACCGACAGGGGATTATTGAATGGAATGATTCCGAATCGCAATACCAAGTTAAAGAATTTCTACGAAAAATCACTGGCCTTGAGTTGCACTTGTTAAGATCAACGAGGCCTCTTATGATGGAAGTGCATGATCGGGCCTACGAGCCCGTGACTCCTGTGAGTCAAGATCGTTTGTCGGAATTTGCCTTCGATAATGGTGAAGAATTCTATGTTAAAATTCGCAGAATGCGAAACGCCCCGCTTGAAAGTTTTCGCCTCCTTCTTGGCCCGGGCATAGATTCTTCGGGTCTGCAGCAAATGAATGGTTTCGAAGCCAGAAACCTCGGAGTCGATGAAGCATCAGGTGGGACTCTGTGGAAGATTTTTGTTCGGGAGGAGATTCTTCAAAATGGGCTATGGGCTTCAATGCAAGTACAGTCTCATCATGAATCTGTATGGGTAGAAGTTTTAGATCATGGCTCCACTGTCGAACAGAGTGGTTCCAGATTACAGATTGTTACAAAGGAGTCGATTTAATGGCTCTAAAGCAAATTTTCCGTGCTGGCAACCGTTTGGGCTTCCTTCCATGGGGGACGCCTGGTCGCCGTCTTGGTGCGGCGAGATGGACCGATCTGTTCCCCGAGAATCAAGAGGCTCCTCTGGCCAAAATCACACTCGCAACCACGGGCGTCCACCAACTTCCGGAGATTCCAACCTTATTCCGTCATAATACAACACACATACTTCCCGAGTCCACCATAGGAGCTCACTTCACAATCCCGCAACGAATTAAATGGCAGATAATAGAAAATAGCTCCGAATCACATCTGCTTGACAGCCAACTTTCAGTGATAAGGGGAGAAAATAGCAATTTTGTCTTGTCAGCAGAGGTATGTGGAAGAGTCATCGGAACCTATGAATGCCAAATTGAAGAAAGAGAGAGAGTTTCGATGCCCGAGATCACCGTCAGAGTCAGGCCAATCCCGGGGCGCGAGCAAGAAGGGATGTGCGAATTCGATTGTAACCAAAGACATAGTTTCCCTGAGCGTTATGAGAACGATTCGCAGAATATGGAATTACGAATTGGTAATCACGCCCATCGTCCAACTTCGCACGACATAATCCGATCAAGAGTTTACAATCTGTCTTTCTTTTCTTCGTTCACCCTCCCTTTGAACAAACTCCTCAAGGACGGAATTGATACAGGTGTAGCCTATTGGAATAATGGTATCCAAGTGTTCAGGGCCGATGTGATATTTGATTACTCGGAGCTGCAACTGGAAGCCATTTCCTCAGGCGGGTGTTTCACTCCTAGCGAAGTTCTAATCACGCATCTGTACTCTGGCGACAACTCTGAGGAAATAGTATCTCTCGATCTATGTTTTGGTCAGACAACACTTCACGGTTGGCCTGTTTCATACACAATCGCAACGCCGACACAATCGGTAAAAATCAAAAAAATAGAAAATGAAATTAGAATTCCTGTTAAACGTGAGAAAATTCAACAATGGTTCGAATCACCATCTGAAAATCTTCGCCATCGCTCGATTACCTTGACGCCCAACATTGCTGGCCTGGATTTACCGTCTTCAGCCTCCACTATACAATTACACCTAGAGGTCCCTGAGGCTCCTTGCCTTGGATACCGGGGGAATAGAGCCGAGGACTGGATTAAATTCTTACTTCGACCACAAGAAGAATACCATATAATACAACAAAAGCATAGGATAGTGGACCCTTTATCTGACCAAAGTTGGATTGATGAAATATCGCCTGAAAAACTCTCTTCGATGAATAGAAATAACATATACAGAGGTATTTGTGGGCCCGCAGTCGATCCGCCCGTTACCAATTGTGAACGGGTTACTGAACTGCTCCCCCTAGCCTTCAATTGCCTTGAAGATAAAGTTAAAGTTGATTTCAAAACGGGAAAGAAACTAGCTGCAATGTATGGCGGGCGTAAAGTCATAGATGTCGACTCTACTGAGATACAAGCCCTATACCCAAGGCAAAAATTCCGCCTGGAGGCCAATGATTCACAAATTTCTGGTGAAAGCCCCTGCAACAGCATAAGCATTAACCAGCAAGGAGAATCGCTAGCGATGCTTTCCAGCAATGGTACTGAATACAAATATTCCGAAAATGGGAAGACAGGTTTCGATTTTGACCGATTACCGGAGGCATTTGCGTACAGAATAAACTCTTACACTTTCGCAGCACCACAAATCCCTGGTGTGTACTATCTCTACGTCCCTTCAGAAGGAGGAGACCATTATCTTGTGGAAATCGAAGTACGTGGTTTCATTGAGGAGGCGATTGAATGAGTGTGACCTTTCGTTTTTGCCGCAGCCCAGGAGATGAATATCACTTCAATGCCCTAGGTATTGATTCGACAACAAATTTCGTTCTTCAGACGAATGATGATCTCATCGAAACAGTTGGGCAACCATTTGCTAAGGATACAGTTGCGACCGTTTTTCACGTCCATGAAATCATGCGCATTCTCCTTTCACAACTCGATTTGACAGAACGTGAGGAGGAGATGATGGCTAATTCAACTAAAATCAGTTTTCATTTTGAGAGACTTTCCTATCATGCTGCTTCGGTGTGGAGTGATTGGGGGCCGGCTGTGGAGAAAGCAGGAGGGTGCTTTCGTACAATTCTTCAACGTATGTTTGGAGTGAGGATTCGGCAAAACGGATGGTGGATTCCCCATCTTGAACCCAAATACATCGAAGTCGATACTGATTGGTCCATTATAGACGATGTTGTGACAACAACACACCTGTTAGAATCGACTTCCTACAGCGACATATGGGTCTCGATGGACACGGGATTACGTCTCTTACGTAATTCGGCAAAACCATCCGAATGTTCGGAATCGCTGGAGCATTTCTTTGGAAGAAAACATCGGTTTACATCTGCTTCTGCTTGGTTGCAATGGGCAATGGAAAATGGCACTCGAGAAGAGTTACCCACCGATCAAGGAACGCCCTTCTATTACAAGGGCATCATAAACAACGAGGTGCCAAGATACTATGAATATCAAGTTCGCAAGAACGGCCCATACGATTCCGAGTGGTGGACGACGGAACTGGATGCTTCCGATGTCCCAAAATTTTCCATTAATGGAGATTCATGGGCTTTCGGTATACTTTGGAAGCATGATGAGGAACGAAGCACATGGGTGGATACATATCCGCATTTGCGCCAACTCGGCGAGGGCAAACCCGTTCTGATATCGGTCTCAGGATTGAGACTAGAAATCGTGACTGATTCAGAAGAGGTTGATGAAATTGATCTCGGACCTCTCGATGTAAGGCGCAGCCTGAACAATCACTTAGTCACCGAACACCTTAGGGCAATACGTATTTTGTTAATTGAATTAGGTCATGCCCAAAAACCAAGCGCAGAAGATAAAACAATTGGCGGACTAGGGTTGGCTGGTAGCACAGTCCCTTCTCCCTTCTCCGATATATATTTCTTAAATTCCAATAGTGCATCGTCCTTGGGTATTGTCATTGGCTCTCCCATTGAAACAATCATAAGGCAGGAGATTTTAGAGAACAACTGGTACGTGGTAGAATGAGGATTAATGATACTTTCACGACTCTAAACGAAACATTATCTACGTCAATCCGGAGGCAGTATCCACTGGTGTATACTGAGCCCTTAACAAGATCTTTTGACAACCTCACCCTCCCTGAGAACTTAGAGAATAGTTTGGCCCGAATACCCTACATTGAGGCTCTACCCCAATACAAAAACAACCCTAAAGGCGTCTATAGCTCAGGGCTGAAAGCCTTGCTGGACCCTGAAAATCTAGGGGAAACACATAAAGAGTTCATTGATTTTATGGAGAATTGGAAAGCACAGGGGATTTTCTTTGATCCTTATGTTCATCAAGTCCAAGCCCTAAGGGCATGGTCGAAGGGATCTGACATCATCGTAAGTACCGGCACAGGTTCTGGAAAAACGGAATGCTTTCTTTGGCCGATTTTAGGGCATTTACACCGCTATGCGCGCAGAAATAAGGACACACCTGGCCCACACCGGGGCGTAAAAGCCCTCATTCTGTATCCGATGAACGCTCTTGTCGCAGATCAATTAAAGCGACTTCGTCAACTCTTAGGGCGCGAAGAACTTGCAAGCGAACTCGCTCAAGGGACTTTGATCCAAGGTGGCCATGAGCGGCCCTTCCAATTCGGGCAATACACTGGCCGAACAAAATTCCATGGTTCGTATGCAAAGGCAGGAACGGGGACGGGCGGTGGTTCTGTGAGTCCAAAAGTTTCCAGAGCTGCAAAACAATTTCAGAATTTTAGTAAGATTCGAACCCATGATAGCACTCGCCCAGAAGGTGAAGGGTCACTCTATTCTCAAATGATGAGCAAGGGCCTAATCCCGGCAAAAGGCGGAGATCACAGAGTTGGAGATACAGATTTTTGGGACATGGATACGTTCATTCAGCACAGGGGGGCCCCCGGCAAGGCCAATGCGAAATTGATCACTGAACCGGGAGATCGGGAACTCTTTTTCCGTCACGAAATGCACAACACTGGTTATGCCAACTTGACTATGCAGCAAGACGGACGCGCCGTACGTCGAATCACTGATGAAACCAATGGTGGAGGTACCCCCGATGTCTTGGTTACTAATTATAGCATGCTGGAATACATGCTCAAGAGGCCATTGGAGCATGGCATGTTCCACGAGACAAAACAATGGCTTGGAGAGCACCCGGAAAACAAACTCATGTTGGTCTTGGATGAAGCCCACCTGTACCAGGGCGCATTGGGTACTGAAGTAGGCCTCCTGGTTCGCAGACTGTTGAGTAGTTTAGGAATACTCGGCTCTGATCACCAAGACAAAGTTCAATTCATACTTACCTCGGCATCCTTGGGCGACGGCCATGCGAGCAAGGAACAGTTTGTTCACGGCCTTACAGGACGCCCCCTGGAGTCGAGCGGAAGTTGGACCTACAAAGACTCGGAAGATGTCGATTGGAATGAAGATTTGACCACCTCAAGCGTATATGTCAAGGGTGAAAAATGGGCGCCAGAAGACAGAGATTGTAAAGATGAAGATTTACAAGATATCCGGAGGGAGTTACTCGAATTGGACTATCAGGATCGTTCGAATGAATTTCTTTTGAATCATTTTCTCGACCAAACACACACCCCAAATACTCAATCAGAACTCACGGAATGGATGCGAGAGCAGCCATTGTTCAGACGCTTATACATGTCATTGTTGAATGCAGCACTCTCGATGGACGATGTAGGCGAGCGCCTTTTTGGCACAAAACCATCAGCTTCCGCCGATCAAATATTGCAGACCCGTCTTGCCACAGAAGCAGTGCTAAATTTAGTGGCGGCATTAAGGGGGCCACGACCCGATTCAGAACGAACACTGCCGCTATTGGGAATCCGCGCCCATCTTTTGTATCGGGGCCTTCCCAGACTGTATTGGGATTTAGGCAAAGGTCAGATTTTACTCCGAGAACAAAACTCCCTCGATGTGGCATATCCAGTTAGAGGGTGTCGAAAGTGCGGTGCGCCGTATGCCTCGATATGGATCTCACAACAAAATTGGGATCAGGTTGCGGCCACCATTCAACATGGTGGCTCCTATATTTCAAGGGCCTTTTCACGACCAATTGATCATAGCATTCGACTTGAAGTGTACTTGTACGACGGGGTGATTGAAGAAAATGGCAGAGGTGTCGGAATCATGGAAATCGGAGAACGTATGGTGCGCGCAGATGGCCCAGCACACATTTGGGTAAATACAGAGGATTATCAAATCATGGTCAACGACACATATCCAGGAGAAAACTGGAAAGCAGGTTATCTTGCAGCAGAACTTAGGCCGGAACCAACAGACCGAGTCCAACTCATTCAAGATGCAATTCGTGACTCGAATGATGAAACGGGCCGTTCCAATGTAAAAGAAATCACATTCTGTAAAGCCGCGTGCTTGCAGTGCAACACATTGCATAAAAGGCGACAGTCAGATCAAATAACAGATTACATGACAAGAGGGGATGATGCATTTTCCCAATTGATGAAGCAATTGATTACTCATCAGAATCCAGACCCTGAGAAGAGCGATTTGCCAAACAAAGGCAAAAAGGTCATGGTGTTCTCAGACAGTCGTTCGCGTGCTGCGAAGTTGGCGAAGAAGATTCAAGATAATTCCAATTATGATGAATTGAGGCTTCTTGTTCTCCATCTTTTAAATCAAGATTGGTACAAGCAACTTCACCCTGAAATACGAACTTTGGAACACCTCTATTCAGTATTCGTATTGAATTGCACGCTAGCGAAACTCGAACCTTTTTCGGGGACAGGTGATAAGTACAGGAATTCGCGAAACTCCTTTGCTCGAACCAGGGTTGATATAATCGCCGCACATGCCGCACTGTTTGAAGAACATTTGAGTGATGTATTTTTTGATAACCATCAGGAACTCAAATCAATTGTACAATCTGCTGTTAGTGATGTACCTGAAGATGAAAAAGCGAAAAGTTACTATGAAGACTTTGTGAACAGGGCCCCGCGCAGCAACGATGCATTTGCAAATGCAGCAAAAAGACACCATCGTGAAAACAATCATAAAGGATATGTTCGCTTAATTCGCAAGAAATTGATGGCAACACTGACACGAGGCGCTAGAAACGCCTCCTCTGGATCAGCATTCACATCAAATGAGAAGTGGATCATAATGGGTGAGTGTTTCAATCCTGAGTTTTACAACGCAGAAGGAGACATAAATTTTACACAAGCAAAATACCAAGAAATGACCAATCGCCTTGCTACGGTTGGTATTACATTTGAAGATGGAACTTTGGATCATAGCCCGGTTGAAAGATTTTCCTCAATCATGCAAAATGTAACTGCCGGCATTGTATCTCTTAAGCCCCGAAATTCGGAGGAGGTAAAATGGAAGATTTTGGCCCAAGACATGAGGACTTTGTGTAAAGAACGAATTGGTAAATTACGAGACCTCCTTCATGGCAATCCCGATGTAGCCCGTTATCAGAATTGTAGGATTTTTCTCAATGGCGAAAATAAGACTCTAGGGGAATTGTCCGAAATTGCTAGACAAGTAATTAATGCTAGCAGTAAGTTTTTAGAAAACCCCTATCAAAGAAAAATACAATGGCAAAAAGTGTTTGATTTGGCAAATATCGGCCATTCAACACCTTGGGATTTCAGTTCTTCAATTATGGACTTCATTGGAAGCAAAGATTTCAGTTTTTCCTCGTTGGGATTGGGGTATGCAACTCTGTCCCCCCGAGTGGAGAGGAAACTCAAATCGGAATATTCAGAGGGGCAACCAGATGAGGATGTTGCAGAATTGCAATTTAATAATCACTGGGGCAGTACTTTGGAGCATGTGCTCAAGGAATTGGTTCATTGGATGACACGGCCATCGCTGGGTGAAGACTCTGAAGAGGGTAAAGAGAAAGCTGGTGGTCAGCGATGTATTTCATCGCCTGGCGCATATTCTTTCTCTTCGATGAATCATCATCCATCGGTCTACACGAAAGAGCCGGAATGGGGAATACTCCCTCAATTTATTCAAAATAAATATCTCGCCTTGATGCGCCAAATGAATGTAGACCCTCTTATTCCATTTGAATTAATCAGGCGTGAACTGTTCACGCCAAATACTCATCAAGAGGCAGGTGGGAAATTACTTGTGAAGGCAGAATTCATTGAATTGGTTCATGTCCTCGATAACGATAGCGATACACTCGGATGTCGTCGATGTGGCACCATCATGCCAATCATTCATGCCGATACGTCCCCGACCTCTTGTATCAGTTGTGGCTATGGTGAACTGATAAATTATAACCCCGAGATCCCCATTTTCGATCAACGAATTGAATCGCCTTGGCGCAGGCCTGCAAAAATAGCGATTGATTCGGATTATGATGACTTGGCAATCACGGTCATCCGTGCTGAAGAACATACGGCACAAATCAATACTGCGAAGACCGAGGAAGAAATGTATACCTCGGCCGAGGAATTCGAATTACTCTTCCAGGATGTGCCCTTTTCAGTCCCTGAAGAAGATGACGCTTGGACCTTTGTGCAGTCTCCTGTGGATGTTCTGTCATGTACAACAACAATGGAGGTAGGTATCGACATTGGTAGTTTGACTTGCGTAGCACTTCGAACCATTCCTCGTAAAGCATCAAACTATCAACAAAGAGTTGGGCGAGCGGGAAGAGGTTCGGCCGAAGTATGTGTTGCAGTTTCCTGGTGCGATAATCAACCGCACGCTCAGAATTATTTCGACAATCCTCAAGAAATGCTAACTCATCCACAAGACTCACCTGTCATTTATTTGAATAATGAAGCAATAATTGAGCGCCATATTAATGCTGCAATATTCCAGGCCTTTTTCAAGAGGATGAAATACGACTTGCCCAGGAGAAGGTTTGCTGGAATGGGTGCACCTGAACATGAGGCAAATCTGATGGAGAGCATGGGCACCTTAGAGAGCTTCTTTTCCGATACTTCGGGAAGCGGCTTCTCTTATTCTGACTTCTGTGAATGGTTGGACGGAAGCAATCCTTCAGGGGATGAAAATCCTGAAATGTCTTGGGCAAACATTCGCCCTCAAGTCGAAGCAATATTGCAATCTTCAACGTTAACACGCACTTTGGACGACTTTGTTCTTGAATTACGAGGATTCTTAACTCGAATCCAAATGACAAAACAACAAAATGAGGAGGCTGCAGCATGACTGAACCAACAAACTTCCTCGACTTTTTATCGGAACACCACAAGTTACCAAGCTTCAACCTTCCAACTGATGCAGTGTCATTTGTTGCTCGTTCCCTCACACCTACTGGAGATGAGCAAATTGAAGTCAAAATGTCAAACGGGCTTGAAAAAGCACTTACCCAATACAGTCCGGGCAAAGAAATCATTGTCAAAAAGAAAACTTACATGAGCGGAGGACTATACCTTGATTTTCCCCCTCGCCCCACAACGGAAGAGCTTGCGGATTTAGCAATCCAAGACAGATACAACGCCCAGGTTGATTCAGTAATCGATCGGTTTAGTTATTGGTTTGAGAAAATAGAAGGCGATACACAAGATTCAACCTTGACGTGGCATCATAGGTGTAGTACGAAGAGTTGCCAGCATACATTAGAAAGCACTCGTCCGAAATCCGAGACCCCAGAGGCGTCTGAATTGTGTGAGATGTGTGAGAGTGGTGTATTCAAAACAATCCCAATGCTCACGCCTACAGGTTTCGCACCACTCGTTCGGGCCAGCGACGGGAGCATCGTTGATGTATCACAGCGAGAGAACACAGAATATCGGATCACAACAAAATGGCCAACTCAAATTATTGGGGCGATCGATGAAAACGAAATAAAATTCGGCGAACACCTTGAACTTCGAATGGTTTCTGGTAAAACACTGGTCAATATTAATCCAGGAAAAGGTCAGATCGAGGAAGAGGATGGTTTTGGATTCACATTCTGTAAGAAGTGCGGTAGTCTGAGTCATGACGATTTACCATCCGAGCACCCCCGGCCTTATGCAATACCATTCCAGGACCTAAATTTCTGCGGTATTCCGAAGGATACGGAGGAGGGGAGGACTGCTATTCGATCGTTCAATGAACGGCGGGTCGCAAATTGTGATCATAATTCGGATCCTGCCAATACCGCGATTGCGGATGGTGGGGAGTTACATCGCAGACTCGTGCTTGGCAGGACATTTGTAACAGATGTCCTAGTATTTAGAATTCCATGGGATACGGATGATTTTGTGAGTATGGATCCTGCCAAAGGTAACACTAACACTTCGCAAATTTCGGCATTAACTCTTCTGCGCAGTCTTTTGGAAGGGGTGACAGGCGATACCTCATTGGGGTTGAATATTTCTGAGTCGGACATCGATGGTGACATTCGGAGGTACAGGCATGATGACGAAGAAGGATGGGAATTGTATATCTTTGAACGAAGCGACGGCGGTATAGGATTGCTTCAAGCGTTGTTCCAAATGTTGCGTAACAGGCATGATGAATTTGATCTAGACAATCCTCTGGATTTCCCCGTCCTTGGAAGAGCACTGGAGCGACTGTCAGGCCAAAATTGTACGACGCAAGTGCCGGATGCTACTGGGAAGTATATCACCGTCAGAAAACGCCCATGCAAGCACATATGCAGCGGCTGTCTACTTGATTACTCTACTCAATACATGGAAAAAGACCTCGATCGAACATCTGGGTACCATTTCCTTCTCTATGCCCTCTATGGAGAGGATTTCGAACAACATCTCGACACGACCATGTCCGATGACCAAAAAAATCTCCATAGCCTCATTCAAAGGTTAGAAGGCGGAGAAACGGCCGAGGCCATCCACGGAGAAGGTTCAATCGGCGTCCTAAATGACGGAGTTGAAGCAGACATTGATTTGCGGCCAGTCACGCATGTAGAGTTAAGCAGCATTCAGTACACAGTAGCCTCCCCCCTCCTGAGTGTACTACCCGAAACTTCGTTTAGCCGAGATGTATTATTGAACAATCCAGAACAGATTCTTACCTCACTGCAACAATCAGGTGCAGTGGTACAACCTGAAGATTTGAATGAACTTGATTGAGCGTGCTTCAGATGTTAAGTTCATCAGCCTCTAGATTATCCAAAGCCTATCTTTGTGGAAAAATGGCACAACCCTACCAAGGTGCTCCACCTTTGGTTTCCTTGACTACGTCCATTGATTCAACTTCTGTCCAAGCGGATGGTAACTTGCGCCACGCTCTCATGGAATTTTACCTCAATACTATTGCATCGCAGGACCTCACCCTTGATGGGAAGCAAATGAAGGCGATGGCTAAAGGAGAAAATTGGGATGAATTATACCAGTTTCTGGAAAGTAAAAACGGACCTCAAAGCCCACTAGGCAATTTCAGCAAACTTGATTGTCGGAAAAAACTGAAAAAACTAAGAAAAACAGTAAACTTTCTTTCCAAAGAATTACGACAATTTGGAGAAATCAAATATATTGTTGCAGAGCGGTCACTAAAGACAGGAAGTGCCATTCAGATCAGCGATTCGGTTGAAATAAAGAGTGGTGAAATTGATGCGGTTTTTGTTCTTGAAAATGTAAAAGGCAAAATTACCGTAATTGTTGTTGATTGGAAACGCAGCCTTTCCAACAAAGGATCACTTGAGCAGTATAAACGCCAATGCCAAGTCTATATTCGCTGCATAAAGAATGAACCATCACTGTTAAGTCTAAGTCTTGAGCAAATAAAATCTGCAGATATACATGGTTTCCTATTTGAAGTTGGAGGTGATGAAGGTACAACTCCAGATTTTGTGAAAGTTGATATTATTCCTGCAGATATCGATGCCTTTCTTGAGAAAGCAGCAGAACAGTATGAGTCTACCGAGGCTACTTCCGGTACCCACTGTTCTTCCTGGTGCAGGTGGGCGTTTGCTGATGAGTACTGCAGAAGCATCACTCCAGATGCTCTTTCAATAAATTTTCACTCTGATTCATTTTGGACTGAATTGGAATTTCATTCTAAGTGGATTAATTCCCTCACTCAATTCACAACCAGCATCGAAACTGTGCTGGAACCCGGTGGGAAAAATGTAATTCATTTCAACGGTGGGAGAGAACTACAATTGAAGAATGTCAACTTTCACAAAACCATACCAGGAAACAGAGTTATTCGGGCTGAAGGGTCAGTTAAAAGGCAAACCTCAATGCTAGCATACATGCATGTAAAAAACTTGAAAGTGCTTCATGGATAAATTTAATTTCAACTTCTAAATAACTGACTGTAACTGGTTCGCTTCAAGATGGTTCGCAGACCCCAGCGTCCACCATTTAGAGTCGATAACCCTTGCTATGAGGGGCTCTAGCAAGGGATTTATCCTGAGTTATAATTTAGGAATATTGGTCTATAAAGTTTGAGAAAAGGATAGAAAATGATAATCCCTATGGGGATTAAAGGAAATTTAATATGAATTTCAAGATTAGTTCTATTTCATTTTGTTACAAATTATCCCTTTGATTGAAATAGGGATGGTTGGTCGGCCGAAACATGGCAGACATGCAAACAACCTACATTATGATCAAACCTGATGGCGTCCAAAGAGGACTTGTTGGCGAGATAATCAACAGATTCGAACGTAAGGGACTGCGTATGGTTGGTCTTCGTCAACTAACGCCTTCAATGGAATTAGCAGAAGCTCACTATGCAGTACATTCAGAGCGCCCATTCTACTCTGGACTAATTGAGTTCATTACTTCAGGACCTGTAGTTGCTATGGCTTGGACTGGTGTAGATGCAATTTTAGTTGCTCGTAACATCATTGGACCAACTAATGGTAGAGAAGCAGCACCTGGAACAATCCGTGGAGACTGGGCTATGGATATTGGCCACAACATCATTCACGGCAGTGATGGAGAAGATACTGCTGTATTCGAACTTGGACTATGGTTCCCAGATGGGCTATGTGACTGGGTACTTGACGCAGAGTCACAAATCTACGAATAAAACAATTCAATTAATTGAGGAAGGAACATGAGGTGGTCACGATGGAAAAACGTAGACAGCCAATTGTTTCTGTATTAGGTCATGTAGATCATGGTAAAACCAGTCTACTAGACCATATTCGTTCACTTGGTTCAGGCAGACAGGCTTCTGTAATGGATCGTGAAGCTGGTGGAATTACTCAGCATATTGGAGCTACTGAAGTTCCAGCATATTTACTGAATGAATTATGTTCGCCACTAATGGGTGGAAAATCATTTGATTCTCCAGGACTTCTATTCATCGATACTCCAGGTCACCATTCATTCTCTACATTACGAACTAGGGGTGGTTCCTTAGCAGATGTTGCAATCTTAATGGTAGATATTCACGATGGATGTATGCCACAAACAGTTGAATCAATACGTATCCTAAAGAATTCAAAAACACCTTTCGTAATTGCTGCTAATAAAGTCGACAGGATTCACGGTTGGCAGTCTGTTCGCGATAGACCTATGGCTCTAGCTCTAAGAGAACAGACAAAAGATACTATGGGCTACTTCGATCAGAGATATTGGGACTTAGTTGGCTCTTTCGCAGAACATGGATTCAATATTGAGCGATATGATAAAATCAAAGATTTCACTAAAGAAATTGCTCTAGTACCAATCTCTGCAAAACAGGGTGAAGGAATTCAAGACTTACTTGCAGTAGTTATTGGAATGGCTGAAAGATATCTTGGTGACAAACTAACAGATGTTGATGGAGCAGGAGAAGGTACTGTTCTAGAAATGAAAGAAGAAAGAGGACTTGGTAAGACTCTGGATGTTATCCTGTACAGTGGTTCTATTCACAAAGGTGACGAAATTGTTCTAGTAACACAAGAGGGAGGAATTTCCACACGTGTTCGCGGAATGTTCTCTCCCAGAGGAATGTCTGAAATGAGAGATGCAGGCGATAGATGGGACGATTCCAATGTTGCTCATGCAGCATCTGGACTGAAAGTCTCAGCACCTGATATTGACGGCGTTTTAGCAGGTACTACACTTAGAGTCGTAAAGACTGATGAAGAGCGTCTAGAGGCTCTTAATGCAGCTAATAATGAGGCTAATCTTTCAATTGAACTAGACGAAGAGGGTGTGACTATCAAAGCAGATACAGTTGGTGGACTAGAAGCTCTAGCAAAAGAATTGAAAGAACTTGATTTGCCAATCCGTCATGCCACTATTGGAAAGGTAAATCGTCGAGATGTTAGATCTGCTGAAAATTCTAAAGACCCGCTACATCGAATTATTATGGCATTCGCAACAGATATTCTGACTGATGCAGAAACTGAGATTGAGAAATCAGAAAACGGTGTCAAATACATTAGTTCAGATATCATCTATCGTATTCTTGAAGAAAGAGAAGAATGGGTAGAAAAGAGAACTAAAGAATTGGAAGAAGAATCTAGAGAAGTTGTAGTATATCCTGGAAGAATTAAATTCCTTCCCGATCATACATTCCGTGCCAGTAAACCTGCTGTAATTGGAGTCAGAGTATTAGCTGGAAGAATACATGTTGGACAGTATTTACTGAAAGAAGGAGTTAGACTTGGAAGAATAAAATCAATTCGTTCGGGACAAGATTCAATGAAGGAAGCTTTGCAAGGAGCCGAGATAGCAGTTGCAATCGATGGGGTCACTGTAGGGAGACAGCTTGAAGAGAATGATATCATGTTAGTTGATGTCCCTGCATCACATGCAAAAAAGCTGAGAAAGATGGACTTGTCTGCCGCTGAAGAAGAGGTTTTAGAGGAATTAATGGAGATTCACCGTAAAGATGACCACTTCTGGGGACGCTGAAAATACGATGCAGAACTAGTTCATAGACACCCAACCCTTTAG
>Ga0213869_10000938_pt1 | contig 22430 bp, 10 predicted proteins | sample PICome_10_FD_160083 | JGI IMG/M metagenome (GOLD analysis project Ga0213869, IMG submission 160083) | Coastal seawater microbial communities near Pivers Island, North Carolina, United States - PICO132 | ecosystem: Environmental > Aquatic > Marine > Coastal | place: USA: North Carolina...
GTCTAAAGAATCTCTATTTAACCTAACAAAAATATACGAGCAAATAGATTTTAATGAAGATCTTAAAAACTCAATATCAGTTACACAAGGTAGCTTTCAGTGGGAAAATGGAGTTAAAGATACAAAGGTTATGTTTGTGCCAAATAAAAATGGTAGATTCAGAGTTTCCTGGATTCCACCTTTAAATCTCCAAAATCGTGTGATAATAAAGGGTGGACTTAAATATCCAGGTAATGAGCACTGCGGGGCTTTTGGCTGTGATAGCTACGATATATCAGGTACAGTTGATAAAAGAGGTTCTAATGGATCTTTACACGGTTTAACAAAATTTAGTATGGAGGATGTACCTCCAAATCATTTCTTTTTAGAATATATAGCTAGACCACAAACCGCTGAAATATTTTTTGAAGATGTTTTAATGGCTTTGGTTTTTTATGGTATGCCAATATTAGCAGAGAATAATAAACCTAGATTATTATATCATTTAAAAAGAAGAGGTTATAGAAAGTTCTCTATAAATAGACCAGATAAAAAATATAATAAATTATCAATAACAGAGAAAGAATTAGGTGGAATACCAAATTCAAGTGAAGATATAAAACAAGCACACGCAGCAGCGATTGAATCTTATATAGAGGATTTTGTAGGTTTAAAAACTACAGGCTATGGCGATATGTACTTTCAAAGAACATTAGAAGACTGGGCAAAGTTTAATATAAACAACAGAACAAAGCATGATGCTTCTATTAGTTCTGGACTTGCTTTAATGGCTTGCAATAAACATAGATACGCTCCGTCTGCTCCAGTTAGAAGAGAAGCTGTAGATTTAGGAATTAAAAAATACGACAACAAAGGTGTCACATCAAAAATAATAAGTTAAATGGGTATATACACTAACACCAATAGCGCTTTTCCAAGCCAAGTAGTAAGCGACGCTGAAAAAGCTAGCTGGGAATACGGAACTCAAGTTGCGCAAGCAATAGAGTATGAGTGGTTTGACCAAGGGCGAACTGGAGGTAACAGATACTTAACTAATTGGAATAACTTCCATACATTAAGACTATACGCTAGAGGTGAACAACCTGTACAGAAATACAAAGATGAATTATCTATTAATGGTGATTTGTCTTATCTTAATTTAGACTGGAAACCAGTACCTATCTTATCTAAGTTCGTAGACATAGTAGTTAACGGTATATCACAAAAGTCTTACGACATAAAAGCTTACTCTCAAGATCCTAGTTCAGTTAAAAAAAGAACTGAATATGCTAGTAGGCTTCAAGAAGACATGGTTGCTAAAGAATATTTAGATAGTTTAAAGCAAACGTTAGGTATTGACTTACATCAATCGCCAAGTGGGGTTGTAGTTCCAGAATCTAAAGAAGAGCTTGAACTACACATGCAGCTTAGCTATAAGCAATCAATTGAAATAGCAGAAGAAGAAGCTATATCAACTGTGTTTGCTCAAAATAAATATGATCTTGTAAGACGTAGATTAAATATGGATCTTACAACAATTGGTATTGCCGCTGGTAAAACTAATTTTAATACAGCTGAAGGAATTACAGTTGATTACGTTGATCCTGCTTATATGGTTTACTCATATACAGAAGATCCAAACTTTGAAGATATATACTACGTAGGTGAAGTGAAATCTATAACAATACCAGAGCTTAAAAAAGAGTTTCCTGGTATATCACAAGATGAATTAGAAAGAATACAAAAAACACCTGGAAACAGACAATATATAACAGGTTGGGGTAATTACGATGAAAATACTGTACAGGTTATGTACTTTGAATACAAGACTTACCATAATCAAGTATTTAAAATAAAGCAAACAGATTCAGGTTTATTAAAAGCTTTAGAAAAGCCAGATACATTTGATCCGCCTGAAAATGACAACTTTGAAAGAGTATCTAGATCAATAGAGGTTTTATACACTGGAGCTAAAGTTTTAGGAACTAATACTATATTAGACTGGAGTTTAGCAGAGAATATGTCTAGACCAATGGCAGACACAACTAAGGTTGAAATGAATTACACAATATGTGCTCCTAGAATGTATAAGGGACGCATAGAATCTGTTGTAAGTAAATGTATTGGGTTTGCAGATATGATTCAGCTAACACATCTTAAATTACAACAGGTAATGTCTAGAATGGTACCAGACGGTGTCTACTTAGATATGGACGGTTTAGCTGAGGTTGATCTTGGAAATGGTACTAATTATAATCCTGCAGAGGCTTTGAATATGTATTTCCAAACAGGTTCTATCGTAGGTAGATCAATGACGCAAGACGGTGATATGAACCCGGGTAAAGTACCTATTCAAGAACTTAATAGCTCTAGCGGTCTTGGTAAAATACAAGCCCTTATTCAAACGTATCAATATTATTTACAAATGATACGTGATGTGACCGGATTAAACGAAGCTAGAGATGGAAGCTCACAAGATAAAAACTCGTTAGTAGGTCTTCAAAAGATGGCAGCTAACGCATCTAATGTTGCAACTAGACATATTAAACAAGCTAGTTTATATCTTACATTAAAGCTAGCGGAAAACGTGTCTCTTAAAATAGCAGATGCTTTATATTTCCCATTAACAGCTGAGTCGCTTAAAAATTCTATATCAACCTTTAATGTTGAAACACTACAACAAGTTGTTGACTTGAATTTATATGACTTTGGTATATTCTTAGAGTTAGAGCCAGATGATGAAGAGCAAGCTAAGTTAGAAGAGAATATACAGGTTGCATTGGGTCAAGGCGGTATAGACCTTGAAGACGCTATAGATTTAAGACAAATTAAAAATCTTAAACTAGCTAACCAAATGCTTAAAGTTAAGCGTAAGCAAAAAGCTATTCAAGATCAAGCTAATCAACAAGCTAATATACAAGCTCAAGCAGCTGCACAAGCGGAGACTGCTGAAAAAACAGCAATGGCTGAAGTTCAAAAACAAGAAGCTATATCAGGTTCTAAGGTTCAATATGAACAAGCTAGAACTCAAATGGAAATAAACAAAATGCAAATAGCAGCTGATTTAGAAAAAATTAAAATGCAACAAAAGTTTGAATACGATATGCAGCTTAAGCAAATCGAAGTTCAAGCTATACAGCAGAAAGAAGCAGCTATAGAAGATAGAAAAGATAAGCGTAGCAAAATGGAAGCTACACAACAAAGTGAAATGATAAGCCAAAGACAAAACGACAGCTTACCTACGGACTTTGAAAATCAACCCGATATGGGTATGCAAGCTTTCATGTAGAAAGTAACAACTATTTAATTATATTATATTATGTCAGAAGTAAAACAAGAGGGCAACTTCAAAATGAAGGCTAAGCCAAGAAAACCTAAGAATTTAGGTAAGAAAAACGAAATCACTAAGGTTGAATTAAAAGAGCCAGTGAAAAAAGTTGAAGAGGAAATTACCAAAGTGGTAATACCTAAAGAAGAAGTAAAACAAGAAACCAATGCCGTTCAAACACAAGAGACAAATGATAGCAATGTTGTTGTCCAAGAGTCTAAAGACAGTGGCGACAGCAAAGCAGTGGTTGAAGAAGTACGGGTCACCGAAGAAAAAGTAGAAGAGTTTAGTCCATTAAAAGAAGTTACAGCTGAAGAAGTTAAAAAAGCTGAAACTGAAGTTAAGGAAGCTATTAGAGATGAAAAAGTTCTAGGTAAACAACTACCTGAAAACATTGAAAAATTAGTTTCATTTATGGAAGAAACAGGTGGAACTATAGAAGACTATGCTCGTTTAAATGCGGACTATTCTAATGTAGATGATAAAACATTATTAAAAGAGTATTACAAAAAAAATAAACCTTATTTAGATAGCTCAGATCTTGAGTTGTTATTAGAAGACTTTGATTATGACGAAGATCTAGATGAGGATAGAGATATACGTAAGAAAAAACTTGCGTTTAAAGAAGAAGTTGCAAAAGCCAAAGGCTTTTTAGAAGAGACTAAGAGTAAATATTACGACGAGATCAAGTTGAGACCGGGCGTTACTCAGGATCAGCAAAAAGCAATGGACTTTTTCAACCGATATAACAAGCAGCAGGAAGTAGCTACGCAACAACACGAGCGGTTTCAAGAAAGTACTAAAAAACTTTTTAGCGATAATTTCGAAGGTTTCGATATTAAAGTCGGTGATAAAAGTTATAAGTACAACATTCAGAACCGTGATAAAGTTGCAGAAAACCAATCAAATATTAACAACCTTGTCGGGAAGTTCCTAGACTCTGATGGTAATGTTAGTGACACGAAAGGTTATCATAAAGCTATGTATGCCGCTGAAAATGTAGACAGGATTGCCTCTCATTTTTATGAGCAAGGAAAAGCTGACGCAGTTAAAGAAGTTTTAAACAAATCAAAAAACCTAAGTGATACCAAAGCTAGGTCTCAGCAAGGTGATGTGTTTGTAAACGGATTTAAAGTTAAAGCTGTAAGCGGTCTTGATACTACAAAATTAAGAATTAAAACGAAAAAATTTAACTAAAAAAATTTAAAACATGGCTTTAACACCAGCATTCGGTTCAATTAAACCGAGTCAAAAACAACAATTATTGAGTGATAACTATTTATCATTTAATGGAGGAGCTAACCCTGGCGACTCTGACACTTTTGCACAACAGTACTTACCTGAAATCTACGAACAAGAAGTAGAGCGTTACGGAAACAGAACTTTATCTGGATTCTTACGTATGGTTGGAGCTGAAATGCCAATGACTTCTGACCAAGTAATCTGGTCTGAGCAAAATAGACTACACGTAGCGTATAACGACGTAGACGTAAACGCAGGTGGTGTAGCAACAAATATTTTAGAATTTACAGTAGGTGGAGCTGGAGACGCTTTCGTTGAAAATGTAATTTCTAAAGATCAAACAATCGTAATTTTAGATACAAGTAACTCTGTAGAGCTTAAAGCTTTAGTAACTGAGTCTAGCCAAACTGGCGTTACAGCTAGTATTACAGTAGCTCCTTACACTCAAGCTGATTTAACAGGTCTTTCTCTTACAGGATTAAAAATCTTTGTATACGGTTCTGAGTATGGAAAAGGAAAAGCTATCACTAACTCAACTGGACTTACTGATACTACTGGTTACAAAACAATTACTCCATCTTTCACACAGTACTCTAACTCACCTGTTATCATCAGAAATAAATACGTTGTAAACGGATCTGATATGGCACAAATCGGATGGGTTGAAGTTGCTACTGAAGACGGAACATCTGGTTACCTATGGTATTTAAAAGCTGAATCTGAAACTCGTTTACGTTTTGAAGATTACTTAGAAATGTCTGTAGTTGAAGGTGAGCTTGCTGCTGCTGGATCTGGAGCTGCAACAGCTGGAGTTAAAGGTACTCAAGGTTTATTCGCTGCTATTAAAGACAGAGGAAATGTAAACGCAGGATTTACTGCTGCTACTGGTCTTGCTGCTTTTGATGCTATTTTGAAAAACTTAGATACTCAAGGTGCTATTGAAGAAAACATGCTTTTCTTAAATCGCCAAACATCTTTAGATTTTGATGATATGTTATCTGAAGTTTCTACCGGAGCACAAGGTGGAACTGCTTTTGGATTATTTGAAAACTCTGAAGAAATGGCTTTAAATCTTGGCTTTAGCGGGTTCCGTAGAGGATCTTACGATTTCTATAAGACTGACTGGAAATACTTAAACGATGCTTCAACACGTGGTGGTTTTGCTACTAGTGCTGCAGCTATCGAAGGAGTATTAGTACCAGCTGGAACTTCTACTGTTTACGATCAAATCTTAGGAACTAACATCCGTCGACCATTCTTACACGTACGATACAGAGCTTCACAAGCTGACGATCGTAGAATGAAGTCTTGGTTAACTGGTTCTGCTGGAGGAGCTTTCACATCTGATTTAGATGCAATGGAAGTAAACTTCTTGTCAGAAAGATGTTTATGTGTTCAAGCAGCTAACAATTTCGTATTGTTTACTGGAGCATAATATTACAACAATAATAATCCCTGCCTTCGGGTGGGGGTTTTTTATATGACATTAGCCCCTTACTACTTATATACTATGGCTATTGTCACAATTTTCAACTATTTAATTTTATTATATCATGGCTAAAAAAGCTACAAAAGCAGAAGAAACAATTGAGGTTGCAACTCAAGAGGTAGCAGTTAAAACTGCACCACAAAAACCCACAAAACCAACGTGGGAAATTAAAGACAGAAACTACTACCTAACAGGTAATAAATCTCCTTTAACATTTACTATACCATCAAGACATACTGTGAAACATTCACTTTTATATTTTGATGAAGAATTAGGTTCTCAAAGAGAACTAAGGTATGCAACAAACCAAGCATCTCCATTCGTAGACGAACAAAAAGGTCAAGCCACAATGGGTCATATTACTTTTAAAAATGGAACGTTGCATGTGCCTAAAGAAAAACAAAATTTACAAAAAATATTATCTTTATATCACCCTATGCGTAAAAACATATACAGTGAGTTTAACGCTGTTGAGGTTGCTGAAGATGAATTAGATATTTTAGATCTTCAAATTGATGCTTTAAATGCTGCTCGTAGTATGGACATAGATCAAGCAGAAGCAATTCTTAGAGTAGAGCTTGGGTCTAAAGTAACATCAATGAGTTCTAAAGAACTTAGAAGAGATTTACTTTTATTCTCTAGAAATAATCCAGCTTTGTTTATTAACTTAGCTAATGACGACAATGTTCAACTTAGAAACTTTGCTATTAGAGCTTCTGAGGCTGGTATAATTAGATTATCTCCAGATCAAAGAACATTCACATGGGTATCTAATGGTAGAAAACTAATGAACGTACCGTTTGATGAAAACCCTTATTCTGCATTTGCGGCTTTCTTAAAAACTGACGAAGGTGTAGAAATCTATAAGTCTATAGATAAAAAACTATAAAAACAAGTAATACTATATTGTAGTAGCTAGGCCACTTTAAACGTGGCTTAGTTTCTATAATTAATAAAAAATAAAAAATGGCGGTAAATGTAAATACGGTATATCAAACAGTGTTGTACATATTGAATAAAGAGCAAAGAGGTTATGTGCCTCCAGCTGAATTTAACAGTATAGCGACACAAGTTCAGCTTGAAATATTTAACTCTTATTTTCCTGACGGAAATCAAATTAATAGAGTTAACCAAAATAACACTCAAAATAACACAGAATATTTTAATACGTTTGAAAACTTGTCTTACAAATTAACTCCTTTTGTACAAGAAGTATCTTTTTTATTAAATAGTACAATACCTGGAAATGATCCTATTTATAGTGATGGTATTGGTTTTAGCTTTCCAAGTGTAGATCCTGTTTCAGGTACTTTAAACCCTATTATTTATTTATTGGGTGAAGTTACTTGTAACTATACTGGTAATCCTACATTAAATTCAGTTGCTCAAATAGTTAGTAAAAAAGAATATACAATAATACAAAAATCTAAACTAACCAAACCGACAAGAAATCATCCTATATATTATAATTATGGCTACACTAATCCTTCGTCGACTGGAGTTAATAGCTATATAATAATACCTTCTCCTCTTCCTGATTCTGTAACCGCAAGCGTTATAATTACTCCATCAAGTCCAATTTGGGGTTTTGTTGGCGGTTCTAACGGACAGTACTTATACAACAGAAACTCTTCTAACAACTTTTCTTTAGACGCTTCAGAGCAAACAAACTTAGTTGTAAAAATATTAAAATATTTAGGCATTGTTATTAATGATCCAACAATAATACAAACCGCAGCTCAAGAGTCTACGAAAATAGAAGTTAACGAAAAATCATAATAAATGAGTTTAATAACTGAAACAAACCAGCAATATTATCAAGGCGCTCAAGGCTTTAGAGGTGATGGCACTACGCTAACTTTTCCAACTACGTTTGATACAGATTTGGTTTTAGGAAATTTTGATCCTAACAATATTAATTACGCTTTAAATAACTTTAAACTATACACAAGTTCTACTGGATTACCTGGATCTTACTTAGAATATATTACAACGTTTACAGTTGTAGATAACGCAATAACATTTCCTGTAGCTCCAGCTACTGGTCTTTATATAGTTGTTCAGTTAAAAAAACTAGACGGTGGATTATATGGCAGTACAGAAGCTGAAAAAGCATACGGTCAAATAGTTGAAGATAATTATGGCAGTTACTCATATATTACGCTAAATGACGCTATAGATAACTTTATGGTTGGCTATGTAGGTGATGGCAAGCTAATACAAACAGCTAAGAAATCAGATATACTTTTCTTTGCTAAAAGAGGTTTACAAGAGTTTAGTTATGATACATTGAAGAGTATTAAATCAGCTGAACTAACTATCCCAGTAAGCTTGACACTAGCTCTACCGCAAGATTACGTAAACTATGTTAAATGCTCTTGGGTAGATCAACTGGGTGTTTTACATCCTATTTATCCTACAAACAACTTAACCACAAGTCCTTACTACACTCAAATTCAAGACTCTAAAGGAATTCCCACTCAAGATAACTTTGGATCAGATATAGAAGGCACATCGATAACCCAAGAAAGATGGCACAGTAATAATAGAGGTAACTTATTAAACAGTGATTTATCAGGTATAAGCGATTTATCTTTAAACTGGAATCAAAACGGTGAGTGGATTAATTACCAAAACTTTGGCCAACTATACGGTGTAGATCCTCAGTACGCTAATATGAACGGTTATTTTAATCTAAACGAACGTGAAGGCAAAATGTCTTTTTCTAGTCACTTAGTAAACCGTTTAATAGTATTAGAATACATTTCTGATGGCTTAGCATATGATACAGATACTAAGATACCAAAGATGGCAGAGGAAGCTTTATACGCACACATATTGCATGCTATAATATCTACACGTGCTAATCAACCTGAGTATGTAGTTCAAAGACTCAAGAAAGAAAGATCTGCTAAGTTAAGAAATGCTAAAATAAGATTATCTAATATTAAAACCGATGAAATCACTCAAGTAATGAGAGGTAAATCTAAATGGATTAAACACTAAAATAAAATGGGTAAATCTATAAATACATTTTTAAAGTCTAAAATGAATCAGGATCTAGATTCTCGTTTAATTCCAAACGGGGAATATAGAACAGCAAAAAACATTCAAGTAAGTGCTTCTGAGTCAGAAAATGCAGGATCTGTTGAAAATATATTAGGAAATATAAGGGTTTTAGACATTGTAGAACTAACTGGTGTTGAAGACTTGTTTTGCATTGGTCAATGTGTTAATGATGAAACAAGCGAAGTTTATTTGTTTTGGACAAACTGGGTTGATACTCCAAATAATAAATACTCTCCAGATTCTAGTAATTTTATAGTAAGATATAATTCTCAAACAGAAACATCTAAGGTTCTAGTTCAAGGTTCATTTTTAAATTTTTCAAGACAAAACCCTATACATGGCTCTAATGTTTTAGAAACTCTTCTTTTTTGGACGGATAACAGGAACCAACCAAGAGTTATAAATTTAAAACAAGCTGAAGCAAATATAAATTACTACACTACAGAGGATCAAATATCTGTAGCAAAATATAGTCCTTATAGTTGTATAGAGCTTTTTGAAGAAAGCTATTTATCCTCTACAGACGGAGCTTATGAAACCACGCTTAAAGATGTTGTTTCAAAAAATTATCCAAACGGTGGTTTTGGAAACTTAAATAGCAATATAAGCGCTAATACAACTACTGTAGAAGTAAATTCTTTTGTTGGAGACATTGTTTTATCAGGCGCTGAATACCCGACTGCCGCAACAGTAGGTTACACAGCTTTTGATACTGGTCAAATAACAATTATACCAGGCGCTACGCTTTCTTCAGCTACGTACGATACTCTTACAGCTATTTGGACATTTACTATTACAGGAGGTACCTTTCCTGAATTAACAACCTTAAGTGATATTGTTTTAAATCCTAACCCATATTACAATTCTGGTTTTGCAGGTGATCCTGACTTTTTAGAAGATAAATTTTCTAGGTTTAGCTATAGGTTTAAATATGAAGATAATGAATATTCTTTATTCGCTCCATTTACACAAGCTGCTTTTATACCAGAGCAAGACGGTTATTTTTTATACGTAAAAAAACCAAATATATCAGAAATAAAAGATCAAAGTGATACTTATAGAAGTACTACGGTATCTTTTATGAAAAACAAAGTTAATGACATAAAGCTAAGAATACCATTACCTTTTAAAAACTATGATATACAAGATGGCTTAAAGCTCAAAGAAATAGATATATTATACAAAGAGTCAGACGCAACAGCTGTTAAAGTTATAGAAACAGTCTCCATAAACGACGTGGTTAATTCAGCTGGAACTTTTTCTGTAAATGGAGACGTTCCAGCAGCAATGCAGTTTAATATAGATAATTTACAAGGAGGTATAGAAATAGGTTCTTTAATAACTGGCTTTGGAATAGTAGGTAAACCTAAAGTGACGGCTTATGAACCAACAGACGTAAACAACCCTTCGACAGGTGGTTTAATTACCGTAGACTTACCGCAAACTCTAGTTGACGACGTTGTTTTAAATGTGAATGACCCTAACTACTTTGTTTACAATTATCAATCTAAAAAACCATTTAAAACTTTACCTGAGGCAGATCTCATAAGAGTTTATGATAAAATTCCAGTAAAAGCTTTAGCTCAAGAAGTTTCTGGAAATAGAGTTATATATGGTAATTTCCAAAACAAACACACACCGCCTAAGTTTTTGAATTATAACGTAACTTCATCTGCTAAAGCAGACTTTGATTTAAAGAAAGAAGAAGGAGAAGTAACAGGTGGTCCATACAACGGCACTACTATAACTATAGATAAAGGTGCTATACCACCAAATGTTGGTGATTTTATAACTTTAGTCGTGGGGACTGGAGATATACCAGAAAATACGCAGGTAGTATCTGTTACAGAAACGCCTCCGAGTTCAGGTATTTTCGTAGTTGTTCTGACTAACGCTGTAACTAATTTAGTGTCGTCTAACATAGTTTTATTTCAACCAGGTTCGAACACTTTACAAACAACTAGCATTGTAGAATATCCAAACCACAGCGTTAAGTCTAATAGAAACTATCAAGTAGGTGTTTTGTTATCGGATAGATATGGTAGAACATCTACTGTTATATTGTCAAACAACAAAGATACTATACTAATAGGATCACCTCCAAGAGCATTTTCCGGTTCCACTGTTTACTCGCCATACATAGATCGCTCTGTAATTCCTTCTCAATGGCCCGGCAATTCTCTTAAGATTCTATTTAATCAAACTATAGATTCAACTTTTAACGCTACAATTGGAACCCCTGGTTTATACAATGGGGATCCTACGAGCGACAACTACAATCCGTTGGGTTGGTATTCTTACAAAATAGTTGTAAAACAAACAGAGCAAGAATACTACAATGTCTATCTACCAGGTATAATGGCTGCTTATCCGTCTGACACTACTTTAGAACTTGGATCAACATCTCACTTTGTTTTAATAAATGACAATATAAATAAAGTGCCTAGGGATCTATCAGAAGTTGGTCCAGAACAACGGCAGTTCAGGAGTTCTGCAAAATTATTTGGTAGAGTTGAAAACACAGATAATTTAATTGACCCTACAACTGACCTAGGTAGTTCTAATAAACAGTATTACCCTGAAAGGTTTAACGATTTAGTTTCTACTATTTCAACAAATAAAGACTTATTTGATTATACACCTATAGGTGACGATGCTCCAAGACCTGATTACTTTCCTCAGTTTTATGACTTAGAATCAAATCCTTTAATAGCCAGAGTAAGTACACACAAGCGTATAGGTCAAATATCTACAACTAATTACGATACGGTTAGCGCTCAGTCATCGCTGTCTACCAATACTGATATAATAAGATTAGCTAGCGTGGCTGGTGATCCTACAACTATAAACCCGGGTGATAAGGTTTTAGGTTCTGGATTTCCAGATGATTTAGTGATTGAGACACCTGGGTTTACTGCAGAATCACCTATCTCAAACACACCTGCTTTTGAGTCCGCGGCTGTATCTATAAATAATAAAATAATACTAAATACACTAGGTGATCCAGCTCAGTCAATAGCTGTTGGTGATTTAGTTTACAACCCAGCAGATTCCAATAGTATACCAGCAGGTACTTTTATAACAGCTATAGACGTTAGTAGTAATGAAATTACACTAAATAACGCTGTAGCAATAAGCAATGGCACTGCTTTAGTTATATCTAACCCTGCTAGAATAAAAGTGAATAAACCAGTTAGTGTAAATACTGGTCAAATTGTAACTATAGTTAACGACGCCACGCCTGGCCTGCAGTATTTGGCTGTATATGAAACAGAGCCTGTAGAAAGTTTATTAGACATATTTTGGGAAACATCTACGTCGGGTTTGATTTCTGACTTAAATAATGCTATAATAGATTCTGCGTCGGGTGGAGCTAGTTTAAGCGGTTTGAATCCTAGTCCTTTTACGGAGGGTCTAGAACAAGGTGGTGAAATATTTGCAGCTCCATTTAGCATATTAGATAATTTTGGTCAAATAATTCCTTTTGTAGAAATTAATGAGACTTTAGAGATAACAAGTGTAACTAATGGATTAGGTGAAAATGTTAATAGTTATTTTACATTAACGCAGGTAGCTTCAAGTAATTTGTTTAACATAGAAACAACTACTGAGTATTTTGATACAATGTTTTTTAACTACTTAGAACCGTCAAGAATTTTTACTTTTAAATTTAGAACAGTTATAAATGGATTAGAAACATTTTTTGAAGAAGAAATAGCATTACAAAATGTTGCACCAATCATTAGGTTTCCAAACCAAGGTCAAACTTTTTCAATTACACCTAATACAGTAGGCGTTTGTAACATAGCTGCTAGAAATGGAAGCGCAAATACTCAAGATCCACCAACAGGTAGTCCACTGCCTCTTTCAGGTAACTTCAACGCTGGTGATTGTACTATAGTGTCTCAAAAACAGGGGTCTATTGATGGTCCAGACGTTGATTATTTTACTGTACTTCCAGTAAATGTAAGTGGAACAGCAACAGACGCTAGTTGGAAGTTAGAGAACACAGCGGTTGGTACGATACCAGTAGATACTTTCTACTTAACTATACGAGTTCAAGACGCTGGAGGTAGTAGCTTTGCAGATGAAGTAGATATAATAGTAACTACAGGTGTTACTGTCGAAAATGTTTATCAAAGAGTGATAATGTCAAGGGAAATTAGTTTACCACCAGATGGTCCAGTATATAATCCAAATTGGCATATGACTGCAACTCCACAGATTGCTTATCAATTTATAACGTTTTTTGAAGTAACAAGTGGGCCTACTGAGTCTCAAGGTTGGTATATATTTAATGGACCTTTTAGTAGTACTAGTTACTATTATTTTATGACTTTCGCGGGTGGAATAGAAGGCTCGCCTGTAGGATTTAATAATACTTGGTTTGTATTTGGTCTTATGGGAGTTTTAACCAGCCAATTAGCAAATGAAAACAATGTAATAGAGATTGATTTTCATAGTGCAAATGGTGATATAACTCAATTAAAGCATGCGCCTACTCAAGAAGCTGCTTTTAATGAGTGGTTTAATGGTGGGCCAAGTGGTTCTATTAGCTGTAGGTATTCTCAAGTTTGGCCGTTTCCAAGTGGGTACCCGTGGAATCCTAGTACAGATGGTTATGGGGGTGAGTGTCAACCTTTAAATCCACTTCCTGGTAATATTGGTGGGTGTGTACCAGGAATGACATTGAGAGATAATGTTCCTTATGCCATTAACCCACCTGGCGCAGGAATCATTGGGTCTGCACCTGGCGGTGTTTTAGATATAAGTGCTAATGCTGAGGAGTTTGGGCTAGATCAATATACTTGGGCTATAGTAACTTAATAAATAAATAAGTAATAATAAATAAATATGGCTGCTATAATAGAGATAAAATACTTTAACACTTTCACTCTACATAAAACTAACAACGCTTCGGAAGAGCCTATATGGAATGGATCTAGAGGCGTACCTAAAGACTTAAGTGGTTACGATGTTGTTCCTAATACAACTGATGAAAACAACTGGGTTATAGAGGAGTCTAGAATAACAGGTGGATATAATAACACTTCCGTGGATTTTGGAGTTAAAGCTTACGTGGTAGAAGAAGATGCTAATGCTTCGTTTTTAAGCAGTTCATTGATATATTCTGGTCCTTTTAATTCTAGAACCGGCATAAATAAAACTAATGTTTTTTCAATTGGCGAAGATATAACTAAATCCGCAGACCCATCTAACGGGTCTATACAAAAACTATACGCTTCTGATTCTAATATAAACGTGTTTCAAGAGCTAAAAGTAAGTAGAGCGTTAATTGATAAAGATGCTATTTACTCTGCAGAAGGAGGAGGAGCAATAACTAATTCTAATTTAGTAATTGGAACAATACAACCTTATGCTGGAGAGTATGGTATAAGTAAGAATCCAGAAAGCTTTGCGGTTTATGGTTATAATCAATATTTTTCTGATAAAAACAAAAACACTGTTTTAGAGCTAAACGCAAGTGGTATAAGTGAAATATCTTCTTTTGGTATGAAAAACTTTTTTAGAACAAAGTTACAGTCTATAGATAGTTCAATAAGTCAAGGCTATGTTTTAGGTGGTTTTGACATTCACAACAAACAATACGTAGCTTCTCTGCAGCCAAATCCAGTTTTAAACACTAGTAATAACTATAGTACTTTGTCTTATGACTCTAGATATAATGGTTGGGTTAGTTTTTTCGATTACGAGCCAGATCAAATGTTTAGTATAAGAGACAAGTTTTACTCTGTAAAAAGTTTTGTTGGTGAAGGTTCTTTTGCTGTCACCATAAATGTTGAAACCACGCCGCAACCTCAGTCAGTATTTCAACTGCTACCTGGTTCTATTAATGGTGATATAGTGACAGGAATGACTGCAACCATTTGTAATGTCACTCCTTGCAGTCCAGAGAACATGGTGGTAATAGGAAATGTAGTTAGTTTTGACCCAAATACTAACACGCTGGTTTTAGACACTGAAAGAGTATATACGTCTAATCAAAAAATATTTTTTGGCTACGCGTCAGGTGTTTACAAACATTACTCTAAACAAGTTCCCAGGTCTAGTTTTTATTCAATTCAAAACGCTAGCTCAATTAGTTTTGTGGTTAACGAAGACCCTGTTAAGTCTAAGTCTTTTCAAACCATATCTTACGAGGGTGGCAACGGATGGCGTGTAGATACTATAAGCCCGGTTGTTTCTGATCCAACTGGAGATGATTTTTCTATATCAACACAAAATTGGAGTCAAACAAGAGATTCATCTTACTTTGTGCCTAGCTATTACGAGGGTAGATACACAGTAATTGACTCACAAGCTTCATCAGCGGCGGCCTCAACAACTACAAGTGTAGTTGTTCGAAACTTAAGCGGCACATATGGAGCTGGTGGTAATAGTGAAGTTATGATCCCAGTTGGCGCGAGTGTACTTGGTAATGGAGTAGATTTAGGAACTAGAGTTGTTAGTTACACACCAGCTACAGGTGTATTAGTTGTAAATCAAAACTTAAATATAAGCGTTAACACATTACTTTATTTTAATTTGAATGTAGAGTCGCAAGATTACCAAACTGTCTTTGGAACATCTCAGCCTAGTTTTATAAATCAATTTTATAAAGGTTTTAGTAGAAAGGAAAACAAGTACGTTGCTAGCTTAAAAAATTCTTCAGGACCTAACGCTGGTGAGGTGAACTTTGGCAACGATATAGCTGGTATAAAAGGATTTTATGTAAACGTTACTATGACTACTGATTCAGTAACTAATCCTGGAGGCGAAAAACAGCTTTTTAGCGTAAACACAACTTATAATACAAATAATGGATATTAATAATAAAAATATAAAGATATGCCAATAGGAGCAGGAGCAGTTATAGGCTTAGGAGCATCTTTAGTGGGTGGGATAATTGGTTCTTCATCTGCTAAAAAAGCTGCAGCAAGAGCAGCAGCCGAAAAAGCTCGTTTACAAGCTAAGTTAAGTAGCTTAGAAAGAAATAGACAAGAGGTTATAAATCCTTACGGAGACGTTACGAGTCTAAGTGGTATGATAACTAATCCTTTCGCTAATTTAGGGGTTGCTACTAAAGCTGCTGAAATGAAAATTGAAGAAGCTGATATCTCATTAGCCAATACGTTAGACACCATGAGAGCTACCGGAGCTAGCGCCGGTGGCGCTACGGCTTTAGCTCAAGCAGCTTTAAGATCTAAAAAAGGAGTTGCAGCTAGCATTGAACAACAAGAAAAGTCTAACGAAGATAAAAGAGCGGCTGGAGAACAGCAAGTGCAGCAAGCTAAAATGGCTGAAGAGCAGCGTATTCAACAAGCCGAAGCTATGGGTAAACAGTTTGTATTTGGAGCGACAGAACAAAGAGAGGTTAAAGAAATGGATAGAACTTACGCGGAAATGATGGGCGCAGCTCAAGATCAAGCTCAAGCTAAGGCAGATCAAACCGCGGCTATAACTGGCATGTTTGGATCTATGGCTTCAATTGGTGGTGGAATGTTAGGAGGAAACTAAAAAACAAAAAATGGAAAAAAACTTAAATCAAAACCTTTTTTTACAGCAGTTTAACGAAAGTGATGCTATAGCTTATAACGAAGGTTTTACATCAAGCACCAGTGATTATAATTTTCAACTACTAGAAAATGCATATAGAAATACAGGTAGAATTTATGCTAAATTAAAGCTAGCTATAGATTCAAATAAGTGTCAAGATGAAACCTGTGCTTACGAGCTAATGGAGATCAAGCACTTGCAAGAAGCTCCGCAGTTATCTTTAGATTTCTTATCTTCTCTTTTAGCTGAATTAAGCGTAACAGATGATCCAAACTTTGATCCAAATAACAACTTTAAGTATACAGCTGCAAATAGCGTTATGACAGCTAAACCTGGTTTTTCTAAGTCAGACGGTTATAATGTTTATTTAGATTTACTACCAGGTGGTGCTCAGCAAATAGTTTTTATTGGTCCTGCTTTTCAAGAGCCATTAGTAATAAACAATACAGCTTTAAATGCTTTAAACGAGTCAAATACTTCACTTGTAGCACCTACGCCAGATATTAATAAGGATATGCTTAGATTATTAACAGAGGTTGGTATATTTTCACCTGATATGGTTGGTGAAAACGGGCAGCTTACAGCTGGAGCTAAAATAACTGAAGAATATGTGATTATGAATCCTGATGGTTCTTTTGATTACGAGATCATAGACATCGGAAATGGGAAAGGTAGAAATGTACTTAAATACGATTTAGATAAAATAGAAAAGAAAGTAACTCCATTTATAAACGCTGAGGTTGCTGGTTTAATGAGCTCTGAGCAAGACGCTGTTGCAGCTTGGAACGTTTATATATCTAAAGGTACAAGTGTTGAAGAGGACGATCAGATGGCTCAGAATGCTAATGCCGCTGATAGCTCTTGGAGTTACACAGAAGACTTGCCACTTATGCAAGATAAAAAAGTTTTATTTGAAAAGAAATATAAAGAATACTTTATGAATAATTATCTGAAACAATTTACTACGAACCAATTTCCTACGGTTCAGGCAGACGCCGCGGTGTTTGATTTAGCTGAAGCTAAGAGAGCTAAAGCTCAAAAGTTTATTGACGATAATAACCTATAAATTTAATTAAATGACATTACTAGAATACGTACAGTCACTTCAAGACCAAGGAGAAAAAGATATAGCTTCTAAAGTTAAAAAGTGGAAGGAAGAAAACCAATACAAAGCTCCAGAGGTTAGTAGTGAAGCAAAGATAAACCCTGCTGCGACCAAAATGGGTGCAGTTGTAGCAGGGAAAAAAATGAAAGCGTCCAACAAAACGTTTTCAGATTCTGTTTCAATATTTGGAAATGGAAAGTCTCAATATCAAGAAGGTGATTTTTCTAAAACGTTTAAAGATACGTTTGGCATATCAATAGACGATTCTAGAGAAAGAGACAAACAAAGAGCAGATTATAACGCTCAAATGGCTGAGTTAAATAAAGTTTCTAAAATAGACGAGGTTTACTCTCCAGGAGATGGCTACGATTATAAGTTTAGCATTGATCCTGAATCCAATACTTTAAAGTACGAAGCTAAAGTAGTTGGAGGCGAAAAGTTTAAAGAAAAATCTGGTATAGCAGCTTTTAGCATAGCTAACATGTTTGGTCACTTAAACGAAGAACAAAGCAAGCAACTAGCTGAAATAAACGCTCAAAACAAAGCTGAATCTGAAAAGCAGAAAAAAAGAGAGCAAGAACTGTTACAAGCTAAAGAAAACCAGCTAACAGCTATGCCGTTGGTTCAAGAAGGTGTTGTAGAAAGTGTTGACACCGGAACTAGCTTTACTGATCAAACTAACTACCTTGTAAATCAATTAATTTTAAATAGTGAAGAATCAACTTTAAAACTTAAAGGTCGTAATACTAGATTGTACAGAAGCAAAGTAGAAGAATACATAAATAGCGGCATGTCTAAACAAGATGCTGAAGCTAAAGCTACAAGCGAGTCTAGTGTTGTAGAAGCTTCTTACGATGTAACTAGAGATAGTGCAGATGACATAATTAACAATTTAAAAGGATATACCGATCAAGAAAAAGAAGACGTTAGACTAGCTATCAATTTAAGTAAAAAACTCAATAAAGCTCAATCTAAAATACAAACAGATGCTAGAATGAGAGTCGCTGCTCCGTTTTCAGATATAAGAACTAGTGATGAATCAATAAAAGAACAGAAATCTGTACTTGATAAAATAGATAAATTAAACAAAAAATATTTAGGTGAAACAACAAGACAGGTTGCAACACCAGAGGCTTTAGCAGATTTCACAGAACAGTTCAACACTCTTCAAGGGAATTACGGAAGAGGTAGCGCCAAGACTAATGAAGTTATTTTTAATCAAACTATAAATGGTATGGTTAAAAACGATCCTTTTATAAAAGCTGAACTATTAAAGCTTCAAATAAATGCAGATCAAGAAATTAAAGATTTCTCTGCAGAACTACAAAAAAAATACGATACATCTACTGTAGAAGGTAATAAAAAAGCTACTGAAGAGCTGCAGCAATTTGCTAAGTCTTTAACTCAAGATAAGCTATTAGAAGGCGATGTGTTTAAAGAAAGGTTTTCTCAAATACAAACAGTAGGCGTAGAAGCCTTAGGAAAAATAAACCTTGAAGATAAAGAAAGAGAACTACTTAAAGCTAGAATGCAAGATCCTATTTTTAAATATCTTGAGATAGGTAGAAAATTACCTGGTTTCAAGTTTGCAGCATTAGGTATTGAGGGAATAATGAAAGGTGGTAAGCGATTTCAAGACGCTGTAAACGTAGTTCAAAAAGACTTTGCGGCTGATGGAGCTAGAGATTCTATAGCTATGATTTCGTCTTTAGAAAAAGCTTTAGAGTCTGGAGAAGTAGATTTAACAACTAAACTCTCTTTCGATAAAGGCGGTTTTATGACTGTTGAAAAAGCTTTAGACTATTTTAACAAAGCTAAAAACTACGATGAAAAAAACATTATAGAACAACTAGATGATTTATCTGAAATTAGGAAAGATTTAAGTTTATACAGAGAAATAGATCCAGAAGATAGCTGGTTGACAAGAACTTTTCAAACCGTAGCTGAATCAGCTCCAATGATGACAGCTGCTTTAGGTGGAAGTGTTGTTACTTATTTAACGGGTGGTACAGCTAGTGCTGTTATAGCGCCTATAGTTTCTACTTTAGGTACAGCTGCTTTATTCACGCAATTTTACGGCGATGCATGGGAAGATACTTTTATGGAAGGAGCTAGAAGCGAGGCTAAAAGTAAAGGTATTGACTTAGATAACATAAGTGAAGAAGAAAGAAGAGATTTCTTACTACAAGCTTTGCAAAGTGGTAAATACGATAAATCAGCAAACGCAACTGCAACAGCTGCTCTTCAAACCGCTACAGAAAAATTTGGTTTTTCAAAACAAATGTCAGCTGCTTCAAAAGCTTTAGGTTTAGGTAAAGAAGGTATTACCTCTTTAATACAAGGTCAATGGAGACAAACAGGAAAAGCTTTTTTACAAGGCTCACTAGCTAAAGCTGAATCTGCTCTAAGCGAAGGTGTAACAGAATGGAGTCAGACTGTTATTGGAGACTTGAATAGAGGTTTTGCTTACGATAAAGGAACTAGTCTTGTTGACTTTAGCAGCGCTTGGGAAGCTGGTAAAGCTGGTGCTAGCGCTGGACTTTTAATGCCTGGTGGTGCCGCTATAATATCTCAGACTAGAGTTGAAATTCAAAACTTGTCTAGAAAAATAGCTATACAGTTTGCTCCAGACTCAAGCTTTGGCCAAGCAAGCTTAGTTGCTGACAACTACTTTAAAGCAGCTCAAACAGAGTTAAATCAAAGGTTAGAATTAGGAGTCAACCCAGATGGCACCGAGTATACTGTTCAGCAGCATCAAGAAGACACTAATGCTTTGGCTAGTACATCTAATGCTTACAGAAGAATACCAAATACAGCTAGTACAGAGGTAAGAACAGAGCTTCTTGATTTAATGGTTAGAAGAGACAAGTTACAGCTAGAAATTAATAAAGTTAATGACTCTGATTTAACAGTGCTACAGCAACTAGAATTAAACTCTGTTAAAGATGAAATAAAAGAATTAGCAAAAGAAGCTTCTGCTCCAGTTGGAGTTAAAACAGATTCTGAAAAGCTTAAAAAAGGAGCTGGTGTAGCTATTAGTCAATTAGGCGCTGGTGTAGAGAGGGTTGATAATACAGAAGACTTTATAAGCAGCGTTTCATCTCTAGAAGCTCAAGGGGTTGAAGCTAATATCAATAGAAATGAAGCAGGGGAAATACTTCCAGCAGAAGAGCAAGATTATGGTATATTTGCAAAGGTTCCTGATGGAAAAGGTGGTTTTGATGTACAGTTAATAATAAACGATGCTTCAGCTAAAGCTGATGGTCTTTTACCAGCTGACAAACACGAGCTACTGCATGTAGCGGCTATGAAGATGGATGACGCTTCAAAAGTAAAAATGGGTGGTGATATATTAAACTCTTTGCTTAATGACTCAAATATAGAGATAAATAGAAAGACAAGAAGACTTTTAAATGCTTACAAGTTAGACTTAGATAAAGGGGATATTACAGTGGCTGAATTTTTTGAAGAAGTTATGGCTGTAACTAGTGATGGTTTAACACCTAGCTCAAAAACAGGTGTAGCAGACATAAGAGTAAAAGACGTAAGTAAGTTTAAAGCTATTGGTCAAAAAATATTACAAGCAATAGGATGGAGACAGAACTTTGCTGATGGTCAACAAGCTATCGACTTCTTAAAAGAATTTAACGCAGACGTGTTAAAAGGCGAAGGTTTGTCAGAAAGTGTATTAAGTAGATTTGATACTAAAACTGACACAGACGTTGAAGCAAAAGTTGAACCAGGAAATGCTAAAGCTAGTAAAAGAGTAGAAACACAAGAGCAAGCTAATAGAAATAAAGAATTAGTACAAAAAGCTAAAGACGGAGATATAACAGCCTCAAGAGATTTAGTTCAGGAAAATTCAGGTCTTATATTAAGATTGTTAGGATTTAATAAAGATATTGGAGACATAGAAGCAGATTCATTGCTTCAAGCGGTAACTGACATGGCTACCCCTGGTATGGCTGATTTAGTTTTTCCTGGAAGAAAGCAATCACTAGTAGAAGAGTATAAAGAGAGTAGTGGAGAGGTTAGTACTTTTTTAGGTAGACTTAAACAAAGAAAGCAAGAAATATACACAGCTGCAGGACTTGATCCTAATAAATTTAATCTAGTTGCTATTGATTCTTCTACTAAACAAATAGTAGACGAAGGATCAGATCCTAAACCTAAGCCAGAAAAAGAAGTAGCTACTACTCAAGTAGATCCAAGAGAGTTTGGACCTGTTACGGAAGGCACTAAACTTAAAGACGTAGAAGGTATAGTTAAAGTAACTGACAAAGAAAGATTAACATTCAAAAAACTAGCTTCTAAATACTTTGATAAAGTTTCACAAGCGTTATTTGGTATGCCTGGCAAAAAAGTAAAAGGTAATGCTAGTTTAAAGTATGCTGATGTTAAGGGTCAACCTAATTCTTCTGAAGCTAGTAAGCTTCAAAATATTTTTAAAAATGTTGAAGACGTTAGAAGCTTTATAAAATCTATGCCGCCTTATAATGTTGCTACGAGTCAAACAGTAATAAATAGACAGGGTAAAAAAGTAGATGTTTCTAAAGATGTTAGAGGTAGATCTATAGCTATAAATCCTACAATATTAAAAAAGTTTTATAAACCAGTTACTAGAGCTATAGAGGGTATATCAGACGAAAGTGGTAGAAGTT
>Ga0213869_10000940_pt1 | contig 22417 bp, 25 predicted proteins | sample PICome_10_FD_160083 | JGI IMG/M metagenome (GOLD analysis project Ga0213869, IMG submission 160083) | Coastal seawater microbial communities near Pivers Island, North Carolina, United States - PICO132 | ecosystem: Environmental > Aquatic > Marine > Coastal | place: USA: North Carolina...
CAGTGTGATACATCATACATATGAAGTAGATTTGGTACCCAAGGCCGGACTCGAACCGGCACGCCTCGCGGCGGGGGATTTTGAATCCCCTGCGTCTACCATTCCGCCACTTGGGCCCATCGGTTGCCTGATTCTGAGGCCCTCAACCTATGGACCCTGCGATATTATGCGCAGGACGACGTAGGTTTTAACTCAAAGCAGGCTTTCAACCTTAAGCAAGACTTGCACTGAAGAACCGTGGTAACTGGCCCTTCACAGTCGATGCGAATCTTGACGTTTGGGGTAGTCAAGTTTCCATCAAAGGTAAAGCCAGATATTTCAACGCCAAGGGAATAATCCCCACAAAACTTGCCGGACGCGGCTGGCCGTGCAAAATCGACAGCCTCTCGAACGCATCAAACAGAATATCGACGATCACTTTCGTTTGCAAAGATTACGATCTTCGGGCAATCAGGAGGCAACTTTTTTAGGAAAGTTTCGCAGGCGGAAAACCGTCATCACTGCAACGCTGGCATTTGTTTTGGGTGGAAGAGCGGTGTTTAACTATCTCGACAAGGATGCCCAATCAACTCCCTACGCCACCATGCACGAAATGCTTCACGCCACATCTGGCGCGGCTGCTCAAGGTAGGATGCAAGGGCATATGCATGATGAGATGACCATGCCTGGCCTGGTTGGCACAGACACCACCGAAACCGTCATCGACGATCTCAGAACAATTTTCCAGCAGCATATAGAGATTGAACGCCGTGTCACCAATCTTCCCAATGGCATCTCCACGGTTACCGCCTCTGAAAACCCCACGGTGCGCGCGGCGATCGTGTCGCATGTATCGAATATGGTCACCCGATTGGCGGAGGGCAGAAACCCAGAAGTGATGATCCAATCCCCAACGCTATAAGCGCTTTTTGAGTTTCATAAAGAGATCGAAACCGAGATCCAAGTCACCGACACCGGCATTGATGTTGTTCAAACCTCAAGCAACCCGGAGGTTGTAAAGCTCTTGCAAGCCCATGTCACCAAAGTCAGCGATATGTCCGAAAGAGATATGGCTGCTGTGCATGAACGGATGTCGCAATAAACCGAGAAAACTATGGCTATCAAGTGCCACTATGACCAACTTTGATCGGCGGTCGTTGTGTCAGTGCAGAGCCCCGCAAGCCGTAAAACGTTTGTTGCCCGATCACTATTGCGCCCAAAATCGCGACCTACGACGGATCTGCCCGCGAAAAGCTGCTTTAACAGCGATAGCCTCGAAAAGCCCCTACCCATCACAACCCATCCGTGGCAAACACCCTAAACCATTCTTTGAGGTCACATGATATACCGCCTTTACACTTGGACCTTATCACTTGCTGAGCATCCTCGGGCGCTTTGGGCTTTGGCAATCGTCGCCTTCATTGAAAGCTCCTTTTTTCCAATCCCGCCGGATATCATGCTCATCCCGATGATCCTGGCGGCGCGGAGCCAGGCGTTCCGCATTGCTTTTGTGGCAGTTGTAGCCTCTGTCGCAGGCGGCCTTTTTGGCTATGCCATTGGAGTTTTCGCCTTTGAGAGCATCGGTCAACCCATCTTAGCCTCATTGGGCAAGGAGGGCAGCATGGCTACCTTTAATGACAAATTCAACACCTATGGGACCTGGGCCGTGCTGATTGCCGGGGTCACGCCCTTCCCTTTCAAAGTGATCACGATCATGTCCGGCTGGACCGGAATGGCTTTGGTGCCCTTTGTGCTCAGCGCCTTGGTCGCGCGGGCCTTGCGGTTCTTTGCGGTCGCCCTTCTGTTGTATTACTTCGGTCCGCCCATCCGCCGCTTTATTGAGAGGCATTTGGGCCTGGTCTTTACAGCTTTTATATTCATATTGGGCGCAGGTTTTTTTGCAATCAGATACCTATGAACGAGGGCACGATGTTGTCACAATCATTCCGCCAATTGGCGCTTTTTGCAGCCGCAGGTTCGGGCACGCTGCTGGCAGGTGCTTACCTATTTCAGGCACTCGGATACGCGCCATGCCAAATGTGTTTTTGGCAAAGATACCCCCATGTGCTGGCCATCGCAATCGGCGCACTCCTTTGGGTCTGGCCAAGCCGTTTTCTGGCCGCGCTTGGTGCGCTGGCCGCATTGACGACCACCGGTATCGGTGCCTTCCACGCCGGGGTCGAGCAAAAATGGTGGGATGGCCCCAGTTCTTGCACCGGTGATGGCGCCGGGTTAAGCGGGCTGTCAGGTCAGGATCTTTTGTCGACAAATACCCTCGAAAAGCTTGTAATGTGCGACGAGATTTCCTGGGCCTTTGTAGGTCTGTCTATGCCCGCCTGGAATGCGGTTCTTTCGGCCTTGCTCTGCGCAATTTGGATCATCGCGTTGCGGCGCGGATAGCGCGGAGATATGGAAGCCAGCCGATTCTCCAAGCAGCTTTGCGTGGCACCAATTTTCAGCGATTTTTACGCTAAATTCGGTGTATATCCCGTGCGTTCTAAAAATTTTCATCGCATTATCTTATTCGTTCAGGTGCAAGGGCTCTAAGCGTTTGCATCGCATATGTTTGGACAGTAATGTGTCAGACAACTAAATATGGGAACATCCCAGACAGGCGCCCAAAATGACAGATGAAACACTCCCCCCCGAGAGCACCGAGACACCGGCTCCAACACCCTCCGCCTATGACGGACCGTCGATCAGCATTACGCAGGAGATGAAAACTTCCTATCTCGACTATGCCATGAGCGTGATTGTCAGCCGTGCAATCCCGGATCTGCGCGATGGTCTCAAGCCGGTGCACCGCCGGATTCTCTACGCCATGCACGAAACCAATAACACCCATGACAAGCCCTACCGAAAATCCTCTCGCCCGGTGGCGGAAGCTATGGGGAAATACCACCCCCATGGGGACGGGGCGATCTATGATGCTTTAGTGCGCATGGCGCAGGACTTCTCCATGTCTTTGGTGCTGCTCGACGGTCAAGGCAACTTTGGCTCCATGGATGGCGATAAAGCCGCAGCTTACCGCTACACTGAAGTGCGGATGGAAAAATCGGCGCAAGCGCTTTTGGCAGATATCGACAAGGATACGGTTGATTTTCAGCTCAATTATGACGGCAAGGATACAGAGCCTACGGTTCTGCCGGCCCGATATCCCAACATGCTGGTCAACGGCGCTGGCGGCATTGCCGTGGGCATGGCCACCAATATCCCGCCCCACAACCTTGGAGAGGTGGTTGATGCGACCTTGGCCTTGATCGAAGATCCTGATCTAACCTCGGAACAGCTGATCGATTACATTCCAGGGCCGGATTTTCCCACCGGCGGCGTGATGCTGGGCCGCTCAGGCGCCCGCAAGGCCTATCTCGAAGGCCGCGGCAGCGTGGTAAACCGTGCCAAAACTCGCTTTGAAGAGCTGCGCAAAGATCGTTGGGCCATCATTATTGAAGAGATCCCCTATCAGGTCAACAAAGCCGCAATGATTGAGAAAATTGCCGCTGAGGTGCGTGATAAGCGCATTGAAGGCGTGGCCCATGTGCAAGATGAATCAGATCGTAATGGCGTGCGCGTGGTGGTCGAGCTGAAACGCGATGCCACGGCAGAAGTGGTTTTGAACCAATTGTTCCGCTACACGCCGATGCAGACCTCCTTTGGCTGTAATATGCTGGCACTGAATGGCGGACGCCCCGAACAGCTGACCCTGCGGCGTTTTTTAACCTGCTTTATCGATTTTCGTGAAGAAGTCGTGGCGCGCAGGACGGCCTTCGAGCTGCGTAAGGCGCGTGAGCGGAGCCATGTGCTTTGCGGTCTTGCCGTGGCGGTGAGCAATGTGGATGAAATTGTGGCCACAATCCGAGCCTCAAGCGATGCATCAGAGGCACGTCTCAAATTGATGGAGCGGCGCTGGCCTGCGGCGGATATCGCCGATTACATCCGTCTGATTGACGATCCAACCCATACGATGAATGACGATGGCACTTATAATCTATCAGAGACGCAAGCGCGGGCTATCTTGGAGCTGCGTTTGCAAAGATTGACACAAATCGGCGTCAAAGAGGTCACCGACGAGCTGGCAGTTCTGGCTTCGAAGATCAAAGAGTATCTTGAAATTCTGTCTTCTCGCGAACGGATCATGGAGATCATTTCCAATGAGCTGCGTGAGGTCAAAGAAAATTTCGCCGTTCCGCGCCGCACTGAGATCATCGAGTGGTCCGGTGATATGATGGACGAGGATTTGATTGAACGCGAGGAGATGGTCGTCACAGTCACTGCAGGCGGCTATATCAAGCGCACCGCCTTGGCTGATTTCCGGGCGCAAAAGCGCGGCGGCAAGGGGCTGCAGGGTATGTCGACCAAAGATGAAGATGTAGTCACCACGCTCTTTGTTGCCAATACCCACACCCAGCTGTTGTTTTTCACCACCGATGGCATGGCCTATAAGATGAAAACTTGGCGCCTGCCTCTTGGAGGTCGCACGGCCAAAGGCAAGGCAATTGTGAACATCCTACCCATTCCAGCGGGCGTCTCAGTGGCTGCGATCATGCCTGTTGACCGTGATGAAGCGGAATGGGGCGATTTACAGATCGTCTTTGCAACCACACAGGGCGATGTGCGCCGCAACCGCCTGTCAGATTTCACAAATGTGCGCTCAAATGGCAAAATCGCCATGAAACTGCCCGACGGTGTGGAACTGGTCAATGCGCGTATCTGCAGCGAAGACGATGATGTTATGCTCACCACAAACAGTGGCAGAGCCATTCGCTTTGCCTCTACGGATCTACGGGTGATGAACTCGCGCGCCTCAACCGGCGTGCGCGGTATCCGTCTCAATGGCGACGATATGGTTGTCTCCATGTCCGTTATTCGCCATTTCGAAGCCACACCCGAAGAGCGCGCCGCCTATCTGAAGATGCGCCGCGCTATGGCAGGACTGACAGATGAGGACACCGGTGACGAAGATGTTCCTGCAGATCCAAACTTCTCGCAAGAGCGCTACGAAGAAATGGCGGCAGTTGAAAACCTGATCCTGACCATTACCCGCGGCGGCTCTGGCAAACTCTCATCCAGCCATGACTATCCGGTGCGTGGACGCGGAGGGATGGGCGTGGCGGCGATGGATAAGGCAATGCGCGGTGGTCAGGTAGTCGCCAGCTTCCCAGTTGAACTTGTTGATCAAATTATGCTCGTCACAAGTACAGGTCAATCGATCCGCTGCCCCATAGACGGAATTTCCTTCCGCTCTCGCAATGCAGGCGGTGTGCGCGTGTTCAACACAAGCCGTGACGAGCAAGTGGTCAGTGTCGCTTATATTCCCGATCAGGGCGATGCCGAAGAGGCACCCGAGGAACACGCCTCCGAGATCGACTGTTAAAAAGTCCTCTGCGTAATACAATTTCAGGACAAAAACGAGGGCTGTGCCTACCTTGGGGCAGGCAGGGGCGGCCCGGTGTCAGTACGGGGTGGGCGATATCTGCTATGACGTTCTGTTATGCACAGGTCTCTCAAACAACGCATGCGACCGTGCAGGAAATTCTCTGCGGTCCCATCGGCATATAATAAGGCTTACATATAAAAATGTATTTATATACATAAGCTTATAGACGCCAATACACTAAAACACCCACACAGCCTAACTCGGAATCGCACTCTTCTTCTGATTGCGTTAACCTTTTATTAATAGATGTTTCGTGCCTCGGGTCTAACACGTCTGTTATACCGAGTCGCATTTAACGAGTTCACTATGGCACCAAAGAACCGCAATACAGATTTTCGACTTAACTAATTGATTATTAAATATAAATTATGCGTATCTATGGCGATTTTATATTTTAAAGGGACCTCCAAAGACAAAAACGGTGAGGGTATGCAGCGGTGGCGGCATGGCTGATCTGCCTTTGCATGTAGATAAAGCACGGTCACTTGGATGAGGGGCATTGCTTTTTTATTTGCAGAATTAAAAGCTTAGGTCGTAAATTTCTGAAAATTTATTCCGCAAATAGGCCAGCAAAGGCGCTTCACTTGGTTCCATTTCACACGCCTTCGCAATGGTGTCGCGTGGCAGGTTCACGGCACCATGCCGCTGCAAACTCTCTTGCAACCAACCGGTCGCCTTACTCAAATCTCCAACCCGAAGCTGGTCATCCAAATCAGGATTAAGTGCAGTCATCCGCGAAAAAAGGCAACCTGCATAGACATTGCCCAGCGAATAGGTAGGGAAATATCCAAACAGTCCGACAGACCAATGAACATCTTGCAAGCACCCCTGCGAGGCACATGGCACGTCATAGCCGAAATCGGCCGCAAAGCGTTCATTCCATGCGTTCTGCAAATCTTGCACTTGCAAATCGCCCGCGATCATCGCGCGCTCCAAATCAAAGCGCAGCAGAACATGCAAATTATATTGCACCTCATCGGCCTCCGTGCGGATAAAGCCGCTGCGCACCGAATTCACTGCTTTGTAAAACTCATCTGCCGTCTCAATACCAAAATCACCAAAGCCCGCGCGCATTTTTCCAAAGAGAAACTCTGTGAAGCCGCGGCTGCGGCCCAATTGGTTTTCATAAATTCTAGACTGACTTTCGTGAACCCCCATGGACGCGCCCTGCCCTATCGCGGTGAGCGTATAATCTGGATCAACATTCTGCTCATAACATCCGTGCCCCACCTCGTGAATGGTAGAGTAAAAGCAGTTGAACGGATCATTGGGATCCGTGCGTGTAGTAATTCGGACGTCCTGCCCTGATCCAGAGGAGAAGGGATGCACCGCCTTATCAATCCGCCCACGGCTCAAGTCATAGCCAAAACACTGCGCCAATTCACCGGCGATTTGCAATTGCACCACCTCATCAAAAGAGCCTTGCAGCGATTTCGCTGGTGGTTTTTCTAAGATCTCACCACGCAAAGCCACCAATCCGGGGCGAAGAGCTCCAAACATGCGGTCAAGTTCAGATGCTGTCGTGCCCGGTTCATAATCGGCCAACATAGCATCATAGACATCCCCACCAGCTGCCAGGGCCTGACCCTCTTCGACTTTGAGCGCCAAAACCTCCTGCAAAACAGGAACAAAAGCCTCAAAATCATCCGCCGCGCGCGCCGCCGCCCATTTGCCCTGCGCCATAGACGTTGTGCTGGCGATGGCCTCTGCCAAATCTCCCGGCACTTTCACCGCGCGCTCATAAGCAGTTTTAATCTGGCGCAGCTGCGCCTGGGTCACCCGATCAACGGCCTCTCCCTCACAGGCTGCCAGCCAATCGCCCACCCGCGGATCTGAACAACGCCCATGCAGCACCCCTTCCAGCGCAGCCATTTCTTCGCCGCGTTGCGCAGATGACCCGCTGGGCATCATAGTTTCTTGATCCCATCCCAAACGGCCGGAAACCTGACCCAATGCCTGGGTTTGGCGATCAAAGTGTAACAGTTCCTTTAAAGCTGTCATGGCGTCCCCCGAACAGACGTGGCAATCGGATAGCCGGCCAAAAATCGCCCACGAAGCACCGCAAGCCACAGAAGCACTGCGGTAAACTGGTGCAAAATGGCCAAATTCCAAGGCGATGAATGCATCACAGTCACGACACCCAAGATCATCTGAACCGTCAAAACCAGCCCAACCGTACCGAAGGCGGCTCGGGTGACCTTATGGGCTGAGGCTTTGGCCCGTAAAGCCACCACAATCGCGAAGAAAAACAATAAATAGGCGCTCATCCGATGAATAAACTGCACCAAACCATCGTCTTCAAAGAAATTACGCCACCAAGGAGACAGGCTGAACATATCGGGTGGCAAAAAGCTACCAGCCATTAGGGGCCAATCGCTATAATTGCGTCCGGCATCAATGCCTGCAACCAAGGCGCCCAGCAGAACTTGCAGCGCCACGAAATGCATTAATCCTGTGGACATACCGAACAGTTTGCGCTCCCGCGCACGGCGCGCTTGCAGCAGCTCCGCCTCAGAGCGGGTAAATATTTGTATATTCCAGAAAATGTATCCCAAAAGTGCAAAAGCTGCACCGAGATGCGCCATGAGCCAGTAGGAAGCCACATCAAGCCGCACGCCATCAAGACCAGAATTGACCATCAGCCACCCGATCAACCCTTGCAGGCCGATAAAAGGTCCAATGGCAAAGAGAGAAAGGCGCCTAGCCTTGGGAAATTTGCCCGTGAAAAACAAAAACACCATCCCAAGCGCCCAGGTCAGACCGATAAAGCGCCCAAGCTGGCGGTGGCCCCATTCCCACCAAAAAATAACTTTGAATTCAGCCAAACTCATCGAGGCATTTTGCACAGCAAATTCAGCGGTGGTTTGGTAGGCGGCAAAGGCGGCCTGCCATGCAGTGGCGTTCAAAGGTGGGATGGCGCCCATCACGGGATCCCATTCGGTGATCGACAAGCCACTGTCAGTCAAGCGGGTTAAGCCGCCCACGGTGATCATAACAACGATCAAAACAACCAAGCTCCACAGCCACAGGCGCACCCAATGCCGATCTCCACTTCCGGCGCCCGCGATAGCGCCGACACTGGCGCTTGTGATCTTTGTATCGCTGCCAACCTCTTCAAAGATATTTCGCTTACTCACCATTTTTAAGCCTTTCGTTTCATCTTGATTTAGGGCTGAAAAATCCGCGTTCAACCACGCTCTTTCCAACGGACCATTTGGCGCATGGTGCCATGCAGCATTTGCACGTCAGCTTTGGTCAGCGGCATGCGCGACCACAGGTTACGCAGATTCACTTTCATACTGGCCGCCTTAGTTTCTGGAAAGAAAAAACCTGCCGTATCAAGTCTTTGCTCAAAATTCTCGGCCAATTTCTCAACTTCAAGCCCGCTAGCCCATTCTGATTTCGTCACCTCAACCGCAGGCTCGGCGATCTCGCCCACCTGCCTTTGCCACTCATAGCTGAGAAGCAACACACATTGCGCTAAATTGAGCGACGGGAAATCGGGATTCACTGGCACCGAAATGATGGCGTTGGCGCGGATAATGTCATCATTTTCAAGACCCGCGCGCTCAGGACCAAACATCACCGCCACCTTTTGTCCCGCGTGAATGCGCCGGGCCGCTTCACCCATCGCAAATTCAGGACTGTACACAGGTTTGGTCAAATCTCGCGGCCGCGCTGTGGTGGCCATCACGAAATTTGTATCGGCCAATGCCTCAGCGGTTGTGTCGAATAATCGTGCCTCATCAAGCAAACGCCCGGCGCCGCTGGCCATCGCGACGGCCTTTTGGCTCGGCCAGCCGTCACGCGGGTCCACGATACGCATGTGATCAAGTCCAAAATTCCACATTGCCCGAGCGGCAGCGCCAATGTTCTCACCCATTTGCGGACGAATAAGGATGATTGCGGGTTGTTGAAGAGAATGACGTGTCATAGGGTCTCTTAGCGTTGACAGAAGCGCGCGACAAGCGGTGGTCAAAACCAATTTGTCACGCTATAGCGCGTGCAATAACCGTGCAGTTTGGAGCCCATGCGATGAGCACTGAAGATTTGCCGCAGATCTACCTTGTCACCCCAAGTGTGATTGACCTGGATTTCTATCCCGATCAGCTGGCGCGGGTCTTGGATTCGGTCGAGATCGCCTGCCTGCGTTTGGGCCTGGCCAGCATTGATGAAGATCACATTTCGCGGGCAGCAGATGCACTGCGTGATATTGCCCATGCCCGGGACATCATGCTGGTAGTTGAACGACACGCCTTGTTGGTGGAGCGTTTGGGTTTGGACGGTGTGCATCTGATGGACGGTGGGCGAAATCTGAGGCAACTGCGTAAGGATCTCGGCGAAGACGCAATTCTAGGCGCCTATTGTAATACCTCCCGCCACGACGGGCTGACCGCAGGGGAAGCGGGCGCCGATTACGTCAGCTTTGGCCCCGTGGCCGCCTCTGCGCTGGGAGACGGGGTTCAGGTTGATCCAGAGCTGTTGAGCTGGTGGAGTGAAATGATTGAGGTACCAGTGGTCGCCGAAGGTGGCTTAACGGCGGATTCAATCCGCAGCCTCGCCAATAAGGTTGATTTCTTTGCCATCGGCGCAGAGATTTGGACACAGGACGATCCTCTTGCACAACTCCAAATGCTGGCCGCCGCCAGAAACGGCTAGATTACCACGCGCTTAAGCGGCAGGATCGGCCCAAGGCAACGCCGCGGCCACCTGAGCGTGTAAATGCCGCGCCAAGGATTTGCGATCAGAAAATTCAGTGGCGCCCACCGGTTTATGATATATCACTTGAACAGAGCCATGCCGCTTATAAGCCAAAGCCTGCAGCAAGTGGCGCGCCAAATCACTATCCCCCCACCAGCCATAGAAGCGCGGATCCTCCCCATATGGGGCATGAAAGGCGAGCGTAATCGCCTGAATCGGAAAATCACCCGGCAGATCTGGCGTCAAAAAGGACTGAAACAGCGTAGGTTTAAACGGCAACACCCGCCGCCCGTCTGTCGAGGTGCCCTCTGGAAAAAACAGCAACCGATGACCGTGGCGCAAACGCTGTTGCAAAAGTTGCAAATGAAGATGTGCTTGCTTGCTATCACGGGTGATGAATTGCGTGCCAGTGGCCCGCGCGAGCCAGCCAATCATGGGCCAATTTGCAACCTCTGACTTGGCTACAAAATAAATGTCGTCAAAGGCGTTCAGCGCAAAAATATCCAGCCAACTGGTGTGATTGGCCACCGCTACCCCACTGCCCCGCATCGGCGTGCCGATCACCTCAAGGCGCATGCCCAGCACCCAAAATGCAAAACGGCACACCGATTGCGTGATCTGGGGTGTCCAAGGCCGGGCCATGCCGTGGATCGGCTTTTCCACCAAGCGTACCAAGACCAAAACGGCCAAACCGCCAAAGGTATAACCGCCCATCAATATGCCACGCCAAACCACACGCAACCAGCCCGCCGCTTTGATGGGCACGGGATCAGGTTCCGTTTCAGACATCCAGGTTGGGGATTTCATCATCCAAACCCTCTCAGGTAGATCGCTTTTTGACGCGAATTCATCGCCAGTACATCCAGCACCATGCAGACATCCACCGTATTGAACTGTGCATCAACATAGGCGCCCTCCCCAACGCAGCCTCCCAAGCGCAAATAGGCTTTAATCAAAGCAGGCATTGCGCGGAGGGCTCCCAGGCGATCAATCTCAAACTCCCCAGAAGCGCCCAGCGGCACAGCGCCTGCTCCAATGGCTGTCGGGCGCAATGCAGCCCGCGCCAGATGCTCCCGGCCCAGCAAGGATAGCGGTGCTTTAAATTCAGAGGGATCCGTACCGGAAAAACTGGCTGTACCAAAGAGGATTTCCGCACCCTGCAGCGTCACATGCTGCGCCAAAGCTTGCCAAAGATAAAACATCGCCGATCCCCCCCGGTAGGGTTTACGCAGGCAAGACCGGCCAAGCTCCATCATGGGCCGGCCCGTCGCCAACAGCGACGCGAGATCGAATTCGGAGGCGGTGTAAAACCCGCCGGCCGCCTCTGCACCCGATCGGTTCATGATGCGGTAAACGCCCACAAGTTGCGCGGTCAAATCTGCGCCCCGCGTCCGGTCCAACAACATCAAATGTTCGCAATGCCCGTCAAAGACATCAGCTTCAATCTCAAGACCATGATCCACCGCAGGCCCGCGGGCACCAAGCTCCCGAACAAAAACATCATAACGCAAGCGCTGCACCGCAAGCAGATCTTCCGCGTCTTTTGCCAGCCGCACCTCGTATGCCGAAGGCATCAGCATAGCCCACGACCCATTTGGAAATGCTTGACAAAGTTTTTTATTTTATCATCATTTATCAACATTTTATATCAATTAGTTTACTAAGATTAAAACAATACGAGACCCATCAATGACAACTTTTCCAGCTTCTGGAAAATTCACCGTGATGTGATTATTAGCGTTGGACTGCACCTGGCCGATGCCCCAATCGGGCTGATTGGGGTGTTGCACGCGCTGACCGGGCTCTAAAAATGAATTCAAATTTTCCATGGACCCTCTTTTTCGAAGCCACCATATGACAGAAAAACCTGATATAATAGCCCTTGTCACTGCCCGAATATCCCATGATTTGACCAGCCCTATAGGTGCAATTGGCAATGGCGTTGAGCTCGTCGAATTTCGGGGCAAGTCCCTCAGCGAGGAAGGAGAGTTGGTCAAAGCCAGCCTCAAAGCCATCGTTGCGAAGCTGAAACTCTTCCGCATAGCTTTTGGCCAATTCAATGCGGAGGAGATGTTAAACGCCACCAAGATCTCAGCCGTGCAAACAGCTTGGAACATCACTGGCCGGATTCATGTGAATTTTGCCCCAGGAAAAAATGCGGAAGACAGATATGAAAACCTGTCTTTTAATATTGCAATCTATTCAGGTCGCCATGCCGCAGGGGGCAAAAGTGATGATTGCAATTGTAGAGGGCCGCACGATCATCAGTGCAATTAGCCCCAAGGTCACCTTTGACGAAGCGCTTTGGTCCGCTCTTACGTACAAGCACATCACGCCCGATATACCGCCAAAACATATCCAATTTGCACTCCTACAGGCGCTTGATTTAGCGCTGCAACTTCAGCACAGCAGCACAGAAATGACCGCCAAATTTTGACGTCTTCTGTGCGCCGCGCAGTGCTTTAAGAGCGCACCGCGCCGTCCCCACGCACCAAATATTTGAAACTCGTCAGCTGGGCCGCACCGACAGGGCCGCGCGCATGCATTTTCCCAGTGGCAATGCCAATTTCCGCACCCATGCCAAACTCCCCGCCATCGGCAAATTGGGTCGACGCATTGTGCATCAAAATGGCGCTGTCCAACCGTTCAAAGAAACGGTCCACGGCGCGAGGATCTTCAGCCAAAATACAATCAGTGTGATTGGAGCCATATTGGCGGATATGAGCAATCGCCTCGTCGACATTGGCGACAGTTTTCGCCGCAATCTCCATGTCTAAGAATTCTTTACCCCAATGGTGCGGCTCAGCCGGTTGAACGCCTTTAATCGCTTGCAGGGGTGCATCCGCATCGACCACAACACCTTTACGCATCAAAGCCTGGATCACCTCTGGGCCCCAGCTGGCGGCAATATTGTCATGCATCAGCAAACATTCAACTGCGCCGCAAATTCCGGTGCGTCGGGTTTTGGCATTGAGCACCACATTTAGGGTTTTTTGGCGATCCGCTGACGCATCTATGTAGATATGCACAATGCCTTCCAAATGCGAAAACACCGGCACCCGGGCCTCACGCTGCACCAAACCCACAAGCCCTTTGCCACCGCGCGGCACAATCACATCAATCGTATCGACCATCTTCAGCATTTCGCTCACCGCGGCTCGATCCCGTGTCGGCACCAGTTGAATGGCAGCCTCGGGCAAACCGGCAGCAACCACCCCCTTTACCAACGCCTTGTGGATGGCCGTAGAGGAATGAAACCCTTCCGATCCGCCGCGCAGAATGACCGCATTGCCGGCCTTCAGACAGAGAGCACCAGCATCCGCAGTCACATTGGGACGACTTTCATAGATTACACCTATGACACCCAAAGGCGTGCGCACGCGCTTAATATCCAGCCCATTGGGGCGTTGCCACTCTTCCAGCACCTGCCCAACCGGGTCTTCCTGCTCAGCCACTGCCCGCAGCCCGTCAACCATGCCGCGAATGCGGTCTTCATCCAACATCAACCGGTCCAGCATAGCCGTGGAAAGGCCTTTTTCGCGGCCGTAATCCATATCCAACGCATTGGCTTTAATAATATCGGCCCTTGCGGCCCAAACATATTCGGCCGCCCCAATCAGGGCCGCATGTTTCCGCTCAGCCGTTACAAACCCAAGCTCCGCTGCAGCAGCCTTTGCGGCGATGCCAATTTGATTAAGAGTTGCCTTCACGTCCATCATAGTCTCCCAGTAATCTTACAGGACCATGTCATCGCGGTGAATGATCGCCCCGCGGCTGGCGTAGCCCAATCTTTCTTCAATTTCCGTCGTGCGGCAGCCCAGAATTTGTTGCGCCTCCGCGCTATCAAACCCTACCAAACCACATCCAAGATCCCGTCCATCTTCGGCCAATATCCGCACCAGTTCACCGCGGGCGAATTCTCCGGATATTGCTGTTACCCCAGCCGGCAATAGGCTTTTGCCGGCAATAAGCGCATCAAAGGCGCCCGAATCCACCTGCACCGCACCTTGCGGCTTGAGTGATGAAATCCACTTCTTGCGCGCCGTTTTCGGATCTACCGACGGCAGGAACCAAGTTGCGTCTCCACCATTTACAATTGATTGCAATGGGTTTTGCGGTGAACCTAAGGTTATGGCCATAGCGCATCCCGCGCCCATGGCCATCTTGGCCGCCATGAGTTTGGTCTTCATACCACCCTTTGACAAGCCAGAGCCAGCATCCCCTGCCATACGCTCAATCTCCGGGGTCACCTCGGTGATGGTGTCAAACCGCCTGGCCCCAACATCCTCATTGGGATTGGCCGAATAAAAACCATCCACGTCAGACAAAAGCACCAGATGATCGGCGCCAACAGTCACCGCGATTTGTGCCGCTAAGCGATCATTGTCACCATAGCGGATTTCATCTGTTGCCACCGTGTCATTCTCATTGACAATCGGCACCACGCCATAGCGCAACAACTGTGCCAATGTGGCGCGTGAGTTTAGATAGCGGCGGCGATCCGCGCTGTCTTCCAAAGTCACCAAAACCTGTGCTGCGATCACCCCATGCGGGGCCAAATGTTGCTCATAAGCCCGCGCCAGCTGGATTTGCCCCACGGCAGCGGCGGCCTGGCTTTGTTCCAAGGTCAATTCCGCGGTGCCAAGCCTGAGGACCGATCGGCCCAGAGCAATAGAACCGGAAGAGACGATCACAACATCCACGCCTTTGGCGCGAAAGCCCGCAACATCTTCGGCCAAAGAGGCCAGCCAATTTTGGCGCAAAGAACCGCTGCCGCGCTCAACCAAAAGCGCCGAGCCAATCTTGACCACGATACGGTTGGCTGTCGTTAGGGTTGCCATTTTGGCGCCTCCGCATCCTGCGCATGAACAAGCTCGATTTGCTTCACCAGGCTGCGCAAAACATCTGCTGTCCCCTCGCCCGTACCGCCAGACATTGCCAGAACCGGCTGACCACCCACTGCACTGCGCAGCGCTCCAAGCGCAAAACTCAGATCATCCTCATCCAACTCGTCGATCTTGTTGAGCACGGTCACGCGCGGCTTGTCTACTAAGCCGCCGCCATAAGATTCAAGTTCCTGCATCACCGTCTGGTAATCTTGGCCGATACTTTCGGAGGTGCCATCAATGATGTGCAAAAGAACCGAACAGCGTTCTATATGACCCAAGAACCTGTCGCCAATGCCCCGCCCCTCATGCGCGCCTTCAATCAGACCCGGAATATCCGCAATGACGAACTGGTCGTCGTCCACCTGCGCCACCCCGAGACTCGGATAGAGTGTCGTAAATGCGTAATCAGCAATTTTCGGAGACGCATTGGTCGTCTCACCTAAAAAGGTCGATTTCCCAGCGTTTGGAAGCCCCAAAAGTCCCACATCGGCAATCAGCTTGAGATTTAGCCAAATCTCCCGTTCGACCCCCGCAAGCCCAGCATTGGCGCGGCGCGGCGCCTGGTTTGTGGAGGATTTGAAATAGAGATTGCCAAAACCTCCATTACCACCCTTGGCAATCACGATTTTTTGGCCAATCTCTGTCAGATCAAACAAAATGGTTTCACCATCTTCATCCATAATCTGAGTGCCAACGGGCACTTGGAGGGTCACATCATCACCGTCTTTGCCCGTGCGTTGCCGTCCCATTCCGTGCTGACCGTTCTTAGCAAAGAAATGCTGTTGATAACGGAAATCAATCAGCGTGTTTAGACCGGCCACGGCCTCAACGATCACATCGCCACCACGTCCGCCATTGCCGCCATCCGGGCCGCCAAATTCGACGTATTTCTCCCGACGGAATGACACAGCCCCGCCGCCGCCGCTGCCAGACCTAATGGTAACCTTGGCCAAATCGAGAAATTTCATAACACTGCCTTTAAATCATCTAGCCTTAGCCGATAGAGGGTTACGGGAGCATGCTCAAGCCTTGCCTGCGATTTACCCGATCCCTTGCCAAGTTCTTGAGACCCCAGCTTGCGCAAAACCGCACCGCTGGCAGGATTGTCATCAAAATGATCTGCCGCAACCTCAGAAAGATCGAATTTTCGCATAAAATATGCTAAAAAGGCTCCCACGGCTTCGAACACACATCCTAAGCCCCAGTGCTGAGTGTCTATAAATAGGCACAAGAGCACGGGTCGTCCGCTGAATTGGGGCGGAGCCCGGCCACACCGATCACAGCACGCTCAGGCATCACAACCGCCGCACAAAATCCCGGTTTTCCACGATACTGCCGCGCTCTGATCCAACCCTGCACCGGCGCCTTAGGCCATGGTGTGCCAGTCGAAGTCAGCATCGGCGCCACCAATGGATGTCCACCAATCTGCTGAACCGACGGCCAATCGTCCAGACGCAAAGGGCGTAGATATAAGCGTTTGGTCTTGAGTAGTAAGTTTTCCTCTACCGCCATAGTTCACTCCATCGACCTCAAATAAGTCCAAGTGGCAACAATGGTTTTGCGCGCGACGCAAAAAGATACCGCATCGCCAAGATAAGAAAAACCCACATCGTTCAGCACCCGCGCCGAGCGGGCGTTGTCTTGAAAGACTTCCGCAAATAGGGTTTTGCTCCCCTGCGGATTGGCTTGGATGAGCATCTGAACCGCTTCACGTGCGAGTCCGATGCCCCAAAAAGCAGGGGCCAACCAATAGCCCAATTCGCCTTGCCGCCGATCATGCCGTTTAAGCCCAATAACCCCAACAACTTCGGCCAAATCAGATTTGCCGCCATCCAGAACCCAAACATCCTCAACGCGTGCCGGGTTCTGCGATTGCTCTATAAAAGCATCTATGGCGCCGGGCGGCAAAGGGTGCGGAATGGAGCGCGTCGGGCCGGATACCCGGATATCGCCCGCGTATAGGCCAATCAGGCCCGAATCAGACTTGCGGATTGGGCGTAACGAAAGCCGCGCGCTCTCATAGCTATGCTGGGTACGGATCGGTGAAATCATGAGGCGATTCCGCCACCAAACAGAGCATAAAACACCGTGCCTACAGTCAAAAATGACAGCATCAGAAACACAAACCGCTCCGCGCCTGTGCCCTGAATTGTGGCGGCAATCAGTTGCCCTGCCCCGGCCCAAATCGGATGGAGCAGCGTCTGACACAGCAGCAGCACCGCCGCGATACTCACCGTGGCCGCGAAAGCTGTCGCGCCGGGAGCCACAAAACCGGTAAACGCAGCAGTAATCATGCCCCAGGCCTTCGGGTTTAAAGGATGCACAATCAATCCAGCCAAAAACCCCGGCGGTGGCCCATCAGACTGATCCGCGTTGAGCCGCATATTGGCCACGCGCCATGCCAAATAAACAATATACGCAGCCGAGATATATTTCATGACCAAAAAGACCCCAGGCGCCGATTGCGCCAACTGCATAAGACCAAAGCCCAAAGGCCAAATGATCAGCTGTTTTCCTACGACAACACCAGCCACAAACGGCAAAGCCCGCCGCAACCCATATCCAGCTCCAGTCGCCAACAGAGCCATATTCGCCGGACCCGGCGTGCCAATTTGCGACAGGGCAAACAGAGTTAATGCAATCAGTTCAACAGGCATTGTCGGGCTCCAAACTTGGCCATGCAGTTAAGCGTGCAACGCAGCTTAGGGAAAACGAAAAAGGGACCGGCCTTTCAGCCGATCCCTGGAATAGAAAAACCTGACAGGTTCGGCTTATTCAGCTGCCTCCGCGGTGGGCACTACTGAGATAAATTGACGGCTTTTGAGACCCTTGTGAAATTTCACATTACCCTCAACAGTTGCAAAGATGGTGTGGTCTTTGCCCATGCCAACACCTTCACCCGGCCAAAACTTTGTGCCGCGCTGGCGCACAATGATGTTGCCTGGAATTGCGTCCTGACCACCGTAAAGTTTCACACCTAAGCGACGTCCCGCTGAGTCGCGGCCGTTACGGGATGAACCACCTGCTTTTTTATGTGCCATTTGTGATTACTCCTTATCAGCTGCTGGTTTTTTCGCCGCAGGCTTCTTAGCCGCTGGCTTTTTTGCAGCGGCTGTTTTCGCTGCTGGCTTTTCAGCAGACGCTTTTGCGGCAGCTGGCTTTTTGGTGGGTGCTGGCTTTTTCGCAGCTGCAGGTTTTGCAGCGGCTTTTTTGGCGGCAGGCTTTTTCTCTGCAGGCGCAGCTTCAACCACAGGGGTCGCCACATGAGGCACAGAGCCTGCACCAATGGCGGCTTTCACGCCAGATTTGTCTGCACCTTTGTCCAAGATGTCTTTGATACGCACCAAAGTCAGCTTCTGGCGGTGGCCTTTTGTACGCTTAGACGAGTGCTTCCGCCGGCGCTTTACGAAGTTGATCGTTTTTGGGCCTTTGATTTGGTCAATCACTTCGGCTTGAACGCCGGCGCCTGCAATCATCGGTGCACCAACGGTGCTGCCAACCATCAAAACTTCGTTAAATTGAACCACTTCGCCAGCATCGGCTGCCAGCTTTTCGACGCGCAGCACATCGCCGGGTTGTACCCGATATTGCTTGCCGCCAGTTTTCATTACCGCAAACATTTGCGTTTCCTTTATTTTTTCGCGCCTTTCGGTCCCCAATTGGGCGTTGTGGCCGAGGCCACCTCAGACAGCGCGTCTGACTTTACAGACGTATTACACTAAAATGCTGCCCAGAGTGGGCCACACCGCGCACGTATTCATGTGTTTGGCTTTGAAGTCAAGCCTCTTCACAGCTCTTGCGTTGGGGTCAAGTTCACCATTTCGAGTGCCATGCGTTCGAACCGATCCGCCATGATGGTGAAGTGAATTGCGTTCATCAACTCATAAACTTCCATCATCTGCGGCATCGCCAAAGCGTCGCGGTAAATCTCTATCTCGCTGTCTGTGAAATCACGGTAGGTAGAGGCATTGGCGACAATCAAATTGTCCGCCATGGCTCGGCGCACCTCATCGTCTTGCTGGGCCAACATGGCCCTCAAATCCACCTCATCAAACCGCTGTTCAATCAACCCAGCCAGAGAGGCAGCCATCAGAAAACGCACCTGCACTTCCCGATAGGCCTTGATGGTGGCCCCGACGTAGCCAATGCTTTCAGCCATATCGAGAAAATACTGGGGCTGGGGCGATCCACGCGCGGAAAGAGCCTGCGCCAAACGCGCACCTTCAGCCTCACGATCTTCGAATTCCAACCCATGACTTTCGTTTTCCGCAGTCACAAGCCTCTGTCCAAGTTTTGAGCCATAGAAGCGAGTGGCATGCGCTAACACATCTTCTGTTAAGGCATTGTCCAAAATCTCCAACGCATCGTTTTTTAGAGCTTCCGGCTCAAAGATGCGATCTGCAAGCCGTGACCAGCTGAGACCAAAGTCATCCGCATCAAGGCCCAACATGGTTGGCGCATCCCGCGCAGACAGGCGCATGGATTCAAGCGCAACATCAAACCCGGTCACCGCCATGAATTGCGCTAGCTGCGCACGGTCTGCAGCTTTTGCCGGCATCACAATCCAGAACAGTAGTGACATCGCAACTAATATTTTACGTATGGCCGTCATGTCTTTGCCCCTAACAATTTGAACCGTATTTATACCTCAGGGATATTTATACCTCAGGGTTAAAATTTCAAATCCAGATCCAAATATCACAGCGGCAGACGAATTTCCGCCGATAATCCACTCAGCGCGGCACTGTCACCCAAGACCAGCTGCCCACCATGGGACCGCGCCACATCCGCAGCAATGGCCAAACCCAGTCCAACCCCGCCGCCATGATTTTGGCCGCGCGCCGCCTCAAGCCGTACAAAGGGCTTGGCAGCGGCCTCGCGCTGCGCCTCCGGGATGCCAGGACCATTGTCATGCACGGCGATGCGCAGGTCGGTCTCCTCGAAATGAAGCGCCAAAATGATTTGGGAGCCGTAACGGCCTGCATTGACCAAAAGATTCTCAATCGCCCGTCCAATCGGTACAGGTCGTAGAGCCCAGAGCCGCGGCGCGCCGACCAGCTCGAAACGCGCCGGAGGCTTCATACGCTCGGCCAGCTGCGCGCAAAGCGCCACAAGATCCACATCCTCCACCGGATCGGCTGCCAAATCTCGCGCATAGTTCAGAAAAGAATCCACCATCATCTGCATGGCAGAGACATCTTTTTTCAAATCCTCAACTTCTGGCCCCCCCATGAGCTCTAAGGCCAGTTGCAGCCGTGTGATGGGGGTGCGCAAATCATGGCTGACACCGCTAAGCATCATGGTGCGTTGCTCGATTTGTCGTTCAATCCGGTCGCGCATATCCAAAAATGCTTGTCCCGCAGCCCGCACCTCAAGCGCACCACTTGGACTCAGCGTCACCCGCTGGCCCCGGCCAAAAGCCGCAGAGGCAGCAGAGAGCCTCTTTATAGGCCGCAATTGATTGCGCAAGAACATATAGGCAATCAAAGTCATAAAAATGCCAGTAAAAACCATCAACACGAGCACTTGATGCGGATTGGATGCTGAGACACGATCGCGCTCCAATTTCAGCTGTACGAGCCCTTTTGGGCTCATCAGCCCGAGCACAACAAAATCCAAATCCGACAGATCAATCTCCAGAAGCCCATCAAGCCGGCTGCGCATCAACGGTACGATCGTGCGTCCAGAGATATCATAAAACACCATGCGGTTGCCACTTATCACCCCATCCCAAGGCCGCAGCTCGATCTTCAACTCCTCTGCGACACCCTGTTGCACCTCGGCAACGGCCTGCCGCTCAAGCACGCGCAGCACCAACTCAACCTCCAGCAAAAGGTTATTTGTCATTTGTGCCGTGACATCTTCAAAATGCCGTTGCACAAAGACAGCAGCAACAGCCAATTGCAATGTCAGCATCGGCAAGAGCAAAATCGCCGCAGCACGGCCATAGAGTGTTCGGGGTGCGAATGGTTTTAAAAGGCGGCCTATCATGGGCGGAGCTTATCAACTTGAGAGAGCAGAAGGAATGGCCGAAACACACGATCCCAAAATCCGCCGTCTTTTGGCTCCAAACCCATCACCCATGACGCATACTGGCACCAATACCTATCTTCTGGGCCTGCGCGACATCGCCGTAATTGATCCAGGCCCAGATAACGAAGCGCATTTTGCCGCCATAGTATCGGCCATTGCCCCATATCAAAAGATTACAAAAATATTGGTGACCCATTCGCATCTTGACCACGCGCCTTTGGCGCGGCGCCTTAGTGCCTATTGCGGCGCGCCAGTCTTTGCCTATGGGGACAGCGGTGCGGGACGTACGCCGCAGATGATCGCCCTATGCGCGGCGGGCACAATCGGAGGCGGTGAAGGTGTTGACTATGCGTTTCAGCCCGATATCGCCCTCGAAGACCGGGCGGTGTTGGACCATGAGGGACAAGAGCTGATCGCAATTTGGACGCCTGGGCATTTCGGCAATCACATGGCCTTTGCCTGGCACGGGGCGCTCTTCAGTGGTGATCACGTTATGGCCTGGGCCAGTACGATGATTTCGCCGCCTGATGGAGATCTGGCCGCCTTCCGCCGCAGTTGTACCAAACTCCAACAGCGCAGCGAAAAAATTTACTTGCCGGGTCATGGCGCTACGATCAAGGATGGCCCTGCCCGGCTGGACTGGCTTTTGACCCATAGACAGCAGCGGGAAGCGCAAATTATTTCTCATTTGCAAGGGCGACCCAATACGCCACAAGGCTTAGCCGAGGCGATCTACAAAGACATCAATCCCCAGCTCATTCCCGCCGCAATCCGCAATGTTTTGGCGCATTTGATAGACCTATGTGAGCGCGATTTGGCCGCCTGTCACGGGCCGATTGACCTTCAGGCAAAATATTCTGTGATCTGAGGCAATTTTCGAATTTTTGGGCTAGACCTCCCAAACCCACCCCGCTATATCCGACTCCGGTGGTCCGGCGTAGCTCAGCGGTAGAGCAGTTGACTGTTAATCAATTGGTCGTAGGTTCGATCCCTACCGCCGGAGCCAATTAAAACAACACCTTAGCGAATTTCGCGGGGTGTTTTTTTATTTTATAGCCAGACATAGAGCCAGACAGATGCGCGTTAAACAACGTACATTATCGCTATTGGATTCTTGATTTGTGAGTCTATTTCCGCCACGCGCCCGCACGCCTGCGCGTCGCTGCAAACATGTTTGCTTTGGCACGCGGTTACGCAGCTGTTTGCTGGCTGGTGCCACTCTTGTCCGCTCAAGGCGCAACACAGGCTGGGTGTGGGGTTAGGTTGGTTGTGAGGGGATACAGAAGCGCCATTTCTAAGCCGCACGACTTATTCAGTTGGTTTTGTGAATTTTATTAATCTGCCGTTCGGGCCATCTTCTATTACCCAAATGGCCCCG
>Ga0213869_10000943_pt1 | contig 22383 bp, 35 predicted proteins | sample PICome_10_FD_160083 | JGI IMG/M metagenome (GOLD analysis project Ga0213869, IMG submission 160083) | Coastal seawater microbial communities near Pivers Island, North Carolina, United States - PICO132 | ecosystem: Environmental > Aquatic > Marine > Coastal | place: USA: North Carolina...
TCGTATATTATTTGTAATGCGAATGTCACATACAAATCTTTTATTAGTTTTTTCATCTCTATGTTTTTTGTATCCGTCAATTTTATCTTTTTACAAATCACATTATATTCATAGTTTATTATGCTTTCAATCGTCTATTTTCAGTACATTGTTTTGGTATAATACAAGTAATAAGCAAATGTTGGTCTATGATAAATGTTCGGCAAGAATATCATGTGTTTATTGGTTGGTTTTTACGTATCTTCAAAAACATAAATATATACAATATATTACCGCATTATATATAATATCTGCGATTTCGTATTTAGAGTCTTCTCGATTATGTAAATTACATCCACGTCCTTCTCATTGGGTATTCATACATTTATTATTTCATATGTCGACAATAAGTGGTGGAAGTATATATTTTCTATTTTTAGATTGTCCATAACATCTTGTATTAAAATTTTTAATATGATATATTTATATAAGCATTATGAACGTTATGTGGTATCTACATTGGATAGTTCCACTATCCGTTATTTTATGGCCACTATTACCAACAAAATATTTATATTATGTATTTTGGTATCCTTTAGTGTATTTTCTGATATGGTTTATTTTCGATGGATGCCCAATAAATAAAATAACAAAAGTGGATGAAACGAATACATCAAAAGATCGATTCTTGTACCCACTCATGAAAAAATATATATCCCCTAATATTACTCAGAAACAAAGTGACTTAATCATTCATTTTACAATAGGATTTTCTATTGTTATTTCTGCGTACAGGATGTTATGGGATTGTAAAAAAAAACGTTAATTTTTTGTATCTCTCATTATGTTATTATAATATTAACATAATGTATAAACACATGAATAAAAACGAGAAAAAAAAAGTTATTTTTACTTACCAAGGTGCTTTTGGTCCTCCTACATTTGGCCATTATAAGTGTATGGAAATTTTTACAGAAAAAGTAATAAATGAGTATGATCCCAATACCTACGATATAACTATGTTATTTATGCCGACCGCAGCAAGTAGTTCAAAACCACATCTAAAACATACACAAGAATTACGAGTTCAAATTTTAAACGATATTTATTGCTCTAAACTAAACGATATTTATTGCTCTAAACTAAACGAAAAATATAGTAATATTACTTTCAAAGCAAGTGATTTAGAAATGAAACTATACGACAAAAGAAATAAGGATACTTCTACAATACATACATTAAGAGCTTTGAAAAAATTTGGTAAAGATGATTTAACACAGGAAGAGATTAATAAAATCCAACCATCATTAAATTTGATATCAGATACAATCATTTTGGTTGGAATGGGGAAGGACAATATGGAGCAATTACCTTATTGGAAAGATTTAAAAGATTACGGAAAACTGGTTGAAAAAATATATGCTGTTAATAGGGAAGGGATCAATGATAATTTATTTGAATATAATAAAACAGGTATTTACTTTCAAAAAACTCCACCATCATGGTATGAAAACCGAACAGAAATAGATTTAGAATTTCTGAATAATAATACAGAAATTAAAGAAACATTAGGAAGTCTTGAACTTATTGATGGTACCCCCCCAGATACTAGTTCTTCTATGATGCGCCATTTTATTGGAAAGAATGACAGAAAAAAAGTAAAAACAATTTTATTTGGAAACGAACTAGATATTAATGAAAATTTATTAAAAATAATTATGAATACTGATGTTTTTCAAAAAGAAGATAATGATAAATCTCATTTGTATGAAAATCAATATAATAATTTCATTAGTAATCTTAAAAAAAAGTCTGGTGGTAAAAGGCGAAAAACGAAACGTAAGAAAAATCGTAAAAAACGTAGATCATATCGTAGATCTAAATAAACTTAATATTATTTATATGATGAGAGTTAATGGAAGTATGAAAAATGACAATAATTATTGCTAAATCGTTACGTGATTGTTTATTGTATTCTCGAACCGAATATTCCATATAATATTATAATAAAAATATTTTTATTATATTTGTGCGAACTTAAACCCTTGAAGATTTAAACCGATGAAGATTTAAAATAGCACTCTTAGGGCGATTTTATCTCTTTATCGGTCATGACCCTTGTAGAATATAAATCCGCTGTGCGGATTTAATTCTTCAAGGGTTTAAAATGGGACATTTTCAATCTTTAAGGGTCAGATACCAGTAACTATTTGAAACGACGCCCGGTTGGGCGTCCCATTTTAAATCTTCACCGGTATAAATGTTCAAATGTGTATTTTATAAAATAAATCCACGTTTTTCAACAAACATATATTTGTATATTTAAATGTTTGTGTCATTCACATAGCTATAATTTTATAATTATTTACGGAAACCCTTCTTGAAACCTTTTGGTGCGATCTGTTGTTGGCTTTTTGTTCCAGTACGTCAGGGTTTTATCCTTTTTCGTTGTCCATATTCTTTTTGATTTTTCTGTATTTTTTCTTTATTCAATTTTTCTTCATGTTTTTGTAACCCATTTCCGCATAAAAAATCTTCTAGACGAGCTTTGCGAGAGTAAGTATTTTCTTCTTGCATGATACATACTACTACAAAATACACTTCATATTTATTTTAAATTATATAAATATAAAATAGTTTTGGCTTATTTCAAGTGTTCTCTGCCAACCAGATTAACATTTCCCGGGGGTTAGGTACATTTTCTATGGAATTAGGTACCTTTTCCCGGGGGGTTAGGTACATTTTCTATGGGGTTATGTACATTTTATATGGGGTTAGGTACATTTTCTATGGGGTTATGTACATTTTATATGGGGTTAGGTACATTTTCTAGGGAATTCGGTACATTTTCTAGTGAATTAGGTACCTTTTCTAGTGAATTAGGTACCTTTTCCCGGGGGTTAGGTACATTTTCTATGGGGTTAGGTACCTTTTCTATGGGGTTAGGTACCGTAATTAATATACTCGCTTCGCTCGCTCTAAACAATGTCATAATTTTCAGGATTCAAATAAAGTGACGCAGTTTCAACATGAGTTTCAATATGTACAATTGGTTTATGTACCCATTCTGTAAAAGGAATTGCTTTTGAGGTTGATTGAACAAGGGACAATAATTCATGTAGCGCACGCATACGACGTTCTAAAGGATTCATATTTGTTGGATATTTTCGAGACAATTGTTTCCATCGCCATTCAAACTGTAAAGTAGCAGACCAATTAGGAAATTGTGATACATAGCATACACGACACCATACTTTATCATTGGACAACTTCATAGTTGTACGTTTAGCCCCTCCTTTGATTTCTCCATTATGTTGTCGTAATCTTCGATTTAAATCAACAGTTGCACCTATATAAGTGGATCCATCTGTACATTCTAACATGTATACAAACATTATTATAGATTATCTCTCATTTATAATTTATATCATTTTCTCGTAAAAATTTAGTTTTTCATACTGACAATTAATAAAAAAATTCATATTTCTAATGAATACAAGTATAGGAAATTCGGTAAAGAAATAAAATTATGACCCAGCATTAAATTATTTAGAAATAAAAATCGTCAAAAAGCTTTTTATCATTATGAGTAATTCAATGAAATAGAAATGAAAATTATATAAGTATATTATATAAAATGTCTGAGACAGAAATAAATAACCAGAAACAACTAGAAGAAATGAATAGACTACTTCAAATAATAGTGAAAACTGTAAATGAACAAAATCAGCAATTTAATGCGATAAGCAATAAAATTGAAATTTCAGATGAAAATCAGATAAAAAATGAAGATACAATGCTAGTTGTAGATGCGGTTGAAACAAACTCAAAAAAAATAGAAAAAGTTGGTGAAGAAGTACAAAAAATTGGAAAAAAAGGATATCAAATTACATGTGGAACAGAAAATATTCTTGAAATTCTTAAATGTATATTGGACGCAATTCTTTTTGTGGCTGAAATACTTAAAAAATTATTAAATATACGAGATCAAATCAAAAAGACCTTAAAGAATATTCCTCTTGTTTCTACTATAATATTCATAATAGATATTTTAATATTATGGTGTTACATATACGTGGTTTGTTTGGTTTTAAATTATATTGGTTGTAAAATTGGTAATCCAAAACTAGCGGAAGATACATTTAAGATATTCATTCGTTACACAATCAAATTATTTGAATTTGCGTGCAATCCGAAAGTTATAAAAAATACATCACGAGCATTTAAGACAGGAATAGATATAATAAATACAGAAATATCAAAATCTGATTTTGCGGTATCATATGAATCTGGGAAAGGAGAAATTGTAAAAAATGTCGACCGGTTGAAAAGTGTTTTGAATTTTGTAAATGATGGTTTTCAAACTATGAAAAATGATGATTTTAGTAATGTTGTAATTAATAAAGTAAATAATGCGGCTTCTACATTTGCGGAAGGGACATATAATAGTGTTAGTAATACAATGAGTAATACGATTCATGATTTACAAGATTTAACCGTGAATATGTTTTTCAAACAACCAGATATAAAAACAATTGTAACAGATGATATGACATACATTATAGATGGAGGTAAAAAGACACAGAAAAACAGAAGAAAAAGAAGAAAAAGAAGAAAAACAAATAAAAGGAAATCAAAATCAAGAAATTATTTGAAAGGTGGTAATATTACCAATAAATCTGTAAATGATTTGTCATTATTTTTGTCTCAAACGAGTGTTAATAATTTTGATCAACCTTTAAAAGATTACCAAGATCTTGCTCAAAAACATAATGAGTTTGTAACTCCAATATTCGAATTACTAGAGTATTGTAGAGTTGTTTCAGAAGAAATACTATCTAAACACCCTTGAAGATTTTAAATGAGACAACAAATAACATAACCATCACGATTCTATCATCTCTGGATTAATAATGTGACAGCATATCAATTTATATAGAATTTGCATATATTTTCCAAACCAACATATTGTAAGCATTATATAATTTGGATTTCGTTTTCCTTTCTTATCTATATAATTTCCATCCCATTTATCAAACTTGTGCATACCCACACAATACAATAAATCAAAATCTGTATTTGGTACGATCATTTGCTCTATTGTCAAGTTATAGTTGATTTCTGCACATGTTTGATTCGCTCCAACAAACAGAGTTTGATTTCCATGTGGAAAAGACGAATCATCAAAACTATAAGCTCCATCAATAACTTCAATATCATCTACTTTTTCACAATGGTCGCAATAAATAGGAATATTATATCCACCTTTTATACATTTTGCGAGGTGTTCATTGTTTTCCCACTCAGTATGCCATTGGTGTTCAAAATATTCACGTGTTGTACCACATTGGTACCGTCCTTTAATTTTTTTGTATATTTCCGAGTCGGCTTTTAATAAATCATCAATATATTTGTCTAGCCAATAATTTTGTCCTGTCCAATGATGTGGGTCTTTTTCACATTTCCGTAAAATATTCTTTATATGTAATTGTATCTCGTCAATGGATAAACCTATAGCGAGTTGTAATGCTATTACCGCACCAACACTGCCACCACATAAAATTGTCTTGGTATAAAAATCTTCACCCCATAATTCTTTCATTTTTGTAGCAACGCCTAGGAAAAAAGGTACACCACATGAAATACCACCAAAATAAATGGATGGTGGAATTGTTTTCTTTGCTTCTATTGACATAAAATTCTATGGAAATTCTATCAAAAATAGTTTATATAATTTTCTAAAAGATATTTATATTCTTAATGATGTACAATATTCGTTCTACATATAGAGCATAAATGTCCAGTGTGTTTATTGTGAGATAAATTGGAAACAAAACAGCCAATACATGTTTTATGACCGCAAGATGGAATAATAACATTCGTATTGTTTATATTATTCATACAAATCGGACAAGTTTCAGAAGAACAAGGGTTTATTTGATTTTTGAGAGAATACATTAAATTTTCAATATTGTTTAATTTATTTTTGATATTTAGATAATAGTCAATAGACTCTTCATTCGGAATAATATCCGGTAATGGTGTTTCACGAATAGAGGGTATATCTTTATATATATTTTTCGTCTTTAGTCGCTCAGGATAAATATTTCTCTCCAAGAAATCTTTCATTTCTTGTTCTTCTTTACACCGACGAATCAATTTATCAACTTCTTCAAACATGTTTATAATAAAAATCATAAAACTACATAAATATTCAATTTTATATATGTTTTTAACTGTGTAAAATGACTTGATCTTTTCCATACACATTACATAATGATTCAAACAATAATTGTGTTTCATCTATATTGAAACCATTGTATCCCCTTGGACATATCAAACATTTCTTATTCCATCGTAGCTGTTTTATCTTCGCATTTGGATCATAACTGAAAATATTATTTGGATCAGGTTGATAATTGTGGATATCTATTGAAAATCCACCTTCTGCTCGTTCTAATCTTTGTAACGATCTCCAATTATCTGGTTTATTGTGATTATAGTAATCACATACATTTTCATATGAAATTTCGTCAAATAGTACTTGAATGTGCATGTTCTTGTTATATAAAGTTTTGAATGAAAATTAAATGAAAATAATATGTATGAAAATAATCAATTTTGTCATAGGCGAGCGAAGCGAGCCTTAACAAAAAGGCCTGGTCATTATGCGTTTCCATTCAATAAAGTTATTATTTATAAACCCATCATAATAGTCCCAATGATAAAAACGAAAAGGAACTTGATAATATTTTGGCACGATTTTAAAGTACAAAAGATTGTGTTTTTTCTGTACTATTACTTTATATTGTGATGAATCGTAAAAATATTCTTTCTTAAATTTTCTTATGTGAAGACAACCATACTCGTTTTCCCATCGTTCTCCTCTAACCCGTTTTTCTTCAAAGGAATCAATAATGTTTTTTTCGGAGTTTGTATCCATAAATTTACTTATTATGTTATATTGTAATGTATTTAAGTTTTTACATTGATATGTATTTTACAATATTTGATTGCGGCAAAATAATTGGCTCGCTTCGCTCGCCGAAATATCCGTCTTAAGACGGATAAATCAAAATAATAATATCATATAATATCATATATGATACGATTTCTCTCAATTTGTATTTTAACCGCTTCTCTAGTAGCTTCTAGAATTTCTGAATTTATTCCAAAACTTGATTCAGAGTCTTATATGAATAACTATAATGAAACAATACCCACTACAGATCTTCCTTTAGAATTTACATGGGGTTCCATCAATGGAATAAACTATTTAACCAAAAACGTAAATCAGCATATACCTTCTTATTGTGGTTCTTGTTGGGCACAAGGCAGTGTGACCTCTCTTGCGGATCGCATAAAAATCAAACGTAATAACAAATTTCCGGATCTATCTTTATCAGTTCAATTCGTATTAAACTGTCAATTAGGCGGTACATGTATGGGTGGTGATCATTTGGCAGCATATAAAGCCATCAAAGAATTTGGTCAAATACCATTAGAGGACTGTATGAGTTATCAAGCATGTAGTTCTGACTCGAAAGAAGTGGCATGTCAAAATAAGCCGGATTTTACATGTGATCCGATCAATATTTGTCGAACTTGCGATACCTTTAGTGAAAATGGCGGACAATGTGTTGCGATCCATTACTATCCGAATGCGACTATAGAATCATTTGGTGCTGTAAAAGGAGCGGAAAATATGAAAGTCGAAATCATGAAAAATGGACCAATCGCATGTGGAATAAACGCAATTAAAATTGAAGATTATCATGGAGGAGTATTAGATGTTCCAAAAGCATTGAAACTAATTGACCATGTAGTGAGTATAGTTGGATGGGGATATGATAAAACCATAGACAAACAATATTGGATTGTGCGAAATTCCTGGGGATCTTATTGGGGTGAAATGGGGTTTCTTCGTTTGGTATTGGGGGAAAATCAATTAGGCATTGAACAACAATGTGCTTGGGCAATACCTGGGTCATGGACAGAGAGAAACTTTGCTTGTGACGAAAATGGGTTGAATTGTTAGAGGCTCGCTTCGCTCGCCGAAAGCAGAAATAAATCAACTAAAAAATAATAGAAATGGGGGGAACAAAAAAAAAAGAATAAAAATAAGAATAAAAAACAAAGAAAAAACTAAATAATAATTTATAATATGTATTACTATACAATTTATAGTAATACTCCCTCATATGAAATATATTCTATTGATCAAATGTTTTGTGGAGGATTAAAAATATCAGTATCTTTATTATAAGCTATAAATTCTTTTCTATTTGTATCAGATATGACTATAAAACCATTAGGAACCATAAATATATCGTTTGCTAGGTAGTCAGTTTTATATTGTATAATACCTGCTGGTGAATTTGCGGTTGAAGAATGAAGAATATTACAATATGCTATTGTTTTATCTTCTCTTAGAAATACAAACCCTAATATAAAAGATATTACCATCTAAAATATAATCATATATTATTACTACTTTAATTATTTATCGAAAAAGTACTAGAAATCATATGATGATCCGATAAATTACTCATATAATCTCCATATAACTTTATGACTTTACTTTCACTACATTTTACTTGATTCACATCATAGAAAATCCAGTCTACTATATATCCCCCTCGAGAGGTTGTTTCGCCTATACTTATAAGTTCTTCATCATTGAAAGCGCATCTATATGGTATTTTAGGATGTGAAAATAGAAACTCTATTGGATTACATTGCCATGTTTCCCATTTCATTTTTTGATCTATAGTCAAACTGTCTGTTTTTGCCAAAACGCTTGGATAATCCCAATTTTTTAAACCACCTGGTTTGCGAATATATCTAGTAGAATTCATATCACCGCATATGATTGTAGATGGCTCTATTGCCCGAATTTGTTTTAATTTCTTAATATATGTATCCTCTTCTTGAAACACAAGCTGATCGTCAAAACGCCCACCACATAAATGTACATTGGCCAATTTTATTTTTCCATGTATGATACAATACGCAATACATAAATGAGTCGGAAACGTTTGTGGAATAGGTATTACATTGTATACTTGTGATCTGTGAATATAGATAACATTACCCAATTTTATATTCCTATTTGGATGTAATTTTTGTATCACATCAGATGCGTTTTCATGAAACGCACAATATGATATTGCAAAGTAATTATGTTTCCCATATAATTCATAGAATTCTGCTTCATATGGCCCCTCTTTATCGTAGTCTGATAGTAAAATGTCTTCTTGTGTACATATTATATCTACCTTATTTTCAACACATTTCAATATCAGTTTCTCACATATTCGGTGTCTCTCTTGTTCCACTTTTTTCCAAGAAATATCTACTTCTCCAATCATATATGTACCTACATTTACACTCGAAATACTGATTGTTTTCATATTTATAATAACTATATAATATCATTTATTTGGTTTCATATTCAATTTTATTTATAACAAAATCGTACTATATGTTCATGTAATGGAAAAAATGTGAAAGAGGATGAAGACGATTTCGATCGAGTATAAAATTCAATAAAAAAGTATTTATATTTTTACTTTTTTATTGTTTCTGGTGTTTTGTATTATTTTTGCGTGCATTAGTAGGTATAATCATTTTTTTAGTCGTATAATTCTTCATCATATCCATCTACACCTTCCTTTCTATCTTTTTCAAATTCTTTGTATTCTTCGCACATATAGCAATTACAATTATCTTTCAAACATAAAAACTTTTTTATTTCGGTTTTGTAATTTACAAATCCATCGATTATTCTATTTCTGCGATAGTGATATTTTCGTAGATCATATAGATATATATTTTCACATACTTCACTACAAAACGTATAATAATGACCATTAAATTTTTTTATATTATACGACTCTATATCGTCAGATTCTTCACTATAATATGAGTCACGATAATATGGATCATCATGAACTTCGTCGCAATCACATATATACCTATCAAAGGTAAATCGAAATAATCGACTCTGATATGCGGTTAGTAATTCTTTACATATGGTTTTCACCACAGGTCTATGGTCGACATAATATTCATATATTATGTCTTGTAATACAGTTGGCAAGGCGTTTATTCGTTTGTAGAGCGTCATCGTTTCATAAAATTTGGTTGTTCGTTCTTTTCTTTTCTGCTAAGCTTTTTATTGAAAAAAAAATAAAAAAATCAATTTTTAGCAAAGATTTTTTCTCATTTTTTGGATCGCCTTCAACACTTTATAAAAAAACTTAAATATATTCACACTATATCATTATGATTGATCTCTCTAATTTCAAAATAAATCATAAATATTTCATATCTTTATTGCCTCCATTTGGTATAGAACCACTTAATTTACGTATTATAGTGAATAAATTAGAGCCGAAATCAAGACCAGAACTCGTTGATTATATTACATTCTCCACACTTAAAAGTACTAAAGATATTATAGATGAGTGTGGATTGAACCAAGTCGCAGTACCTTTACCATGTATTACAAAAGTAGAAACACTACATAATATACTAGATAATATATTGATAGATGACATCATATATCTCATCAATGAGTACATTTGATTTTTCTCTCATAAATATATATTATGTGTTATAGTCCAGAATCTTCTATTCAAAGTTTTAGTCTAGTATCCATTCTTTCGGGATTGTTATTTTACTATGGGAATACTATTGATAAACATGTAGCAATCGTATTTTTTACTATTGTTCAAATACAATTGGCTGAATATTTCATGTGGCTAGATCAATCTTGTGGTACCATGAATAGTTATGCCACAATTTATGCGTTTTTTGCTCTAATGATGCAACCTTTAGCCATTTTACTGGGTGGATATTATCTAAATACATTTAATATTCCGAAACCATACATAATCGGCAGTGCCTTTCTAATAGCAATTCCATGGATGTATGGATTGTTACGTTATGTTTTTAGTGAAAAAAATAAATGTAGTACACCAGATAAAGGTAATCTTTTATGGGATTTTCTTCGAAAGAAAGATTATTATCCAAATGCTCTATTATTGAGTACGTACTTTATAGGTTTATTCTTACCATGGTTATTTATCAAGGATAAAATTCGAGGTATATTTGTCTTTTTATTATTAATTATAAGTTTTGCTTTACATTATTATAAATACAATGATAATTGGCATACAAAATGGTGTTTTGGAGTGCGTTCCGGGTTATTATTATACGTTGTATTTACATTCCTTTATCAAATGTTTCGTAAGGGTGTAAAGTAAAGTTTCACACATTTTTTCTATTCCAGCCATTCCATACATCCAAAATATACGTCGTCTACCATAAAATATCACTGAACAATAAATAATTTTCCAAAATAGATTTTTGTTCTCGAACTATACAGGTTCCTATGTTAGAATTCGTGTTTACATTGATTACTTCTTCAAACATTCGATCTGTTAGTCGCTGACGAATTTCCCTATCCATAAATTTTTTTTTAATATTTTTTACCAAATCTTCTTCTTGTATAGTCAATCTCGCACCCATTCGCAATAAATACTTGAAAATACGATATGCTTTCAACTCTTCATCGGAAGGCCAGAATGTAGTATATTTATGTACGTTTTTATAATTATGATTGTATTTTAATTGTGACTGAGTTTTTTTCTGAAGAATGTTTTTATAAGAATAAGTCCGATGCCATATTATTGCTGCTGTATCAATAGGATTCTTCATTTCTATAGCAAATTGCTCATTTCTATAGTCATATTGCGCACCGTTTTCAATTAGGACCTTTAATATGTGTAAATGTCCTTCAATTACCGCTACTGTAACAAGAGTACATTTTAGATAATACCAAGCATGTGATATAATTCCTTCTTGGATATCTTGATCAACATAATTTTCATATAAAATCAGATTCGGATCTGACCCTTGTTTTATATAATCTACTACTTTTTTCATAGCAAGTAATGGTGGAGTTCCATAACGAACCGCTTGAAATAGTTTAATATTATTTTCAGTCATGATTTATTTTGTATTCTTTTATATATATTACTATTACTATAATAATGTATATAATAAAAATCAATTTTACTATACTGGGTCGAACGTTTCGGGCGCCGAAGGCGCCCTTATAGACGGATCTTGTATGACACGACCATTTATGTAAGGCAAGTTTTTATTATATTTATATAATAATAAACACATATATAGCACGCCAACACTTCCAGCAATAACAACGAGCACTAAATGAAATATCTCCATTTTCACTACTATATGTATTTATATTTCTTTTTCAAATTTTTACTAAACTTCTTGTCTGAAAAAACACATATCTACTACATAATACATACCAAATACTATTATCATTATGTATAATAATACAATCATTTCTATTTTCTAGAATTTATATTTTATTTTTGAAGAAAATGAGAGAAAGAGAGAAAAATATCCAAATTAATGTACTTCATTTTTTTTCATTATTGTCTGGATACCACTTATAGTAGGACTATCACGTCTATGAAAGGGCTCACGCATATCACGTTCACGAATTGAATTTTTTTTTATAGGTTTAGTGACACGAGGTGTAAGTTCCTGTGAATCAACACTAATTGTACGTGTTTTTTTCCATAATAATTGCTGTGCTGCTTTTTTACGAATCATTTCTGCTTCAATGCTATCATCATATATTGAAGTACGAGAATACTTATCATTCTTTGATTTATCTGCGATTGATTCATTACTGCTTACACTAGAAACACTATTTGAACAACTATCCTTTCGTGTAATGGAGGAAGCTATTGTTTGAGTTTCGCTTTCTACGGACATATCTGAGCTCATTTAATTATATTATATAGTTTATAATATTATTAATATTATGTATTTGCGATACTTAACGCATATGTTTGATATATTAAACAAATATGTAATAAAGTATGATTCAATTCATATCCTGGTTTTATAAACATACATGAAATTATGAATAACAACGATAACAAATTATGATGGGCATTTACTATAGTATTACTATATATAATTGAGAGAATGATGTTGGTGAAAAGTGTCATATTGAACATATGACACATCAATGTCGATTTTCCACCATACAATAATTCCCGGTTATTTTCAATCATTTCAAATACGAATTCGTAATAATGATAAATTGTAATACATTGAACCGTTAATATTCCGCCAATTCCTAAAATGCCATTGGGATAAAACGCACTGAATTTTGAGACTTGATATAAAAATGTTCGTAGTTGAATAGTTAATAGGTCTGCTATGTAGTATGGAGGTATATAAGGGGAAAATACATTTAATTCCATATTTGTCTCATTTTCTTTTGTAGGATAATCTCTTTTGATTAATGAATACATTTGTTGATGATATTGTCCACTATTATAAGCTAATATCATTTGACCCACGATATCAAACAATTGAAAGTCATTAATAGGACTATATATAACGAGAGACATAATTGGACAAATATAATATGTATATTGAAGGAAGAATTCATTATTCGCATAAGTAAAAAAATGAGGATACAGATTACGAAATTTCTTACAAATTACTTTCAACATAATACTTGCCCAGTACACATTAATACCCATAAATGAATATAAAGCACCATAGTATGATATTTTTTCGGTGTAATCTAACAATTCACACAAGAAATCATTAATAAATTTCCCGAACAATAAATGTTTTGGCAATAAATAGAGTCTGAAATAAAAAAATGAGAGTAAAAATGCGTATTCATTTATCTTATAGTATGGCGAATCTTTAGGTATCCAATCACGTCCAACCAGGAAAAATGAACTGAGTTCAGTTGATAGTAGAACCATAGTCTCAAAATGAACAATATCCATTGGCAAAGGTTTATAAAAAAAGAATGAAGTCAATCGAATAGTAATAATATGATGAAGAATTAGTTCGAAATTTGGTGTAAACAACATATCTATCGTACAATGAGCAATCACCAATTTCATTGTATATGGAAACAAACTATGAGAAGAATTAATAAAATAATGTAATACGCTTATTGCGGTAACCGTCGACATTGCGAGAGTATTCATATTTTGTATATTTCGTATTATAGAATGATTTTGAAGATTTGTTCCGAATAAATAATCAATTGTCCTGAAAAGCATATTAGTTAGTATCCTGAATAGAATTGTTTTTATATGTTGTGATAAGTTATTAATAATAAATTTGTTCGTATATATAAATAACTTAATGATATCGAAGTTTTCTACCGAAATAAAATACATTTATATGGATCGACCGATTGGTCATTTCAAACGTTATAGACCTGTTAGAGAACAGCAAACCTATATATGGTATGGATATGCGTATTTTGATAAAACTATAGTACACTACAGTAATTATGAATGGGTTGTTCCTGAAAAATAGTTTGTCATTCGTTTATATAGCTTGGTGGTGTTACTGATTTTTCTTCTTCTGGATGTAAAACAGATTTTTTGAATGATTTATATTTCGTTTGTACTCCTAAAAAATGACTAATCACATAAATAAATAATACGAATAGTCTCATCCATAATTTTGGAGGAAAAGCTGGTAACAAGAATAAAATAATTTCAAAGCATGTAAATAAAATCCAATATAAATAATACATTTATATATACAAACGTATAAAAAATTATTCATGAAAAAAGGAAGATTTCTCTTCATTTTTTCTTACTTTTTATATTTCAAATTATACCATAGCAATAGGATCTACTACATTTTCTATTTCATTTGTCACTACAATAGGTTCTTCTAAACATACCTCCTTGTCTTCCGTAGTCATTTCTGTCTGTTCTACTTCCACTTGTATGGGTTGTACTACTGTAAATGAATCTTCTATAAACTGAAATACCTTATCTTCGGTTTCTTTCCTATTCTCGTGTTGGAAATAATTCGTATAAGAAGCACCTCCACCTTGAATTATCATAGGTCTAGTATAGTATTGTATTCCACGATGATTCACGTCCAACTCTTTCAACTTATCATTCAATTCCTTGTCTCTCAATCTGGCTTCTTCAATATGTTGGTCTATTAGACGCTGTTGTTCTCTAGTAATGACACTAGAGCCCTTAAAAATGGTAGTTTCGTTGGTTTTTTTCGAACAAAACGCATATACATAGTCATTTTTTACTCCACCACTATTAAATGTAGGACTTGTTGATGTTTCTGATGATTTTGCTTCTAGAAATAGAAATTTATTGTTATATTTAATAATAAAATCAGGAGAATTATGCGTACCAAATGGTTGCTCCATAAAAGTCATATTTGGTATATAAGCTCCTAATTCAGGATTTTCTAACATTTTTGAGTCTCGAGCATGAGTTAAAGGTTTTGGAGGTTTGTATGATTCAAATCCTTCTGATATAAGTACATCTGCGATGGCTTCTTCATGACGAGCCATATTATGTACAGCACCAGAGGCCGCAGAATAATTTTTATAGTAAGGCATATTCAATATTTTTTTGAATGAGTTTTTTATAGAACAGTTTACCTGTTTCATTTCTTCTTCGGATGTTTGCGTATTCAAGATAGGTTGTGTGTTATTCATTTTGATGTCGACTTTTCTTTTGCTTGTTAGCTGATTATAAAAATCAATCGAAAGTAATCAATTTTTATCTTTTTCCAAAATTTTTATTCTTATATGTAACATAAAAATAAAATTTATATAGCTTTCCTATTTTTGTCATTATCCTCTTTTTCCTTCACATCTACATTACCTTTATTAAGATATTTATCAAAGTCAAAATATTGTTTACTATTCATATTTACATTGTTATAAAAAATATGTTTTCCTCGTATTAGCTTAGGTTTCGGTGGTATATGATGCGAAGATAAGGGTGTCATAGATTAGATACTATATATTAATATTATTTCTTTCAATTCATTTGTAAATGATTTTTTACTAAATATATAGGATAATATCTATTTATAATGTATAATGTCTATAGAATATTGGTATGATCCACAACATACAGGCGGTATAAGAGTCATAAATCATGATAAGAAAGTAATTTATGGAAGTGATCCGAATGAACTAACATGGAAAGTGATTTTTGAATATGAAAATTCACATACATTACGTGTAAATTTTCGTTCTAAACAAAAACACTATAGTAAAAAGGACTTAGATGCGACTTATAAGAATATGAAAAACGAATTACATTGGTCAGATGGTAACATATGGAGACGAATACGGATTGATCCCCGTATTGTACTGACTTATAGTGAAAAATGACAGAGTATTCTTATTTATATTTATTTAGCAATTTTTATTATTGGATTATAATATATTTATATTATATATTATGGAATTTGTTAATCCACCAACACCACCACAAAATGTTGGTGAAAAAAAAACAAAAAGAAATGATGATCCCTATAGTGATTTAGATGGGAATAAATTACGAAAAACAGGAGAAAATTATCAAGGAGATGATTCTCAAGCAATGTCTGAAATGTCCAATTCAACAACAATTGTACAAGAAGCGGCCGACGCTCTTATAGAATTAACAGCTAAAAATAAATGTGAATTAATAGATAAGAGTGATCTTTGTGCCAAAAGATTATTCGAAGCAATTCCTGATGGAGTTACAGTTGATGTTAATAGTTCTAATCACCCGGATGCTGTTAAAGATATGATTAACGATAGATTAAGTGATGAATGTATGGTTTCTTATATTTTAAATGAAATAAAAAATGGATCAAACTCTATAACACAAACTATAAAAAATTTTACAAGCGGAATAGAAAAAAATAAAATAGAGAATACATTAAGTAAACTTAAACAAAAGCAAAAAGAAAAAGAACAAGGAAAAATAATGATACCTGGGGATCTAAATAAAACACCAGACTTAACAGTCGATGGTTTTTTTACTATTTTGGTGAGTAGTGCTTATGATTCAGCTAGTGAAGCTGTAGGTGCTTTTTTGAAATTTTTCGGTGTTCTAGCGTCAGACCATGACAAACGTCAAGAAAAAGTAACAGGTTTATTTATTTTGTTATGTCTTTATTTGAGTAAAAATCATAATCATTTTAAACTTCATGATATATACACAGCACCCACTTTAAAACAGATAAACGAAGAAATAGATGCTTTTGTTTCGAATATATTATTGTCACCTGGAGAACAACATAATGCGTCAGTAATCGCTATGGCAAGTAGACTTCATCATGAAAAATATAATATAGATCCGTCTGTAGTACATAAAATTAAATCAGATAGTCAAGAAGATGATACACAATTGAGCGCAAGTATAGCTACTGATACAGTAGTTCAGGCAGACCGTGTAACATCTTTATTATTAACACTTTTGTTCCGAAAAGAAGCAAATGATGATGATATAAGAGAATGCGTTTTAAATGAATTAATTCCTAATAGAAAAATAATTCTAAAACAAATAGAAAATGGGGAAGATCCACATGATATACAGAAAGATTTATTAACTAATATAGAAAAATTATACCTAAAAATTATAGATCCTATGTTAAACACCCTGAGATCTGAAAACCAATACGATATTGATGATTTGTTTTTTACAGGAGACCTGGCTGTTGAAACTTTACCTGGTATTGGAGAAAAAGCCCAAAGAGAATTAGACAATATCAACCATAACAATAATTTAAGAAGGGATGTACTACGTTTAATGTCAACAGCTTCAATTCATTTATCAAATGGCAATTCATGCGATGAATCATCTGGTCAACAAAAGATTGGACAAGATGGTGGAAAAAAAGCAAAGAAAACTAAAAAAAGACATGTAAAAGGAATAAAACAAAAAACAAAAAAGCAAAAAAGAAATGCTCGAAAAACCAGAAAGAAGCAAAAAAAATCAACACGAAGAAGAAAACACTAATACCTCGTCCAATTTTATAATAAAAATTGATTTTTTATTATATAACAATACTAATTAATATCAATAACAATGAGAGAGAAATTGCCAATCGCACCAAATGATTTCCGCCCCAATGATATATTAATCAATCCAAATTGGAAATATTTAGGATGGCCAAATAAAAAAGTAAAAGCATACCAAGTATATTCATTTCCAAATTGGCATGCCAAAAAATAAAAATGAGAGTATAAGGCGAACTTCGTTCGCCCTGAATTAATGTCCGGTTTTTCTGGATTTTTTATTATATTTTCTTTTCCGTCTCTTTTTGGTTTTCCTTTTATTACCACCTTCTTTTCTCGATTTCTTGTTCGGATTTTTATCACTATTATTACCACTATTATTACCAATTTCAATATTGATTTGTTCATTTATAATCGGTAAAATATTCAACTGATCAAAATATCTCGATGTTGGATTATCATTTTCTTTACTTGAAGAAGGTTGTGATAAAGTTAATCCAGTTCCTATTGTACTATATAACTTTTCAATACTATATTGTGACAAATATGGTGTATATATTTTCTCGAATTCTATCTTATTTTGATTTTCTACCAAATTTCGAATCATTGTAGCAGAATAAGCACTTGTTTGTATGTCATTTACATTTGTCATTGTAATTGCTTCTTTCATTCCTTGTCTTTCTAATATAATACCATCAATAGAATGTACATAATATTTCTCTTTGAAGTAATCCACTACTGTATCTAAAAAATCAGCTCTATCTCTTCCTACTGTAAAAACCATATGAATAGGAGAATTTCCTTTTTCAATATAATCAGTATATATAGTTTTGTTTATGAAGAAAAAGGGACTACCCTCAGAGCATAATATCTTAATTTCCATATTTTGGATTTGGTTCTTTCTCTCAAAATCTGATTCTTGACTTATCAAAATGGTTTTATAAGAGTCAATCATTTCTTCCAATACTGAAGATTTGTACATAAAATTATGATTATCAATGGATCCAATGATTGTTTTGTTTGTCACATCATTTTTTGTTTTTGTTTTTTTATTTTTGAAATTTGTAAGTGTAGTCTCATTACACGGAAGTGGATTTTTCCCATCAATTGAGCTAGACATGATCACATAAATCTTATTGACCTTCATATCAATCGCTTTATAGATCATAGTTTTTATTAAATCTAAATGACCCGGAGTAGGTGGATTCATTCGAACATAACAAAAAATAAAAGTGTTTTCAGTTGTATATTGTATACTCATTATAATATATACATATATTATTTACGACATATAAAAATCATTGGCTAAAGGCGGATATAAAGTACCCCATTCTCTATTTCTGCTATTGTGGTGGTTGTTTATACTATACGAAGTACATATACATGTACAATAACTACTTGGGTCAGAAGGATATTGATTTTCAAATTTAATACGGTCATCTGGTTCATCATAAATAATTAGATCTTCTGTAGGAGGTATATGAGTACAACAACAGCGAGCGTATTTAGGTATATTATTATTTACTCGATTTATATAATGGTAATTGTGTATATAGTTTCCACATGTAGCACATGATATAGCCTGTAAATCATACGCAACTTTTTTGACCCTTCCAACAAAAATATCAGGTATCCAAATATTGTTGTAAGTACAACATTTGCTCCAATTGTACGAACAAACAGGAGTTACAATCCATCCATAAGTATCTTCCGTTTGTTCCGAGATATTTTTAGTCGTATATTTTTTATACATATCTGTTATTAAGTTACATGATTTTTGTATGATATTTCGTTGTAATACAGTAGTCTCATAATAAAATAAATAATCTTTTATAATGGGTAATAGATCATCACATATTTTATCAATATGATTGATCAGTAGAAGCTTTTGGATAGTTTCTGGACTCTTTGGTATCAAAGATGTCATTATTGTGGATTTATTTCGTGTACTTTGTAAATATGTAAATAAATATTTATTATATAAACACCATTAAATATAAAAAAATCTTATATTTATATAAAAATGGACACGTCAAATTTAATGTGCACTCGATATACAGATCAAGGTATTAACACAATAAGTGATATAGAAATTTTTAAAAGTAATATCAAAAATAACACAGATAAAACAACTAATAAAATTTATCATTTAAGACTTGATGAAATTGATAAAGGTGGATGGAAAAATATTTCTTTTTTTAAAAACAATTTATTACCTACTATAGATACATCATTTGTTTTATTAATAACAGGAGAAGATATTACTATACCAAATCAATTAGATATAAGATACCGCAGAAGTAATTATAGTGAGTTGATAAAGCAATTATATAATTCTGTTTTGTCACACCGATTTTTACTACATTGCTACATAGAAAATAGAGATGAAGCTCATTATAAAACTTCTTCTTTGCCATTAGGTATTAATCCTAGAGAGAAATTATATTCTTTATTCAAATTTATGGAACATATACCATGTATATCAAATCGTCCATTAAAGACAATATGTATACATAGACCTAGATCATTTCGAGCTGGAATAAGTGATAGGCAAAAAATAGATAATATTAAACATAATTGGAATGGGTTACTTATAGAAGGTATGAGACATCAAAGAGACTTCCGTAGATTGTTGCAAAAATTTCCATTCGTGATATGTGCGCACGGTGGTGGATTAGATCCTAGTCCGAAAGCATGGGAAGCACTCTGTTTAGGTTGTATACCCATAATTAAACATTCCGCATTAGACGACGTTTATAGCGAATTTCCTGTTGTTTTTGTAGACGACTGGAATGAAGATACGATCACTATGGACAATATGAAAAAATGGATTGAGACATATGGTAAATATTATGATGATCCTGTGTTAAAAGATACATGGAAGCACAAATTATATAAAAAGTATTGGGAAGACAAAATTAAAAGTCATTTTCAGTAATAACTACAAAGTTAATATTTTTTCAAATAAAATACCATAAAATATATCAAATACATATGATAAAGGGAAAACGCCAGCACATTTCCATAAACATTTTGTTTACATTGCTGTTCTCCCAATATATTTGTCGCATAAATTGTAATCAAACAGAAAACGTGTTGTAAAATTTGTCCTCTTGTTATCCACTTACGGTAAGTATGTAACCAACCATATGAATCCGCATAATACCAATACATAAATACATGTACCAACGTATTTGATCCCATAAAAACATACATCGAATGCGTCAAATAAGGAGTCATATTGTAATACATCAATATAGCAGTTGACATATGATGAGTATAATGTAAGTCGGTAATCGGCTTTCCCGACAATTGTAAAAATAACGTATCTATCCATTCCATGTACTTTGACCATAGAAACAATTCCGATCCTTTATACGCCATCCAATTATTGCCATATGATTTACAAATAAGACTTTCTATGGAAGAAAACTTATCCATTTGTGCGTTTCCTATGGTTATCATCATGAACATAAGTCCAGAAATCAATGCCATAAAACTATTGTGAAAATAACGAGCGACTTTCATATTAATACTATCTGGACAAGGTGGTATAGTCCGAATATATTGAACATATGCCATATATAATAAAGGCGATATACTGTGTAATAATTGTAATAGCATTATAATATACTTATAATACTATATTGGTTTCTTTTTATGTATATTTACAATACTTTTTATTCAACAATGTCAATTTTCTTAACAGGATTCCAATGTGTAATGAAAAAATATATAGAACTACATAATAAGAATATAGCAAGTATTCGATATAATAAAGTCTCAGATATATATTTTTTTGATGTAATATAAGATCCGAACCAAATGCCAATAAAACTTCCGATAATAACGAAAATGGTTGGTTCCCATAATATGTATTTCCAATAATGATAGACCCCTGGAGCAGATTGTGGCAATAATTGCATTACCATCGCAACCGAAACCGCTTGTGGAATACTAAGACCGGAATATATTAACAATGGCATCGTGATCAATCCCGCACCGATTCCTATGGCACCCATTGAAATACCTGCTAAACTACCTATTATTAAATAAATTATACAATACCAAGACAATTCCAAATTCATACGCAAATATACAATTATTATACATATTAATTGGATGTGAAAAAAGTGATTTCTCACCTCCTTTTAATCTCATATTTATTATTGTGTTTATGGTTTATAATACGTCGCTTATCTCGTATTATGCTTCTACAATATAATTACATGCTGCTGCGTTTTTTATATCTTTTAATATATTTGGAATATCATTTACAGAAGCGATTTCCATTGCTTTTTTTTCTAAAATACTTTGAACATGATCCATGAATATGCGATTCTCATATGGATCGATAACCACATTGTATGTTCTTTTTTCATTTTCCGATAAATAACTGTATTCTATTGCTTGTGTCGGACAAGAACCATATGATTGTGTAGAACAATAGATCACTATGTTTGCTTTTCTTATATTTTCACATGTTTCTGTTGTAGTTAACGAAGGATTGGTTTTTGTTACTATAAATCCTGTAT
>Ga0213869_10000944_pt1 | contig 22374 bp, 32 predicted proteins | sample PICome_10_FD_160083 | JGI IMG/M metagenome (GOLD analysis project Ga0213869, IMG submission 160083) | Coastal seawater microbial communities near Pivers Island, North Carolina, United States - PICO132 | ecosystem: Environmental > Aquatic > Marine > Coastal | place: USA: North Carolina...
GTGAATTTTATATTGATTATAACTTAGCCGTTCGGCATGGATTTTTTTATACATACTCTAATTAAAGAATTGCTTTAAATCAGGTCTAAAATAGTTAAGGGATTTCATGACTTTTTTATCTCGTGTTCTATAGACGATATAATATTCCCCAACCTTTTCATAGTGACATTCTTCGCCCTGTTCTTTGGACCTGACTTTAATTGTCTCTTGTGCCTCTTCTTCGTTAGAGCAAGCCTTTGACATATTTGAGGCTTGTACTTCGAGATACGCCGGCCATATTTGATCCTTAAGACCATGTAGCATAGTACCGTTACCCAACGAAACGTAGGCAATATCACATAAAGCATCAAGAACTTCAACAATGTTCCCGGTTTCACATGCTTCTTTGTATTCTTCGAGTTCTTCGAGGATGAAGTCGTATACGAACTGCCATTCCTTTTTTTCGGGGATAATTGGCTCATAGTTATTAGGTTTACCAAAGGTTTCATTAAATATTTCCACTTCATCTACAAAAGGTACTGATGGAGAAGATGGGAATTCGTAATTTTCTTCGTCAAATAGTGATAGTTGTTTATTTTTCATATTTTATTTTTTTAAATAATCTTGTAGGGTGTCTGAATTGGGGTTTTCCCAAGGGTATACAATCCAATCATCATTCGGAATTATATATCCATGAAATGTTGGGGTAAATGAACAAGCATGTTTTCTATAATGTAAACTAGCAAATTTTAAATTTAAGGGAAATGCTAATTCTGTTTGGTATTTGCCATACATTTCAACAAAAGTAACCCCAGAATCACATATATCATCTACAATTAAGGTATCTTCATAGATACTACCCATTGAAAGAGGGATACCTGTTCTATGAGATAGCATAACAGCAGGGATTAATCCCCCACGAGGTATTCCATATATGGATTTAAAGTTATGGTTTGATTTTAAAATTTTTAGAGCTAATGTATCTACTAAAATTCCAACTTCTACCCAACTAACCTTTACTTTAGATGTTGTGTCCTCCATTGTTTATTTTTAATGAATCAAAAAATTCTTTTCTTGATAAGTTATTATTTTCTCTAAATACTCCTGATGCTTTAGTAGTAACCATTGCTGCACCTTGATGTTTAACACCTCTACAACTTACACAATTGTGAGTTCCTACAATAGTAACGATTACACCTCTATTACCTTCAGTGATTTTATCTACTGCATTATGAATAGCTGATGTTAATTGTTCTTGGATAGCTCCTCTACGACCAAATAATTCAACAATTCTGTTTAGTTTTGATAAACCAATTACTTGACCACCTTCTCCAGCAATGTATCCAATATGAACTACTCCCCCAATTGTTTGATGGTGATGTGAACACATAGAGGTAAGTGGGATATTTCTTTCAATTACAATACCATCATAACCATCACTTGGAAATGAAGTAATAGGGGACATAGCAGTATATCTACCTGCCCATAAATCATTTACATATGCTTTAGCTACACGTCGAGGTGTTTCCATTGAATTTGGATCATTCCTCCAATCACATTTTAAAGCATCTAAAAATTGACCATATGCTTTTTCAGCATTATCAATCATTTTATCTTTATCAGATTGTTGTAGTGGAAAGCCTTCAGCAACTCCATTTGCAAAACCCTCTTGTACCACTTCTAATTCCTCGTGGATTTTTCTACGTTTATTTTCCATTTATACTATTTTATTTTATATTCTTTTTTATATTTTTCAACAAATTTCTCACCTACACCAACTTCTAATATTTCTGCTATACTAGGGACACCTGGTAGTTTTGGGGATGATAAGATGTAGTCAATGTTTTCATTATTCCAAACCTTAATTTTTGTTTTAGCATTTGAGCGATTTGAGGTTTTAAACACCATTACTACTGGTTGTTTATTATATGCTTTACCTTTCTCAGCTTTAATTTTAGGTGGTTTAAAACCTCTAATAGTAGTATGTTCTACTTTCCAGGGACCAGTTTGAGATTTACTTATGTCATAGTACCATTTGGATGTTCCCCCTAATTCGGGTTTTGAAGGATAGTCATGATGTGTTTCTATCCATTTTTCCTTGATTTCAATTGGTATTTCTTTAGGTCTTCCTCTATTTTCTGGCATAACTCTTATTTACTGTTTCAAGAATAATATACGAAGGATATTTAAGTATCCCAAATACTTCTATGAATTATACATAGAAATAATTTCTTGTTTTGTTTTAACCCCAATTACTCGATTTGTTTCAATCCCATTAGTTAAAAAAACAGTTGTTGGGACATTTCTAATGCTATATTGTTGGGATAATTCTGGATTCTGCTCAACATCTAAAAATTGGATTGGTAAACCTTCTGACTTTAGGGATTCCATTTGGGGTTTAAAAGTTTTGCAAGGTTGGCACCAACCTGCGCTGAAATATAAAATTTGTTTCATGTTTTAAATTCGGTTTTTAAAATTTCTTCTATTTGTTCTCTAGCATCATAATCATTATTGGTTTGGTTAACAGCCTTTATGATCTTTTCTGCTAATTGTTTATACTTCTGTTTCATTATAAATATTATTTCTTCTTTTAACTGATAGATTAAACCATTCTCTGAGTGTCGAAAGCAATTATATGATCTCTCCCTGTCATGTTATATCCTTTCTCAGCACACATCTCAAATACTAAGGGATACATTTCAACCAATGTTTCTCTAGTATCTCCAGCTGGCATTATATATGTTTTATTTTTAGGAATATTATGGTGGACTCTAAACTCTTCAATCTCCTTCAATCCTTCTTCAGTGCCATCCCAAACAGGTTTATAATGATAGTCGGTATGGTATTCTAACATTTTGTCAATGTTTTCATGATGTAATCTAAACTTGTTATGTTGCTTAATCATTCTTTCATCTACCACCTTTCCTTGAGGCGTAACAGCATCAAGTACGGGTACAGAGTTACTAAATTTCGGACTGAGAGAAATAAGACCCAAAGGATGGTCAGTAGCCACAAAATGGCTACCTTCAGTTTCGATTGTAATGAGAATGTCTCTTTCATGTGCAAAATGTGTTAACTCATTCACCAAAGCAGGGTGCATTGTTGGGGATCCTCCAGTCAACATCATTTCTTCGACATGAGGATTTTCATCATATATTTTAATAATATCATTAAAGGTAAAAGTACCTTTCTCGGGATGAATACTTGTGTACCAGCTGTCACACCATCCACCTTCACCAAAGTAACATCGATGAGTGCATCCCGTTGTACGTACTGCTATTGTTGGTCTGCCAAATCTAGAACCTTCTGATTGTACACATCTATATACTTCTAAAACTGGTAGTACTTTATTATAGTCTTCTATTCTTTTCATTATTGTTTTGGTTTAAGTTTGAACATAATAAATATGCTTCTTCTAATGTAGTCCCCTCAACTTCAGGTCTAAATCCAACCATCTTGCTACCTTCAACTCTTAAATTATCTTTAGAAGTTTCAAACCAACAATCTGGGTTGTAGTGGCACCACCATCCATTTTCTAGTAGGTATTGATGTTTTTCAACTTTACTCTTCATATATGCTTGAATTATTATCGTTTTCCCAACATTCTACTTTAATTACTTTACATCTACCAGCATCTGTTTTGGATAGAACTTCATTAAATTTCTCAAATGTTAAACGAGCACAACTCTCAGCACCCATTTTTTCTAGGAAATGTACTTTACATATTCCTTCCATAGCCATGGATTCGAATAAATCTCTATAAGGATCATTAGCTTGGATTAATGTTGTGTGGTCCCACATATCATTCATCCATGATTTTAAACCATTACCTTTTGGTGCGTCTTTGAACCCACCATAATCAACAATCCAATTCATATCGTCAAGTTGTTGTTCAACATCTTCTTCATGAGATGCGAACCATACTTTAAATTTTAAAGCATATCCATGTAATAATTCACAGTGTGAGTGGGATGCTTTCCATTGTCTAATTGCTATTGAGTAGTTGTCAAATAGCTTTGTTGAAATATATCTTGCCATTATTTTATATTTAATTGTTCTTTTACGTATTCAGTAAGTACTTGTTCTACATAGATTCTAGCAGTTTCATAATCAACTGGGCCTGTCTCATCTGCATATTGAGAAGGATCGGGTCTGTCCAATTGTATAAATGCTTCTATTCTCTCAACTGATGATGCTGATTTATAATCTGCATACCACCCATCCCCTTCTCTAGAATGGATGTGGATTGGTTTATAACTAGTCATTGTTCTTTTATAAACTTCATTAAAATCTAACCCTAATTCTTCACATAACTTTTCTCCATCTTGAAGAATTGTAAATTTATTGCCTTCTAAATATGGGGTAAAGAAATTAACTTTGTCTGCATCCCAATTACCCAACTTAAAAGCAACGTAATCAGCGTCTCTAAATTCTTGTCTACAATCAGGATATATATCGTGGTCTCCAGCGTGGATTCCTAACGCTATATCGCAGGTTTCGCCCGTTCTACTTACAACAGACAATGCAACTGCTTGAACAATTGAACTAAATATCTTGTTTCTGTTAGGAACAACCGTAGCTTTCATATTGTCTTCTTCATAGTGACCTTCAGGTACCTCATCTCCACCTTCTACTAAAGCAGAATCAAGTAAATCAACTAAACCGTCTAGTTTAATTATTTTATGTATTAAACTAAATTTAGTTAAAGGGCCACCTGTTACTCTAGCTTGTTCCATTAAGATATGTTCATATAAACTTCGAGCTCTCTCTAATTCAACTTTATGTTTTTGCCCATAATCAAATGAAATAGCTGTTACCGTGTCATATTCTTTTAAACAACGTAGTAACAATGTTGAGCTATCCATTCCTCCTGAAAGGCTGATTGTGGCATGTTTTTTATTGTTTTTCATCTTTTATTTTTGGATTTTGGCTTATTCTGTTTTTCTTGGTAAGTTTTATTTGAAGCTAACCAAGATTTAAAGGATTTTATTCTTTGTTGATTGCTGCTATGGTTTTTTTTAGGCATGTTTTTTATTTGTGATAAATGTAATAATTCTTTATTAGTATTCCTAAGGTTTTTAAAAGGGGAAATCTTCATTTACATCCTCTAATCCTTCAAAAGATTGGGGTGGTTTAGTATATAAATCTAAAAATTCTTTTGGATATAAACGAATGGTTTTAGTGACAGAAGAACCATTGATTTTACTAACTTTTTTATAGATTTGGATGGGAATGTTATTTTGATTTACTAAACAGTCTATTTGATCCTCTACATCCTTTTCAACATTCCCCTGGAAGTATTCTGATAGGGGTAGATATTTATGTAAGTTATGTTTCATAATTTTAGGGTTTATTATCTTATTACTGTTACGAATCCTTTAAATTCAAATTTTTTATCTGTTTCGTTTGAACGAGTTGTAATGTACCAAACATAAACACCTGCCATTATTGGCTCTCCGTTTAATGTTCCATCCCAACCTATACTTTGATCATATGATTCCCAAATAATACTTCCTAACCTATTATATATTATTACTTGAAACCTCCAGGGGTTGTTATTGATTAACACAGGCATCCACTCTTCATTTCCCCCACTACCATTTGGTGTGATTGAATTAGGAGCAAAACATATTACTTCATATTTTTTATCAGTATAGTTAATACCATTATATACTGTAGTATCTTCGTATATTATAGTAGTATCTTCCTGGCTAAATCCAATGTGGGTAAGGAGAAAGAATAGTATTATTAATTGGAAATTTTTCATTTTCTTAGTTTTAATTTAACTTAAGATTGTTTATTTGTAAAATATTCCCTAAGGAATAATTCAGGATAAAGCATTACTTTTCCTGTATATTTACTGTTTGATATTTCTCTTATATCACATTTGATTTTTAGTTTAGAAGCAGCATTTGATACTTCTTGTCCTAACTCTGCTCCTGCAGCGTATCCTAAATAGTCGTATAGACTTAACATTTTTGTTTCCATATTATAAATTATTTATTTTTCTAAACATTTCTAAATTAGACAATAACAAACTCCGATTAATTTCATTTCCTGGGATGAGGAAATTGTCGTTCATGTTTGCTTTCGGTTTGATTTCTAAACCAAACCCTGAATATTTGGTATTTTCTAGAGCCGCCATTATAGGGTTAGATGTGTCAATTGATTCAATAAATTCATACCCTTGATACCAACTAAATTCTTGTGGTACAGAACATCCTAAAAGGTGTATTCTGTCTGTATTTGAGATAATTCCGGTTTTATGTAAAGTAGCAATTACATATATTCTTCCTAACGCCTTGCCTAGATCTTTGTTAGGGTGAGGGCAAACATCATTATAATAACTTGCACCATAAGAAAATGCTATTTTTTTATAACCTAAATCTTTATAGGTTTGATAGCAAGTAGAGGCTTCGTGAATTGTAGTTGCTTGAACTACCGCTACTTTTTCTACTCCTTTAGGTAGTTTAATTTGAGCCCACTTACGAGCGTTTACTACGGATGCGTCTCTATCTTCCCACACATCTGGTATGATAAACTCGTTTGGTTCTATTCTATCTACCCAGTGGAGTAACCTAGATTCATTGTATGCCTTGCCTAACTCATGTAGAGAGTTATCCATAATAATATATCTTCCTCGTTTTTTAGAATCTTGGAAGAATTTTTTATAAGTCTTATTTTCATCCATTAAGTGGGGAAGGCAGTAATCATAATCATTAAACTTTTGGATTTCGTTTAATATGTAGAGGGGTGCTTCGTGTGAGACTTTGATTTTGTTCATTTAAATTTATTTTTTAAGTTATGATTGTCAATGATAATTTTTATTTAAAAATACAACTTTTTTTTAGGTCTTCCTCGTTTTTTTCGAGGTTTAATGGAATGGTCAAAAGTTTTACGAACATAATAATATAGTTCTTCTATTGTACCATCAAAATCACCTATAAGCTCTTCATATTCTTCTTCAGATATTACAAAATGGGACATAAAGTTTTCTTTGAGTTCATCTAAAGTGTTCTTTTCACCTTTTTCAAAATCTTCCCATAATCTTTTTCTACGTTGTAAGTCGATTTTATGTTTTTCCAATAATTTTTGCATATCCTGTTTATATTCAGCATACTTTTGGTTGATTTCCATTTCACAATAGAGAGCTTGGTAATAGTAATGTGAAAATTCAAATTCCCCATTTTTAATTCTATCTAAGAATGAAGTACCTTTTGGTAAGGGTTTAGTAGGACTATCATATCTTCTCCACCAAAAGAATTTATTGTAGTTAAGTGGTTGGAGTTTACGGATTTCCTTTATAACAAGATTGGGATTGGAAACTTTAAATAACATAACCTTTAAATTTTGAACGTAATATACGAAATTTATTTCATATATCCAAGTTTTTAGTATTCTATTTGGTTATCTTTTAAGTTTTGATATTTTTTAAGTTGTTCCGTTAGATTATTTATAGCTAAACCCTTTTTCTTAGATGAAGCAGGGGATTGATGTACTTTAGTAAGTTCTTGTTGAATTGATTTTATTTGATTGTCTATTTCAGGTGTGGGTTTTGACTGTGGGAGAGGTACACCGGTGTTGGGTTTAGCAAGTTTAGGGGTTACTTTAGGGTTAGGAGGGGTAATTGGTTTAGGCTCACCATACATGCTTATCTTAGGTCTAAGGTTTTTGAATGATTGGTTTGTTGCTATAATAAGCGCAATAGCCAACGGATCAAAAACAAATATCAACACCAGTATAAACCAATTTGCTACGGTTTTAAGCGGTTTACCTGTTATTTCACTCATGTATTTTATTACACCTAACTCCCCATTTAATTCTTCAGTTGATTCTAAATCTAAAATTTTTAACTCAAGTTTAGTTATACTATCATTTAAAACATCTATTTGTTTTGAGATTGTATCCCTGGATTGGGTTGAGAGGTCTAATTGTTTTTCGAAGGTTTTACGGGCAGCACTAGAAGTAGTTGAAATGATTTCCCCAGTTTCTCTATCTTTATATTCTATTCTTGTTCCAGAAGAGAGTTGTTTTCGGAGTTCTGAGATGTCTTCGGATAGGGTTATTTTTTCTGTTTGTTTTTCTTGTTTGGTAATTAAAAATCTATCTTTTTTAACTTCTATATTTTCTATAATGCTTTGGTTAACATTTAGTTTTGCAATATTTTCAGTAAATCCTTTACTTAATAAGCCATAAATACCAATAGAGGTAATTAGGGATAATAATACCAAAGCACTTGTTAAATATAATTTTAACCCAAAATATGTATTTTTCCACTGATTGTGGAGGTAGGTAGCAATTATAAGTTTAGAAAATTCTAGGAAAGAACCCATTATAATAACGGGTAATGCGACTGCACTAAAAACAATAGATAGTCCTAATACACTATAATACGCAGCGGTAGAGGATAATCCTAAGGCACAAATTAATAATAGCCAGGGTAGCATTTTTTTATTCATGATGATAAATATAAATAATTACTCTTAGGAAACCAAATATTTTATAAAGATACTAACATATCCATCAACTCTGGTTGAGGAAACATATCTACTTTATCTTTACGAGTATTAGTATGAGTCCAAAGTCCTTTTACTTTTCCGTAATAAGCATCATTGTTAAATTCGAAGGCTTCGGCTCCCTTTTGTTTAATTAAAGATGGTAGGCCTGCTCTTACATCAATGTTGTCTCTTTCAGCAATGAATAAAATCCAATGATGTAAAGTTTGAATTTGGGCAGCAGAATAACGATGCCAAACTTTATATCCTCTAAAGGGTTTATCTAAAGTTACAATTTGTGAAGTATCAACTTTAGTACCGGCGTAGGTTTTACCATTTACTACATACCCAAAATTACACACTTCAATACCTACTGAGTGGGTGTGCATGTGTTGTGAGCCATTTTTTCCTAAATGCCATCCATATCCTCCTTCTGGGAATGCTTGGAGTAATTTTCCGTTGTACTTATTTTCATTTCCTTTTACTGATTCTCCTCCTAATACAAATTCAGTGGCTACTGCTCCTCTACTGTCACGCCCCCAAGAATCAATTACTCTATAGGGATTATGCCATCCAGCAGTGTGATGGAGAAATGCAAATTCTTTATTAGTTGGACCTTGTTTATATTCTCCAGAAGGGAGAAAATATTGTTCTACTTCTAACCCATTTTCAGTTACATAAAATTTTTCTGAAAGGTCTGTTGAAGCTAGTTCCATAGCATCCCATGTTGAGGGACCTACAATACCATCAACTGTTAAACTGTTTAAAGCTTGGAATTTCTTAACAGCAGTTTCAGTACCTCTACCAAATATGCCATCAGCACTTATTTTTAGATAGCTTTGAAGTTCTTTTACTTCTTTTCCTCGTGAACCTATTTTTAATAACATATTAATGGATATTAGGATTTATTTTTGAATTTTAATTTTTTCTAATTGTTCTACCCTGTACTTTAACACAGCATTTTCAATTTTCATTTTTCTTAGTTCTTCAATAGTTTCTTGAACTGCTTTAGGTGGTTGAAAATCATTAATCCATATGTAGTTACTATTAGATTTTTCTTTTACCCTTGATAAGTCCATTTCTATTAATCTAATTGATGCTGTTAAACTAAACCATATTCCAGCAATAGATATAATCCCAATAACTAAACCAATTAAGGTTTTTAAATCTAGTTTTATTTCTGATTTTTCTGAGAATGGGGTCATTTGGTGTCTTTTTCCTTTTTAGTAAAGATTTTTGTTAAACCATCAATTCCAAATGATCCTAAGGTAATGATTACGAATGAGTTGTAAATAAATTCTTGAACAGGGAGGTCTTTGCCTAAAAATCCTGTTATAATATCTGCAGTAGCAAACAAGGCCATGATCGCAAATGATGCAAATCCAACTACATTTTTTTCGTTAATTGTGTTATCGTCTTTAAAAATATTTTTAAATGCCATGATTTTATTTTTTATATATTTTACCATAGGAAACAATTATGTGAAACGTTTTATTATAAATATAAAAAAAAGGGATGCTAATGCACCCCTCTCTATATTTTTATATGTCTTTTTTTTTTATTTTTTTAATAACTTTTTTACCCAATGTTTTACAATATCCCAGTTTCGGGTTGCAAATACACCAAATGCAAATCCTGCATAGATTTTATAGCCAAAAGCCCACAAGAATAAACCTGCGATGAGTCCTAAAACTCCTTCAATTCCGTTAGCTATGATCCAACCTTTAACAATTGTAAAGGTTTTTTTAATAAAGTTTGTGATTTTTTTCATATTATTTATTTTATACTATTTTATACTATTTTACCAATTTTTAGGATTTAGTTTTTTCTTAGCTTTTTTCTTAGCATTATTTAAAGCGTCGGCTGCTCTTTGAGCTTCTCTTTGTGCTGCTGCTGCAGCTTCATCTGCTTTTCTTTTTGTATCAGCTGCTAATCTATCGGCTGCGATTTTTGCTTCATCTGCTTTTCTTTTTGTATCAGCTGCTAATTTATCGGCTGCTTCTTTAGCTTTTTTAGCATCAGCTTCTACGGTATTTGCGATTGAATTACCTGTGTCTTCTGCAAATTCTTGAGCTGGTTTTGTATCAACACTTACTGAGAGATCAACATCAACACCTACTAAAAGTGCAATTTCACCATCAACACCTACAGTTGCAACACCATCATCCATTGTAGCCCCTCCTCCAACTTCAGCTCCAACTTGTGCTCCAACAGATACCCCGGCTCCTGCTTCACCACCATTACCGTTTTTATCATAAGTACTATTAGATGCTCCAACTCCAACAGACACACCCGCTTTAGCTCCAGCTTGACCTTCTGCTCCATCCGCTCCAACTTGTCCACTTGCTCCGGCATATGCTTTAGCTTCAGCACCTGCATGAACTTCGGTTGTGTTAGTTACACCACCAACTTCTACTGAATTGGATGCTCCAGCTTCAACAGAGGCTCCAGCTTCTACGTGTGCATCCACAGTTGCATTTCTACCATCCCACCCCGCAGATGCTTCTGCTTCGATGTGTGATTCAGCCTCTGCGTGTGCTTCTTGAGTAACGGTAGCATCACCTATTTGCTCTGTATTTTCTACATTCGCATGTACTTCTACTTTAGCTTCAGCACCTGCTGAAACTGATGTATCAGTTATTTCGGTTCCAGCACCTGCGTTTGCAGATGCTCCTAGGTTTTCATCACCTACTGATTTATTTATTTCTTTATTCATAGTTATTTTAATTGATTATGGTTTGGGAGTTTTTGAACCAAAATAAGTACCTATAATTCCTATAAGTCCGGTTATGGTTAGTTGAAGAAGATTAACTATTGAGTCATCGACGGGTCTATTTTCTTCTAAAGCAACTATAAAATCACCTATAATAATAAATCCTAACAAAGTTAGAATTCCAAAAGCTAACATATACACAACCTTTTCTTTCATTATTAGGATCTTTCACCTTTATGTTTGTCGATTTTATCTAGGATATTATTTAAAAGTTCTATCTTAATATATCCTGCCATAGAAGCATTTTTTAAGGTGCTTATTAATTGAAACACAATAAAAGGAATCATAATTGTTTCACTTATCCATCCTGATCCTGTAAATCCTTTTTCAACGGAGAGAAGTACTGTTAAAATTAGAATCCAGGTAATTGCAGTTCTAAGAATTTTAATTGCTTTATATGTTTTAAATCCTTCTTTCTTAATCCCCGCAATTATCCCAAATAACCCATCTAATAAAACAACGAAAATTATTGCTAGGTATTGTTCATAATTGTTAAGAGTAATATCGTAAAAATATGAACATATAAAAGCAAAGAAACCTGCAATAGATGCTAATATGGTTTTTGGAAGGGACAGATTTAAGAGAACAAAAAGAGATTTCATAGAGCTATTAGAGTGTAAACCATTTTAGGGTGGCGCGTTCATAAATACAAGTGAACTAATAAAAATTTATTAGTCCTAATCTTGTATGTGTTGATATTTTTATATATGAATATTTTTGAGAGTCCATTATCCGTCACAGCTAACACAATCACTTGTTCTAGAACCTAAATCTCCTTTAATTACTGAATCTGTTCTTAAGTAGTAAAGTGTTTTAATTCCTAATCTCCAGCTCTCCATATGTACTTGATTTATCCACCTTGGGGAATCTGTAGGGTCAAAAGCAATGTTTAAAGACTGTGTTTGGTCAATATATCTCTGGCGTACTGCTGCTTGTTGTACTAATCCTAATTGGTTGATTTCGGAGAAGGTTAGGAATATTTCTTTTTCATCATCCCCCAAAATATCATGAGATAAATTAGCTACTGAGCCATTATCTACTAGTATTTGGTCCCATATTTTATTTTGGTTTTTACCTTTAGACTCTAAAAGTTTTTCTAGTTCTGGGTTTTTAACTATAAATGTTCCTTTAGCACCATTAAACACATAAACATTAGCGGGTTGGGGTTCAATACCTGCTGAACATGAATTTATGCGTGAATTTGATACAGTAGGAGCAATAGCCATTACATGAGTATTTCTCATTCCTGTTCCTTTACACCATAAAGGTTCTCCATATTCTAAAGCCATTTGACGAGAAGCAGCTTCTGCTTTTTGTCTAATATCACTAAAAATAGTATGAGTCCAGGCTGTTGATGCAATTGAATTAAAGGGTAAACCTTTTTGTTGGAGGAATGTATGCCAACCCATTACTCCTAAACCTAATGCTCTTCCTTTTTTAGCAGATCTGTGAGATCGTTCCATTGATTCTTTACCAGCAGTTTTTACTATAAATTCTTCCATTACCCCATCTAAGAAATAGGTAGCTATTTCAACAACATCTGTGTTTTTCCACTCATCATACTTAGCTAAATTTAAGGAAGATAAACAACAAATAAATGAATGCTCTTCATCTGTATGAAGAGTAATTTCAGAACAAATGTTAGTCATTGTAACATCTAGATTATTCATCCTATATGCTAAAGGATTATCTTTATTAACGTTATCCTTAAACATTATATATGGTTCACCCGTTTCTACACGTGATTTAAGAATTTCAAGCCATAACGACATAGCCTCACTGTCACGATCATTTAACCGCTTCATAAACGCATCATCTACAACAACGCATTGGTGTAGGTTTAGGCATTGCCTATTAGGATCTCCTTTAGGTCTTCGAATTTGTAAAAATTCATTAATATCTTTATGGTTAACATCTAAATTTACAGATGCTGCCCCTCTACGAACTGAACCTTGGTTGGTTGCTATGATTGTTGAATCATAAATCTTAGCCCAAGGTACAACACCTTCAGATTTTCCATTTCCTGTAATTTCTTCTCCTCTTCCTCTAATTCTGCTTAAGGATATTCCAACTCCACCCCCATAAGAAGTAAGTCTCATCAATTCGGCATTTGTTAATCCAATACCTCTAACTGAGTCTGGTGTGTCGATTCCAAAACATGATATTGGTAATCCCCTATCTGTTCCAGTATTTGATAGAACGGGTGATGCTAATCCAATCCACCCATTCCAAACATATTTAAAAAATTTAGCTGCTAAATCAGGGCGATTTAATCTTTCTGCCACTGCATTAGCTACACGTTTATAAGCTTTGCGTGGGGTTTCCCCGGGTAGTAGGTAACCTTTTGAGATAGTAGACAATGCAACATCATCAAAAAATTCAGGATAATCTGTTCCACGCTTCCATTGTGTATAATCTGCTGTTAAATCTTTACTGTCCATTTATTGTTTTATTTAAAAAATTGATTCATCCCACTGCATATTCCCTTTAGAGTAATTAGTTACCCTATTTGCGAAGAAATCTGTATGTTGTTTTCCTGCTGATAAATGGTCAAACCATTTCATCCTCTCAATTGAGGTCACATCAATGTTAGAAATGATTCCTTTATACCCAAGATCACCTAATTTAGCATTAATTCTATTTTTAATAAAATTTTCTAAATCATACTGTGAACATCCCTCTAAGTCACCTAACTCATAGCATTTTCTAATAAAATCTAATTCTAACTTCAATGATAATAATGCTGCCTCATTTATGGCTGCTTCAAGCTCAGGTGTTTTAAGTTCAGGATTTTCTTCGATAAGTGTTCTGAATAGCCAGCAACCTGCTTCTGAGTGGAGGGATTCGTCTCTAATAGACCATTCAACAATTTGACCTACTCCTTTAAGCTTATTTCGCATCTTAAAAGATAAAAGGATGGCAAAGGAAGAGAATAAGTTAACTCCTTCGGTAAATGCTGAGAATATAGCAAGTGATTTAGCGATTTCATGAATATCTTTTTCATCATTAAAACTATCTCTAACAGTAGTAAGAGCTTCAATTTTTGCCATCGTAGCCTCATCTTCCATAAACTCATCAAAATTGTCGAGTCCAAGGGTTTCATTTAATAAAGAATAAGCTTCTGCGTGGATGGTTTCAAATGCACCGAAGGTTGTGGCCATCATAATAACTTCTGGTTTTCTAAACCATTTAGTAACTAGTTGTGTCCAATAATCATTTACAACGGTTTCGGTTTGAGCAAAACCTTTTAGGATTGAACCTATAATATTTTTTTCGGTTTTATTTAAATTCGAGTTCCAATCCGCTAAATCAGACATCATTGGTACTTCTGTATGTAGCCAATGTGCTTGGTGTTGTTTTAACCAATAATCTGCTGCTTCAGGGTATTCAAAAGGCTTATAGGGGATACGTTCTTTTAAAATATCTTTTTTCATTTTTTTTTAATTAAGTGTTAAGTTCGAAAAATGCTTTCGACAGATACTCTTTATCAACCCTGTCTATGTTGATTGAACTCGATGAACTTTTATTAAAAGAAGGAGAAGGAGTTGATTCTTCATCATACTCCTGGGTTATAAGGAAGTGTCCATTTGAAGTATCTGCTTGGAGTTCATATGTAATTCCATCCATTCCATAACGATTCTTCATTACGTGAAATCTTCCTGTGTTATTTACTTTATCTTCTTTTTTACGGGAGAGGGACATGCAAAAATCCGTGATCATAATTTTGTCATATGATCCTGCAGCTTTATCCCCCTCAATTATATCATCTTTAGAACCTGCTCTATTTACTTGGGATACACTCCAAATAGGTACATTAAGTTCACGAGCAAGTCCTTTAGTACTTGTATAAATATCATCAATCTCAAACTTACGATCAGTAGAAGATCTTTTTGATCTTAAAAGATCAACATAATCAATAATTACAAGATCTGGTTTGATTCCTAGTGATGTGAGTTTTTGAATGTGGGCTTCAACTGTTGTTATTGTTGCTCTTCCCATTGGAAATTCTTTAATAACTAATTCACCTTCTAGAGTTTCAATAGCATGCTCAACTTTTTCTCTTTCCTCTGATATTTTATTTACGGGTACTTGGGTGAAGAAAGAATCATATCTTCTTCCAACATAATCTTCACCTAATTCTAAGGTGTAGTGAACAACATTGTAGCCCATTCTAATTGCAAATCCTCCTAGGGCAACTAAAGACCAGGATTTACCACCTCCGGGGCTTCCGAATATTAATCCAAAATCTCCATTTCCTAAACCTCCTTGAGTAAGTTCATTAATTTCAGGCCAAGGAGTTGGAATTGGTACTCTACTATCTTCGCGATATCTTGACTCAACATCTTTACTGTATTCGTGTCCTATGTTTTTATCTTGGCCTGCTTTTAAAGCGCTTTCAACCATTAATTTAATGGAATCATAGTCACCAGCTTGGAGTAGATCTACAGATCTAAGTAGGGCTTTCTTTAATTGTTGGTTTTTGCAAAATGTAGAAAATTCTTCTTTAACATATTCAAGATCATCCTCAGGTGTTTGATAGGCTGCTCTTAATTGTTCTTTAATTGAGATTTGTAAAACTTCATTTTTCACCTTTTGAAGTTCTACTTTTAAAATATCCATACTTGGAGTTGTATGATATTTTGAGTAATAACTTAGTATATTTTTTATAACCCATTTATTAGCATCACTTCCAAAATCATTTTCATCTAGGATATCGTGAATGTTTATAAGAAAATCTTTATGGGTAAGTAAGGAGGATATAACCTTTATTTGGAATTGGGGACCGTATTGGTCTATATTGTGTAATGTCATAACTTATATTAAATTTTCAAAACGTTCTTTTAACCACACATTAACATTTCTAATTAGATTTCCCAATCCATCTTGTTCATACATTTTAAGAAAGTGTTGAGGGTGGTATTCTGTGGTGTAGTTTGTTATATATTCTTTTATGTATTTTTTATCTGATTCATCTATCATGGGTTTATGGAGATTCATTACCTTGTATCTTTTTTCTAGTGAGGATGGGTCGCTTAAAACTCTGGCATATATAACATGTTCTTTTAATTTATTTTCACTTATTACCAACAAGTCTTCTAAATTCATTTTATCTCCTCTCAATTCAGGAAATAATTTATGTAACTTTTTTTCACCTAAACCTTTGATTCCTGGTATTTTGTCGGAATTGTCTCCCATAAGGACTTTATATAAAATAAAATTATGGGGTGGAATTCCAAACTGTTCTTCTATAGCATTAGATGTGTAATATTTTTTAACTATTGGAGAATAAACTATAACTTGTTTATTCACTAATTGTAGATAATCTTTATCGCTAGATACTATAAAAACTCTATCACTAGGTTTAGAAGGTAAAATATCACTTAAATATGCTATTACATCATCTGCTTCTACTTTGTCAATAGATAAAGATCTAACTGGGAGGGTTTTGAGGTATTGGACAATTCGTACAAGTTGGTCAACTTTAGAATTATCTTCATCATCATGAGATTCAAAAACCTCCCAATTAGTTACCCTAGAGGCATTTCTTTCAGATTTATATTCAGGAATAATATTTTTTCTATTATTTGAAGATCCCATTCCATCCCATACTATGTAGACTTCTGTAGGTTCTATTTGTCTAATCATAGCTCCTAAAGAGCGAAAAAATCCCCCTAATCCACCTATATGTGCTCCTCTTTCATTTACTGCATTAATTATAGTGAAGTTTCTAAAAAACAGATTTAAGGAATCTATTAGTAGTATTCGTCTTTCTTTAGGAGTATCATCCCCTTGCTCTTGAACATTATCCAAAAGCTTTAATAAATCTTTATTAGCCATATTCTATTGTGGTTCTTCTATAAAAGCTTCAGCACCTATTTCATGTGAATCCTCTTCTATAATGTTAAAATCTTCTCCCCCTAGTAACTTTTTCCAATCTGCGGTGTGATCGGTTTTATATTTTTTTAGGGATTTTTCATCATCATTAATAAACCCATGGGGTGTCATAATAATTCTTCCTTTAGTTTGAACACCGTTAATGTGATTTTTATCGATTTGGATGTTAGCACGTTTAGCAAATTCTACTTGCTTACCATCTTTAATTGCTTTAATTTTAGAGGTACCAGCATTAGCAACATTACCAAAAGTAATAACAAAAGTTGCATCAAACCACATCGCAAACCCACCTTTATTCATTAGTTTGGGTTGTCCCATAGGCATTGAGGGTTTCTGTGTCCATACTTTGTTAATACAAACTAAAGTATTTGTAAAGGGGTATGATTCTTTACGGGATAGTGTAATACGTTGGTTAACATTGTTTCCAAATTGGGTTGACATTGCACCTGCATTCCATTCATTGTTGTTTTTGTTTGATTTAACAGACATTTCACAAGGAACTGAACCTATTGAATCCCATAAGAACATTAAATCTACAGGTAGATTCATTTTCTTTTGTTCATCTATTAAATCTAGGATAAAAGCAGCAACGTCTTCAATTGTGTTAATAGTTTCTCTATCTACATACAAAAAATTCCCTTTAAAATTAGTAATTTCTCCAGTTTCCTCATCCACAATTTCCTCAACTTCTAATCCCATCATTTTAGCATGTTCCCATGACCATTTCATCTCGGTAATAATGAAAACGGGCATAATACCACGTTTTTGGGCGGCAACAGCTGCCTCTAATAACGCGGTAGTTTTGCCTGTATCTGAATGGCCTCTTAATAGGACAATATGACCTAAAGGAATACCAGGGACTGATAGCACATCTGCGAATGCTTCGGATAAAGGAACCCACTCCTGTTCTTTAAATTTAACGTTTGAATTGAGTCCTTTTTTTTCCTTGAATCCATCAAGGTCAAATCCTTTTTTAAGTTCAGAGGAGACTGCCTCCGATAAAGATTTTTTCTTTCTAGCCATAACTTATTTTATTTTTTTTAAAACGGTAAACCATCATCCTCATCTTCACTATCAAACAACTCATCAAACTTATCGATTGGAGCTTTTGTGTTCTTTTTAGTTGAAAGAGAATAATTGGATTTTGGTTGAGCTTTCACATCACTATCAAAACCAGAAGGTGTTTCAGAAATAATTTCATCTTCCTTTTCTTCAGGATTCAAAAAGTTTTGTAAAATAGTTTTTAATGAATCAAAATCTTTTTTATAAGGTTTCTGTAATTCTAAAATATTATCCTGGTTTTCTAACCATTCATTAACTACTGTGGGATCATCACTTAAAGGTGATTCCTTACGTTTTGGAGAAATTGTTGCAACTTTTAAGAAAGTACGACCATTCATTTCACCAGGTTCAACATTGATTGTAAAATCAAATCCACTAGCAACATCTGTAAAATTACCGTAATCCTCATCATCGGCAACGCTTAATAGTTGTTGATAAACATTTTTACCAAACTCCCATAAACGAACACCCATATCTTCTTCTCCACGTACCACGACTTGTGCAAAGTATCTCATTTTAGGATCAAGCTGTTTAGCGAGTTTCCAATTTTTAGATTCATTTGTTTTACGAAGTTCTTTAACAAACTCTACAATTGGGTCTTTTTCTTCCCAATTAGTTAAAGAATAGATAGGAAATTTTGCGTATCCATAATGAAGTTGAACTTCTTGAACAGGCCATTCTTTGTTAAATTTTGAAGGGACAATACGAACTTGATGTTTACCTTCTGTTTTGGGTTTCCAATAGACTTTAGTGTAATCTATTTTTTCATACTCCTTTTTCTTTTGTTGAGGTTGGAGGGCCTCCATCTTCTTTCTAATAAGATTTAAATCCATAATATAACTTGTTTTATAATGTATGATTGAATATACTAACCTTTATTTACTTCTCCAAACACTTTTTAAAGATTTATTATCTTATAAATTTTAGTGTTTAGTTGTTTTAACTCATTATGTTGAGTTAATAAAATACAATTTCTATAATGATCCCAATTGATTGGAAATTTTGTATCAACAACACCACCATTTAAGCTTTTAATTAAAGTGTTTAAAGCATTTATGGTATAGAGGGTGTTGGTTTCTTTTTTTCTATGTACTAGAATAGTGTTTTCTGGAATTGATGAGACGTTGCCTTGATCCACATTGTATGTGATGACATATTCTTCATTACTTTTAATTTGGAGAGCAAATATCTTTTTATAAAGAATATCATACTTTAAAGAAATTTCCTCTACTAGGGAATCTATTTCTTCTAATTTAGTAAAACTACAGAATAGTCTATTATTCATTGAATTGGTATTATCAAACGTATCAAAATCGTATTGGTAATACATATGTTCAGAGGGTGTTAAAATTTGATTCATAACTTGTTTTAAAAATTGTAATTTATTCCTTTTTTAATTTTAATGTTTAGATTGTGTTTTTTAAATATATCTAATATTTCGTTAATTGTGTCATCCTCCTCTTTATCTACATCTAATAAAAAAGAATCATACACATATAATACTAATTTAGTATTTTTACCTCTTAATAATTTTAAGATTTCGTACAATATAATAACATTATTTGAAGTCTCCAAGTTTTGAAGTAAATAATTTAAAAGTTTTTGAGGGTTCATATTCTCTAACTTATCCTTTTCAAACTTATACTTTGATATAGGACACTCTATATATCCTTGGTTTTCAAATTCTTCCCACAATTTACTAGTATATTCTTTAACTTTTCTAAAAAATTCCAAATGTTCATATTGCTTAAATACACCCCCATATAACTGCTTAAATGTTAACTCTTTAGATTTTTTGTAGTCCACACCATACATTTCAGCAAATGCTTGGTGGATGTCTCCTTCGGGAAATTCAAATCCTATTACCTTAGCTAATAGTGTAGGGTGGTAAGCACTGATGTCTATATCTAGGAAGGTATCATTGTGTGGGATGAATGCTTCTCTCTCTCCGTTGGATTTATTTAAAGCAGCAAAGTTAATACCTCCAAATTTATTTGAGGGTCTCATTGTTGTTGTATCTAAACTATACTGTGTGTAAATGCAATCTTGAGCTTCAAAGTTAAAGTATTCGTTGTAGATTTCTTGGTTAAGTTTTAAGCCGTTTTTTTCTATTAAATTAAATACTAAGTCTGCTTTATCTCTAAATTTAGTTTGGGGTGGGAATTCAAGGTTAGAAAATAGTATCTCACAATACTCATAATGTTTAACAAGGGGTATTATACAATTTATGTTATTTTGTTTAGGGTATTTTCTATAGTAAAACTCATGGGTTTGTGTATATTCGTGTATATATGGAGGAGGGGGCAGGGGGGTGGTGTGGCAAGACTTATGAATGAAGTAATGTAGAAATTCCTTTTTATCTCTTACATGGATTGTCTCAATATCTGCTAGTACCTGTTGTATACTGCTATACTCTAAATGAAATGCGTCGTTGTGTTGAAGGCATATCATATAGCCTTTATTCGCGTTTATTAGTGGTCTAACGTAAATTAATGATACGGGGTTGAGTGTGGGGTGTATGTTTGGGGAGAAGGGTATTACCTCAACAAATGCTTCTTTAAAGCCTTGTCTTCTAAATATATCAAGTTGAGATGAAGTTTCTATAATCCAGAACATATCCCATAGTATACGATATATCTTTTAAGATTCCAAATAGTACTTTAAAAATCTGTCTTTAAAATATTTTGTAAAACCATACCATTTATTTCTTTGTTCAATTAAAGTAATGTTGTTTTTGTTAGCATTATAGGTTTTTGTTTTACCACCTTTTATTTGCCATATTATTTGAAGTGGAATATATAAATCCCAAGCAATTGTTATATCTCTACTTTGTAGTTTTGTAAATTGTTCTTTGTTTATTTCTATGTAATAATTCTCATTGGTTTTCTTACAAAAATATCTTGGAAATGATCCTAAATCTTTATCTTTTTGAGTTGGCAGAGTTTGGATTGAGGTTGGGATGGATCTTTTTTGAGTATTTATTGGATCTAGGAATGATTTATAATAGTTAGGATCTAAGGATTGTAAATCATCCCCCTCTTTTCCTCCTTCTAAATAAAATTCTACATAGCTATTTGGATCTACTCCGGGTTGAAGGGAATCTAATGATTGAAATTGGGTTAGTTTTAGGCTTATACCATCTTCAGGGGATTTTCCTGTGTATTTATCTCCATTAGAAATTTCATAGTAAAAACCTTTATATTCTTTACCATTAGGGGTAATATATTCACCTCCATTGGTGTATAAATTAGTTTTTATTTGTGATTTAGGATAATACATTTATAGAATATTAATCTTTGGTTTTGATGGTGATTGGTGGAGCTACTAAATATATTACTGTCCAACATTCATTATTCTTAGTTTTGTATACAAAAGAGGAATGTTTAAAATCAGATACCCACTTATCTCCCATATACATCTGTATATGACCATAATTAATAGGGTTACCAGGAAGACCTGTATTTGCAAAATATGCTATAATATCTCCTACACTAGCTCTAGATTGTATATCTTCGGTAAGTTTTATAGCTTCTGCTTTTGAAATATATTGTCCCATAATAAATGGTATGTAATTAAAATTACTTACTAAAGCATCGTGGGTGTTTTTGCTTTTAGCATCTTGGGGTTGGGGGAATCCTGTGTATAATCCACCTTTGAATTGCCATGGTTGGATTTCTGAGATAGATTGGTTTGGGTCGGAGAAATATTTCCAATATTCTTGGGCTATATTTTTAACTCCTACAGCACATCTTCCTAAACCATTATTATTTATCCAGGAATTTGGGATGATGTTTCCATTTTCTCTTGTAGCTTTTTCAATAATTTTTGATATAAGTTTTTTAGCTTTAGTTTGGTCTGTGTTGGTATTTTTGGTGATTTTGGATATATCATATTTAAAGGGTGTACCACATTGGTTAAGTGTTTCACCATATCCTGAGGGGTTGGATCCATTTCCTGATCTTCCAGCTACTACCGGTAGAGGAGGAGCATTTAGTAAGTCAACGCTTTCTTTTAAAATTCGTTTTACTTCTTCAAGTCTTTCCGCATAAGGTAAAATTAATTTATCCCCTTCTTTATCGTAGTTTTCAGGAATTACTACAGTGTCAATAGAGGTTTCCCAATCATTATTACTTAATTTATGGTTTACGGATTTTGTTATAAAACGTAGAG
>Ga0213869_10000952_pt1 | contig 22304 bp, 31 predicted proteins | sample PICome_10_FD_160083 | JGI IMG/M metagenome (GOLD analysis project Ga0213869, IMG submission 160083) | Coastal seawater microbial communities near Pivers Island, North Carolina, United States - PICO132 | ecosystem: Environmental > Aquatic > Marine > Coastal | place: USA: North Carolina...
GGGTTGCCGTCATCATCAGTTTCGTTAACATCTTCTAGTGCTTTAGGGATATCAGGATCACCATTCCAGTAGAACCTGTCATCTGCTCTGACTGGATCATTAACCCATCTAATCCCAATAGATGCTTTTTCAGCATCGGTAGAAATCGTTAACCAGTTAGATGGATAAAGTGTGCCACCAATTTCAAAGCTACTGTTTAATCTTAAAGGTGTACTTTCTAAGTAATACATTGGTTACCTCGCATTAGCGTTCTTAAAAGGATTCTCGGCAAAAGCTGCATAAGCATAAACACAGTTATTTTGATTTACTCCGTAAACTCCAGAGGCTCTAAGTTTAAATCCGTTAGATAAAATATCTGCTTTGTAATAGGTAGAAGCACTGTCTGATTCTACGTCTGGAGTGCTAACCAAAGTGTATTCATCAATCGGATTAAATGTACCTCTAGTGGTGTCGTAAACATTCCACTGGATATTGTTGGATGCCCCTGAACTTGATTTGACTAGAATATAAGCAGGTCTAAATCCTGTGTAGACAAACGTTCCATCAGCATTTCCGTTACCTGTGTATTTGCCAAATGCTGAGTAGCCTTCAACCGCTCTCCAACACCAAGCAATGTTTGTCTGGTTGGCTACTACAGAAGCACCTACATTTGCTCCAAACACTGTGCTTGTAGGTAGTGCTGTACCCCAATAATCAGTATAGCTAATTAGAGCATTACTATTAAAGATAAAGTAATTGTCTTCGCTTGTGCAAACTGCACTGTGAAATATGCCCCAATTTGAAGTTGTTTCTCTCATTTTCATGATTATCAAATCAGGAGAGGCACCTAATCCATGACCCATTGTAAAAGACCCAGAGCTAGGAGAGGTAAAACCTACTATTGAAAAACCAGCAGTAGTATTTACAGACACTGTGGAGTTTACTGATCCAGAAGTGTTTGTTGAGGTGCTATTACCTGCCAACCAGTTCCAAGCAACATAACTGTGTCCCGTAACATTGTGATTTGTACTAGACCCTAAGTTAAACCCATCCGCAGTAAATGCAGTTAAGCCATTATGATCGTTAGAATCACCGTTCTGCGCGCTAGTAAACAAATCTAGTGGCGCGCCACGAACAGCATCAACAGCGGTAACATGAACATAACTATTTCTATCTTTCGTCCAGACTAAATCAGGCTGGAAACCTACACCTGTGATCGATTGTGTTGAGCTATTACCTGAGTACAACACAGGAGTAAAATAATCTGATCCATCCTCAATAGTCGAGTCAGACAGGTTAAACGTGTTAAGCTTTAAGAATCCTGTTGGTGGTGTGTAAGCAAATGGGCGTTGTCCAAAGTTAGCAACAAATGTGAAAGTTCCGCTACCCGATGCGACTGCGAACGTCATCTCTTGATTAGCAGTAAATGTTTGCGATGGATTTGCTCCAGTTTCAGGATTACCAGAAGCCATAAAAGTATTGTTGATGCCGTACCAAACTTTTCCTGCGTCTAAATCTAGAGCAATTTGAAATACGTCATTTACAGCCAATGTTGTCCCATAGCTAGATGATGAATTATTGTGATATACACGAGCGTCAGCAAGGTATGCCCAAGTATTTGAATTGGCGCCTAATGCAGTACCTATACCATCCGCATTTGCAATTCCTAACCGTGCATTGGCGATGGTAGTCGCAGACGTGCAGACAATCTCTGCGTACCATTTACCAGATGATGCTAAAACAGTTCCAGAAGTTGCTTTATCAACTGCTGTAGTAACTGACAGGTTACCATCCGCAAAAGTACCTGTTCCTGTTATTAACGGATTCCAAGTAGCAAAGTTACCAGCGTTCTCATCAACCAGACTTGGTGTGTCCTTCATTAAGTCATAGGTTGTCTCAGACTCAGCGTTACTGTTGATATTAAAAGGCTCAAAGTTATTGTGATTGCCTGATGCGTCAAAGTTAAACTGAGCATCCGCAGTGTCTGCGATTGCCATGTAGATGTAAGTCACACCACTACCGTTAACAACACTACCGTTATCAAGCACTTGAAACCCAGTATCCGTTACCTTATATGTACGGTAATCACCTTCTGCTGCGGAAGAATCTGCATCTAACCAGCCCATTGATGTTGAGGTGTCGTTTTGTGGATACCTTCTAGTGTCAGTTATATGCCAACCACCTGTGCCAGTAGCTGCTTTTGTCATAATCCAAGCTGGACGGAATCCTGTTGTTACTACAGGCCCAGTTGTAGAGGCGTTGCCTGTGTAGCTATCAATCTTGCTGTAACCAGCTACTTCGGAGAAACAATAGGCAATTAAAGAAGCTGAACTGTGATTTACCCCTTGACCATTGCCAACACTAAACACAGTTGATGTTGGGCTTGTATTGTTCCACCTTGTAGAATCAGTGGCGAACGCTGCTGTGGTGTTTAAATACGTTGCACCTGTATTTCCTGTGTCCTCATGATAAACAGGCCAATCTGCACCAGCCGTTGTACGATTTTTTACAATAATCATCTTGGGAGCAGAACTTAAACCATGCCCGATTGTAGCTCCACTTGTACCGTTTCCTGTGTAACTTACAATACTAAATCCATAACTATCGTTTGCTTTGACTGTTGAGGTTATAGAACCATCAGTGTTACTTGCTGCGCTACCTGATCCAGCATCCCATGCCCATGCTACAAATGTTTCGCCAGAGTTGTTCCAATCATTTCCTGATCCAACAGTAAATCCGTCAGAATCAAAAGATAGAAGTCCTGTTGAAGAGTTAGTTTGTTCTACTCCAGTGCTATTAGATTCTAAAAACTTTGTGTTTCCACGCACAGTATCTTGCAAAATATGTGAACCAACAGCATTTCTAGGTTTAATCCAAACAAAATCAGGACTAAAACCCACACCGCTAATGCTTTGTGTGCCACTATCTCCTGTATACAGCACTGTATTAAAACCATCAGCCTGTGTCGTTGGCTTCATCGGTAGATAGAAACCATTTGTGCCGTATGTGCCTGTGTACTCTTTAGCCTTCCAAGTACCGTTGGCATCGTACTCACCAAAGTCATCAGCATCTAATTGCTGACCGTCTATCATCTGCACTTCGGTTAAGTAACCATCCAAATACTGAGAATTTAACCGAGCGAAAACTCCGATTTCTTGAGTTACGTTATTGTTTACGGCTGTATCAGTGTTTTGAGTAAGATCATTACTTATGTTAAATGAAGTAATTTGTGCTCCGTTTACATAAACTTTAGTTCTGTTTGATGCTGTGCCTTGTGTTGTATCAAAGGCTACTACTACATGATGCCATGCTGACGGATCACGATAGAGAGCATTGGTAAATCTGATGTTAGTGCTGCCTGTTTGTATAGCTAATGAGTCTGGGTAATTGTTGTCATACTTTATGACTAGCTCTCCTGTATCGCTTGCAGATGTGCCTGCTGAAAATACAGTAAATCCTGTGCTTCCTAGTGCTCCTCGCTTTGCCCACCAGCTAAGAGTCCAAGTCCTTCTGTTGCCTGCACTCAATGGCGTTCTAGCTAAATAAGCAGACGCAGAACTACGCAGTCTCAGACTATCTGTGATCTCATAGTCATCACCAGAAGACCCAAAACCTGCTTGAAGTAAACTCATCCAAAGCTCCTGCTCACAGATACATAAGCATTAGTTCCGTTATCAAAGTAACTTAACGTGTAAGTGCCTGCGACTGATATTGCTGTCAGGTCTGTTGCGTTGATTTTAGTGTTAGCGTGAGCAGAGATAGCATGACCACCAGAGTTAATTAAAAGTATGAACCCACTCTGTCCTGCGGTGTGATTGGTAAAGGTTAATGCACCTGCACCACTAGGTGTGCATTGAAAGTTGTTGGTTACGTTTAGGTCAAACGATAAATCGTTATCAGTAGTTACTGTGCCTCTGAATGGTGCTGTAAGTGTGTCAGCAGTGTCAGCCTTGAGTGTGTCAGCATCAAAGGCTTGAACGTCACTACCAATCGCAACACCTAATGCGGTGCGCGCTGCAGAAGCAGTACTAGAGCCAGTACCTCCGTCAGCAATAGCTAAGTCTGTAGCTAATGTTAGCGAGCTTAAATGGGTTATAGCATTAACAACATCTGTCCCATTATTAAACAAAAGCGTAGTTTTACCGGCGGGAACTGCTACACCTGTCTGACCAGATACTTTAACTGTGCAAGCGTCAGCTAAACCGTTGTTAACGACATACATCTTCTCAACGGCGGGAACAATTAAATTTCTAGCTCCGCCGGAGGTACCAGTTAAGTTTAACCGCATATTTCTAGCGGACTGTGTAGCATTGGTATCTGTTAGACTTAAGGTAACGTCCCCACTAGAGAAAGCTATATCTACTGTGCCTGCTATAGATTCTTCAAGCGCAGTGCCTAAATTTACATTAGTTACAGTACCCCAAGTGCCAGCGTTATCACCAGTACCCATGAGTTGTAACTTAAGATTTGATGAATATGTTGATGCCATTTTTTACTCCTAGGCTGCTATAGGCAGCCAATTAGGTGATTGTGTGTCGTCTACTTCCGTCCAAGCTGCACTTCCCGTGCTAATTTCTGACCAATTTGGTGTTTGATCATCGTCGATATTTTGCCATATTAATGGTGTGGTTGTTGATATTATTGCTGAAACACCTATAACTGTAACAGAAGCGTCTGCCGTTACTGTAGCGGTACCTACAACATTTGATGCGGAAACACCTGTAACGTTTACAAAGTTAGTAGTTACAAATCCTAATGTTCCAGTGCTTCCTGTTGCCTGTAGTCCTGCTGGTTGTCCACTAGCCCCAGCTGTAGCGGTTACTGTTCCTAGAGTTGTAGTAGCTGCTACGCCAGTAACTGGATGATCTGCACCTGCTTCAACTTCTACTCCGGTACTAAGGCTTGCTGTTGCTGCAACTCCTGTTAATGTTAGATTTTGTTCGGTAGATACACTCGAAGTACCTAAAGCCCCTGATGCTTGTACACCCGTTAACGCTACATCAACGTTTATAAAGCCATCCCAACCTCTAGGCGTACCCCAAGTTAAAGCCCCCCACGAGTCTGGTTGTAGCCCAACTATTTGTCCTAAGGAACCAGAAGCTGAAACTCCAGATAAAGTTACATTCTTTGGAATACTCGCTGTTGATGTACCCAAACCTGTTGTCGCAGACAAACCACTAAGGGTTACACTTGCTGCTCCAGTTACACTAGGACTTCCAATAACCCCACTTGCTGCTGTACCTATAACTTCAGGGTTTGCACCCGCACTAGCTACTACGTTACTTACACTTGCTGTTGCCGAAACACCTGTTATTGCGAAAGCAACACTTTCAGATATAGTTACACTACCTACACTTGCAGTCGAACTTACCCCCGTAACAGTTACATTAGCGTCAAGTATGCCTCCGAAACCATCACTATTATTCCAAGTAGATTGACCCCAAGCTAATGCCGACATTCTGTTTAAGCGATTCTAATGATCGCGTTTGTCGCATCGTTTGTAGGGAAAATAACAGTAAAATCTCCAGCTGTTGAAGTCTTATCACCACCAAAGTCCAGAACTGCTACTGCTGCATTTGGAACCGCACCAGAAATACCGTTTGCTGACGGAGTGTTATTGTAGATAAGAGCGCCACGGGCTGTAACTGTTACGTTAGAAAACGTAAGGTCAGTAAAGTCTGTAAAGCCAGTACCAGCGGTTACACTAGTCTCTGTTTTAGCCACACCTGTATTAACAAGATTAGCCCCACCAGCGGTATAGTTAGTACCTGTTGTTTCGTTAGTAGCTGAATACGCTGTAGTGTTCGCGTTAATTGTAGCTGAAGATGTGTAAAGCGCTAACTTAAATGTATCTCCAGTTCCGTTACGAAAATCGTGTACAGCCAACATAAGTTCAGCTTTGAAAGAAGTACACATTGCTTGTGAAATTGCCATAATTGGCTCCTTATGAATCTAAGATTGATGTTAATTCTGAATAACCTGCATTAGTGAGCTTGTTAGCCAGAGTTACGTTATGTGACTTTACAGCCTCGTTTAAATAAAAAATTAGAACTTGTTTGATTTGCGCTCTAAAGGCTTCTGCTTGATCCCTAATTACAGGGTGTGATTGTGACCCTACAGAAATAATTTTGTCTAGTGCTCGTTCTGCTATTTCTTCTGGTGTAAAGCCACGACCACTTGTGGTAGCTACTGTAATACCATCCCCACCTAATAAAAAAGAAAGTTTTTCGGTTTGCATATTATTTAACTGGATACCTTACTTGTGGGGTTCTATACATATCTTGACGATTTTTAGCATCACCAAGCATCTTAATTAATCCTAACGCTTCATCATACCGTTTTTGGTAATTAACAATCTCGTCTGGTTCTGCTTTCATAAACGTAGCAGCTTCCATCAAAGACCCATACAAAAGTACAGAATCAAAATCATCTCCTAAATAAGATGTCCCCGCGTCTACAATAGACTGTGGATAATAAAAGTAATGTAACTCCATTGAGTAATTACTGTTTGGCGTAGGCCCAAGAATAAAAGAGGTGTTATCAAAAATAGCATAATGCGTCGGAACCCCTGTCGCTGTTGGGTCTGGGAAAGACTCGCGCATAAAGTTAACGTCTTTATTTAAAAGAAACGCCTGACTACCATCGGCGGCAATAACCGCTAATGAAAACGTAGATAACCAATCTGTAGGTATCCCTAAATATTTATTACCGTTAGTTAGTGTGCCCGTTACGTTCTTACGTAAATCAGGTAGTTGAACGACGTTGAAAATCCGTTGCTCAGCTTGTCGTATAAACGTATCAATCTGCTCTTTAGTTGTAAAAGTAGAGGCAGAGGAAGAAGTATCGTTTACAGACGTACTGGGAAACGTGTTTTCGGCGTAAGCCTGTATAGTCTCAAATAAAGTAGCGTAGTTCATTTAACCCATCTTTTTGCTATGACCAGTTCCTTTAGTAGCCGCACCAGTACCACGAGTTTTTTGTGTCTGGGTGTTTGCTACCTTGTTTGGGTACCCGTCTACATTTGGTACAGGGCATGGTTTAGGTTGTTTGAATTTTCCTGTATCTTCCATATCAGTTCCTTAGCTAGTTGTTATTGTTACTACACCTATTTGTCCATCACTTACTAAATCATCTTCGAGACCACTAAGTTCTAGTGGATTGTCTAGTCCTACTGGATTCCAACCCCATTGTATATCTCTTGACTGTTCATAGCTATTATCTGGCCTAGGGTTACGTAATGCTTGTGGATCATCTACAGGGTACATACCCAGTTGATTTTGTGGTTGATCCGGCTCCCAACAAGTAGGACACACTAGAATGTTAACATTTTTGGTTTTTATCGTTAACTCTTTTAATTGCTTGAGTTTATATTGAAAACCGCAACGATCACATTCTGCTATCGCATTTTTGCCGGAAGCAAACTTATTAGCCATATAACTTTAGTAAAACATTTGTCGAGGAGCTAACCTAAGAGAAGCCTTCTCTCTATCCTCAGTTGAGGCAAAATTCCATTGTTCTTCATACGCTAGTTTTAACATTTCAACCCTGCCCATAGCCTCCGGTAGCTTTAATGACAAATAGTACGCCAACCCAGCAACCATGCAGGGGAGAAACCTAAATGGTATATCTTCAGTATTTACCCCGTTACCCGCATCTTGTATACGTCTAAGTCTCCAATAAGTAAAAGTGTAAGTATCGTTATTGGGTACAGGCCAGACGTTTATAGTGGGGTATGCTATCCCCGTTGTAGGTTCTGTCGCACCAGACTGTCGGTCTATCCACACTTGAATCGGTCTACCTTGAGAGTTCTTGTTAGGTATAGATGCGTATGTAGAAGAACTAATTCTAGTAATGTTTATATCGTTTTGATTTGTGCCAGTACCCGTTCGGATAACGCTATCTAACAGATCAATAGTATCGATAGGAAGATTATAAGTACCAGTACCTTGCGTAAGTGGGATGCTACCTTGATTGATCGTCCATAAATTAATGCCACGATTAGCCCATTCTATAGTTAGTAAGTTTAAAGACCTACGAGCGGTACGCATTTCATATCCCGTACGCAACTCCGCACCACAACGCTCAAACGCCTCTTCTACGAGGTTATTAAGGTCGAGGTTAAATGTACTTGTACCTGTTGTAGTCATATTTATCTCAAAAGTGTGGCTAAAACTAGCCCGATAACAGCAACAATAGATGCCATGTGTAAGGCTTCCATACGAAACATACGTTTATCTAATGCTCCTAGTTTATCAAGAACAGAAGAATATCTAGCAGCACATTCTCTTTCGTGTGCGTCAAGCTGTGCTTGTGTCTGCGTTACTACTGGAGCGGTTGCAGTTTTTCGTTTAGCCGGAGTTTTGCGGGTTTTAGGTTTAGTTTTAATTCCAGGTGTAGCAGCCATTATGTAACCTTCCTATACTTTCTTACTTTTTTAGCAATCTTTTTAGGTTGTTTAGCAACTTGCTTGCCAGACTTTTTAGCTTTGCGCTTAGCCTTTGTAGTAGCTGCATACTCTTTATCTGATAATGCTTTTATTGCTTTCTCTGGAAGATACCGCTCTCCAGTTGCTTTTGCACCTTGGGTTGATGGCTTACCACTTTTAGTACGCCATTTTTGTTTCGTCCAAGACTTAAGACTTTTCTGTGATTTAGCGAGAGCCATTATGACTTATAGCCTCCACCAGCTTCTTTGTATCTTTTAGCCAACATCTGAGCTTTTCGAGCACTCCATTGCCCTGGAGCACCACCTTTACCACCTGCTTTAATACTGTTAAAGATACGCTTGCGTAGTCCTGGTTTGGTGTAATTGCCAGCTTCGTTGACTTTAGACTTAGACTTAGACTTAGATTGCCCACCTGAGGCCATCTTTTTAATCTTACCCATTCCACGAGAAGGCATCATACGACTAAACCACCCTTCCTTTAGTTTTGCCTTTTACTGCGCAACCGTCAGCGCGTCTAGAAGCTGATGATCCACCACGCGCCATTTTCTTAACTTTACCGCCGTGTCCCATTTTATGAGATGCACCTTTCATCATGGTTCCATCTGGCATTTTGTGCGTAGCCCTACCACCTTTACTCATTTTTTTAGGAGCTATTCTAGCTTGTCCTTCTTGAAGTGCGTTTTGACCTTGGCCTTTTTTAAGCATGTCTACTACACCACTATCCATAGGTCTTGCAACTGCTTTTTTCTTTTCCATGCCCAACATTTTAGCAACTGGGCCAGATTTATTAACGACACTAGCTACTGGACTTACAACGTTTAATGCTTTTTTTAACATGCCCATATCAAACCATCCTTCCTTTAGTTTTACCTCTAACTGCGCAACCGTCGGCTCGACGAGCACCTGTTTTCTTTACTGAACCGCCATAAGCCATCTTCTTAACTTTACCACCTGATGCTATTCTTCTTGACGGAGATGAACCAGTTTTTTCGCGGTATTCCTTTAATATCTTTTTAGGGTTATATTTTGGTTTCTTAAACTTTTCCATTATTGCTTTTTCTCTTGCCTCGCCGTCTATCTGTGGCATATTGCTTTTAAATGGAGGCTTTTTAGGCTTTGGCATAGGGGCAGGTTTTGAATTCCGAATTTTACGTCCAATATCACCACCATCAGCCATCTTCTTAACTTTACCACCATAAGCCATTTTGCCTTTACCATCAGCAGCAAACGCAGGAACCATTTTCCCATCTTTTTTTACCATAGGTAGTTTGCCACCTGTAGCCATCTTCTTGACTTTACCGCCGTAAGCCTTACCTTCCAGTTCTTTTTTAGCTTTGGTAGGACTTTGCAATGTTTTGAGAGCTTTCCCTGCTTTAGACTTCATATCTTTTCCTTTATTAACTACATTTCTACCAATCTCTTTTGCCTTTTTTACGCCTTGTTTTGCTGCGTATGTTAAGTTGTCTTTTACGCTAAATTCAGACGGGTCAAGAGGCAGTTTTTCTTGTTGAAAACCTTTAGTTTCTCTTCTAAGAGTATTGTAATCATCAAGCCTTTGTAAATTTTTAGGTCTCTTCTTCTCTTCTTTAGCCATATTAAACCTCGTTACGTTTAGCCACTAATTGGCATGTGGAAATAAAATAATTTTGATCGTATTTACTTTTCATAACATTGACATCTTTATGAACTAGTTGAATATTACTCAAAACGTATCCTTTGTTGCTATCTATTCTATCTATCGAGGCAGTATGGTTTCGTCCTATGTCTGCCCAACCTATCGGTAATCCCGATAATTTACAAACTTTGTCTTGCTCTTCGTACAACTTCCAAACTTCTTCTACCTCTATACCCCACTTAATCCCTCTTGCCTCTGCGCCTCTTTGAAATGCGTAAAACCAAGAAAGTTTAAGTTGTTTATAAGTGTAATATGGCTTCGTATTATTTACTATTGCTGAACAAGCTCTACAACGTTTATTAAGTAAAAATGAATGTATTGCATAATTTCTACGTAAATAAGATTGTTCAACACCACAATAACTACACTTCTTATACCATCTTTTGCCCTTTTTGGTTACACCTTTGGGGGCGATCATTACATTACCACTTTACCTTATCAGCCCAATAAGCGGCTGACATCTTACCCTTCTTTATATTCTTTCCGTGTCTAGCCTTAAACGATTTGCGCTTAGCCTTCATACGAGCAGATTCTCCAGCTTTAGGTTTTCCCGCAGTTCCAGATACAGAACCTACTTTTTTACCTTGCTGTCCAAAACGAATAATTTTTTCTTTACCACCCTCACAAGCCTTTACCGCGTGTGATTTCTTTGGATGTCCTGGAGTGCTTCTAGGCTTGTTACAAGCCATAGATTTTTTATTAAGTTTTCTACGCATTAGTCACTTCTTTCTAGTAAATGGACACGAACTTGAAGATCATGAATATGCTCTAGAATTTCTTCTTTGAGTTCTTGCCGTGCAAACGCGTTGCCTGGACTAGGAACTATTACCCCAGACGGACTTATAAGTTGCATTTGGTTAGCGCGAATTAACTGTATATTAGATTGGATTTCTCCAACAGAACTAATGACCCACCACATAGCCGCCAGCAAAACTGGAACTAAACTAGCCAGCGCCTTGGGTAGGTCAAAATTTCCCACAGTAGTTACCCAAAAAATAGTGTTACAGACTCAGCAGTGCCAATGTTAATAGATACTCCGTTTTCGCATACAATGCCTTCACCTGGAACATCTACAATATTTTGACCTACCACACTATTAGATAGCCTAAGAACCTCAGTACCAGAAGCTGCTCCTGCATTGTCAAAAAACCTCATATCGACAATAGTACTTGCATCTGCAGGCACTGTTTTAACTGTGTAGTACACAGTTTTTATACGGGTTCTAGCGGCATACGCAACACCAGTAGCAGTTAAGTGTGTTGACTTTACATCATATTGCATGAGCTATCTCCTAATTAAGAGCCGCTACCGTCTGTGCCGAATGAAGCATCGTATACATGGTAGTGAACACGCATAGTAATGTTTCCGCCAGTTGCTGCTGATGCGCCAACCCCACCTGTAATCTTAACAGGGTAGTTAGCACTCATAACAAAACCAAAGTCATTACCTACAGTTGCTGTAGCAAAATTAAATACGGTATGGCCTGCGTCAGCATCACCGTTATCAATTAAACCATCTGGGTCTGAAGCAGGTGTGTCGGTTTTAACTTCTATCCAACCTACATCAAAAGTAGGATTTGTACCACCTGTAGCGTCTGCTTCTACTTCAATATTAGTAACAATAGCGTTTTTAGGGAGAATAACTGAAAGAGCAGAATTGCCTGTTGCAGCTGAGCCTCTACGAAGTTCTGTAGTTGTAGCTGCTGTTGGGTCTGCCATAAAAGCAGTTGCGACTAAAGAAACTGCTCCAGCAACTTCTGCATTAGATGACTTTTGGGCCTCACCAACTCTGAGTGGCCCTGAAAAAGTAGTAGTAGCCATTTTAAATCCTTTCGTGTAATAGCACTCCTTATATCGTCTCTATTAAGTCTGCTAGGTCAGTCGATATAAGTTATATGTATCCTAGTACGTACAGTATAGATTAAAAAAGGGGGGCTTGTAACCCCCCTCCCTTGTTGCTTTGTTATGCGCCTTGTGAGCCAAACATACCAAGTGGATCAGACCACCCGAATGAATAACGTTCACGAGCCTTATAACGGACATTACCTGTGTCAAAGTCCCCGTCCATAGAGTTAGCCATAGGCGAACGAACGAAGTGCTTCATACCATTAGGTACGTCAGTTGAAAGGAACCAAGCATCGGTATCTGTCAAGAAATGGTTAACTGTGTAACCCTCTGGGATAGAACCGTTGTTTGCAAGTGCATTGATATCATTGTCTGCCGTACCAACTCGTCCCTCAGTCTCTAGGAGTCTGGTAGCAACGAACATTAGGTTTGGTGGAACAATGAGTTTACGGGGCTTAGCAGCGATCAGTAAACCACGCTCGTCTGTCCATGCAGCAATTTGAATTACTGCGGCCTCTAGAGAAGTCTCATTAAGGTCAGCTTGGACAGCTGGAGTGTTACTGTTTGTGCCACCACTTACTAGCGGGTGTGCAGTAGAGAATAGAGGAACTCCGTCTCCACCGTTTTCACCAGCAGTAAAGCCGCTGTTAAGAACTCCTGCTGCTTTGGTCTGCTTAGTGAATGCCATAGCACGAGCCAACGCTTTGGTGTAACGAGATGACAATGAGTCATACAAGTTATCCTCGATGGCTTCCTCAGTAAGAGAAAAACCAAGCGAAATGGTTTCGTGATTGTAGCGTGCAGTCCAAGCCTCTTGTGCATTATCGTAAGCGATAGAGTTACCCTCATCCTTCACAGGTGCTGCCGCGAAGCCGGATAGCTTTGTCTCTTCTTCAAATGAACGCTCAGAAGTTTCAGTTTCAAAAATCTCCTTATGCTCTTCGCCGTATCGTGCATATTCCATGCCAAAAAGGGCGTTAAGACCGGGAAGGAGTTCTTTCAGTAGTTGGGCGCGTGAAATAGCCATTTACATATCTCCTTATAATCCAACGTTATTCAAATATGAATGAGCGCTGGGGTTAAACTTTACCAACACATCTGTAAATGCGTCTCCAGGTTCGGAAACAAAATCTACGATGCGGAAGGCAGCGGCGGCTGTTTGGACAGTAGCATCCAAAGCACTTGTAGAGTTACCAGTAGCAGTACTACCAGTAGATGTACTCTGTGCAGCAGCGAAGAATGTATTATTACCCAAAACTGTTTGTGCACCAGAACCATCTAATTGAGCTTGGAAAGCTACAGATGGATCAGTAATCACTTTAGCTTTAATTTCTCCACCATTAGCAGTACCTGATGGATAATATTGAGCATTGATGACTTGACCTTGAGCATTAATATACTCGCAACCAACAAACACACCAATAGCGCCTACACCAGAACCGCCAAGGTTGTTACTAGTAATGTCAGCACCAGTAGCGGTTGATAGGGCGATATACCCGTCAGCGCCAATGATGACAACTTGTCCATAAAAAATGTTGGTGGCTTCACCAGCTGGATCAATCAGAAAAGTATCTGTTGCACCAGCGTAAGGCATGCCATCAACCCGATTAATAGGCCGAAGCCCATAAGGGGCAGCTGTAGTAGCCATGTTATAACCTCTCTAAAAAATTATTTACCTTTACCGAATGACGTAGTAGAACGCTTTTCTTTAAACAAAGGCATTCGTTGATCATTCTCTCTCATAAAATTGTTGTCTACAGATTCCATTTGAGACTCATTTTGCTTCGTAAAGTATTCTCTACGTTGCTCAACCATCTCGTCAGGCATCGTGCAAAGCAACAAACCCGCGACCTCAATGTTGTCTTTGAAACGACTATTGGGATCAACAAGCATTTGTAAATGTGGTTGCTCGCTAGCCAGAACAGGTTCCCAGCCTTCTCGCATTTTGGACGAGACGTTACGTGGGTCTTGTTGGCCTAACATCGCAACCCGAACCCAGCGGTACGTAAACCCAGGTTTTCGGTTTGGTTCTGGAAGTACTTCAGGTCGTACCCATTGTTTTGGTCGTTCCTGTGTATCGCGTGATTCTAATTCGCGTGCAAGTCTAGTATCTTTACTATTATTAGCCATTTTGGTTCTCCAATCTCCTAAGTTCTTTAGCGTATTGTTCAGGTGTCAAGCCAAGTTTTTTAGCTAGCGCTACCTGTGACTGCTTTAGTACGATCCGTTTGGAAGATGTACTTCGGGATGCTGGTGCAACCACTGTGGCGGGTTTGTTTTCTGCACGAACAGGCTTGCCGCCCCCGTCCGTAGAATTGTCTTCCCCAAAATACTCAGGGAATCTGCGGCGCATTGTGTTGTCAACGTCCGACCAATAATCATCTGAACCTACGTAAGCATCGCCTTTCTGTCGAACTAACTTTTGGTGAAACCCTAGGGCCGCCGCAGTCATTTCTTCATCAGACCCGTACCAAGTATTGCGCTCTTGCCACGCCATCGTCTTGGAGTCTAGTTGAGGCTTAACAGCTTCAGTTGATGTACTATTTACACTATTTTCCTCCTTTTGTCTAGGAGGTTGGTAATTCTCAATTTGTTGTCTTCTGAAATTTGCATCAGAAAGTTTAGTTTGAGCGTCAACAATAGAGTCCGTATCACCTGATTCATACGCATCTTTATAGGCTCGTTTAGCCATTTCAGTCTCGTATTCAACAGATTTTTTAGCGGTATTTAAATACGCTTCACGGCCTTTTTTAGCTTCCTCTTGGAGTTTTTTGTTTTCCTCCATAGCTTTTTTAGCCATTTCTACCGCTTGTTGTTGCTCGCGTTGCGCAGATTCTTTAGCACGGCGTTCATCATGCCACACCTTTTTCATCTGCTTGAAACGTTCTTTTACTCCGTCTGAATAATTATCTAACTCATCTTTCTCTAAGTCTTCAACTATTTCTTTAGGCATTGGAGACCTATTACGGTCTGCTTCAGGAGTATCATCTTCAACTTTGAGTTCTACTTCTTGCTCTTCACCTTCTATTTCAAAGTCCAACTCTTCCTGTTCTACTTCTTTTTTCTCAGCTTCTGCCATAACCCTCTCCTAACTACGCGATATGCCACGAGGATCTTCTACAACCCCCTCAACACTATCGTCGTTAATGATCCGAAATTCTTTACCATGAATTTTTAAACGGGTACCTGCGTGTGGTCGAACAAGGACAAAATCCCCTTCTTTACACCAAGCCCCACTTGGGAAACGGTCTTTGTCTCCATAACAATCCGGCCCCATCTTCATAATAAATAAAACAGTAGTCAGTAAATCCTCGTTAGTCATAGTAATGTCTGCTTTAGCGAGGCCACTTTCATACTCTTGTTCTTTGTCGGGAATTGCGCACAAAATGCGATAACCAGAGGGTTCTGGTAGTTGCTTAGCTTTACGCTCAGCAGTATCAGGTAGTACCGTTGCTTCTTCTGGATTATCGGGGTTCGTGCCGATAAGAAGTTCACTCATTGTCAGTTTCCATCCTTTCTAATGTTTCGGTTATTATGTTTTTCGCCAGTAATAGCCCTCTATAGATTCCGCATGTGTGTTTGTATTCCGCGTAGTCTTTAGCGTGGCCTACTGCTAAGTCCTGCTCTATGTTCGCTAATTCTCCATCTACCCTAGTAGTAAGGTAATTTAGGACGTCGTTAGCTTGACTCACTCATCTTCCTTTCTTGGTTGTTGCTGATTCTGTTGCATTTGCTGCATTGTTTGATCTTCTTTAGATATTTCTCTAGCCATGTCAATACCCATACGCAGCTTAGCTTCTTGTTGTTTAGCAGTTAGATTCGCTTCGTCTGTAGCGATCTTTGCTCCAACTTGTAGCCCCGCGATACGTTCTTGAGCTGCGATACGTTCTTTTTCGAGTGCCAAACGATCCATTTTTTCTGACGCATCCAGAGCGACTTTCTGTTGTTTCGTTTGAGCTTCTTGTTGTTTGATCTGCAACTCTTGTTGTTGCATTTGAACAATTGGATCTTGCGCGGCTTGTTGCGCTTTTTGTTGTGCCACTTCTGCTTTGTTTCCTTGTAGTACTTGTTGGGCGGCTGCCGCAGCGAGTCGAGAAATTTCAACTTCTGTATCTTCATCCATTTCAGCGTTTGGAGCAGGGTATGGAACACCCGCAGCTTTTTCAATCTGTTTGCGATATTCAAAAGCTAAGTGATCTTGTATGTGTGCGGCTAGGGCTGCACCCATTTGTTTTGCCATAGGGCTTTGTTGTACTAATGCCATTAGTTTCGGATCTTGCATAGCCGACATATGAACCGTAATATGGGACTCGTGATCTTGATAAATAAACGCTTTAACAGGCTTCCCTCTGAGGACATCCATATTTTCTGATACTGGATCACGCGGTTCCTGGTCATCTTCCATTGGTACCAGCTTCTGGGCATTTTTAATTCCTAACACTTCAAGCATCTGACGATGTAGATATGGTAAGTTGTATAGCTGTGGCGCTTGCGCTGCCATCTGTAACACTGCTTGATACTGCGTAACTTTCTGCGCCATTGTTGCAGCGTTTGGATCTGACACAGGAATAATATCAACCATGTCATAGTCGGAACCCTTTGCACGGTCTGAACCTTCTATTGGTTCGTAAGAGTATTCATCTGGTGTGTAGTCACGGATAATGCCTTTAAGGAGTTTGAACTCCTCTTTCATAGAATAGTGAATCCGTGCCTGCACCGCACTCATGACTTTTAACGTGCGCTCTAGTATGGCTAGTGTCGTACCTACAGGAGCTTGCCCTGACATATCACTGAGCTTTAGATCAGCAGCTGAAGCGAACCTACGTCCTTCTTCTACAATGTTACCCAGCAGTGTGTACAACACCTGACTTGGCTCCTTATATGGGAGCGTCATAATGTTATCTTTTATTGTCCCGCTAGTTACATCTACATCTCTAAACTCAGCTGGAGCTATCGGCGTATCATCGCCTTTAACTCTAAGTCCTCTAGTTTTAAAACCACCAGGCAAATTGGAGAGAGTACCAGCATCAACAAGCTGCCTAATAATGCTAGTCCCAGATTTAGCAAAAGCACCGATAAGGTGAATAAGGCCAAAAGCGTAAAAACCAAACCCTGGAATATATGGGTAGTGAACGAAATGATTTCTCTTTTGCTTGGTATCATCCTCTGATCTCCAGTTACGTCTAATAGCTAGTATCTGTCCGGTTTGCTTCTCAATAGTAACAATGTACGGTAGGGCAATACCTGTCTCTTTTCCGTCCTCTACATCTTCATACCCAACCAGATCAAGATCGCATTGTATTTCCAGCATTTTGTATCGGTCATCAGAAGAAGCTCGGAAGCCCATCTTTTCAGCGATACTCTTTTCAATCTCATCAAACGTATTCTGTGGTTCTGGCAGATCTATATCTAGGTAGAACCCTGCATGCATCAACCGTCGCATCTCATTAGGAGTTTTACGCATGACGTGAGTGACACGAGGCGCTGACCTAAGATCAGATACTCCGTAAGGCACTACAACGTCCTCTGCTGGTACGTAAACAGAAACTTGACGCTCAAGGGATGGATCGTAGTACACCTTCTTAAACGCATTACCAGATAGTCCTAGACCCCATAACATTCTTTCATGCTCGGCTCTATACTCAGGCATTTTATCGGTCAGTTGATAATTCATATCATCCTGTACCCGTTTAGCTGCCGCTTTGTTCTCTTTTGTTTCTTTTCCTATAATCTGTGTTTTAACTGGGCCAGCCGCTGGGAAGGTTTCCATCATAGTTTCGGCTTGAAACTTAACCAATGCTTCGGATAAGAGTGGGTGATAAACACCACAAGCACCAGGCCAAGGTTCTGTACGTTCTTCTACTTTCATACCTAGTAGTTCAAGACCGTCAACGTATGTTTGTATCCAGTCTTTCCTAGAAGCTAAGTCTTCTTCAAAATCCCCAAGCAAATCACTTGCTATAGTTTGTAGTTGTTGTGGATCAAGCTCTTCTGCTAAGTTAGCGCCAAACTCATCATCCTCCATAGCATCAGGATCAATGACGATTTCTATATCAGGAGTCGATATAGTGACGCTTTCAGGATCTTCAATCTCTATTTCAAGATCAGCCTCCAAGTTCTCCGGCATGGACAGTCCACCCATACCATCTGTGTCTCCTATACCCATTGGTGCTTGGTTTACTGCTTTATCTATAGAGTTTGTAGCCATTTTTTCTATCCTTAATAATATCCTGGTGAGAACCTTCTAAAAGTACGTTCTTCCTCTTCTTCATCCAATGTTGCACGGAGATATCCACCTTTTCTGAACCGCATTAGTGCCAAGGATACCGAGTCAACATAATCGTCATGCTCCCCCGCAGGGAACGACGCAACTTCATCAATTACTTCTTCCGCCCAATGTGTAGGCGGTGCCCATACTCTACCAGACGCAAACATATCTGACACTGCGTTGAGTCTAGTGATCTTGTCGTTACCTTTAACAGGGGTAAACTCCTGCACAGGTATACCCATTGCACGCATTTCATAAATAAGCGGAGCACCGGACGCTTTCTTCTCTATAATTATTGAATCTGGGTTGAATTCATCAACCTGTTCTAGTGCTTTGCGTTTAAGCGCTGGAAATTCCAGCCTATCTCTGAATGCGTCAAGTAAAATTATATTCGCTTCTGTCTTTCCTGTGTCAGGATCTTCTTGGTAGAACACTCCCCACGTTGTACACGCAGAATAATCCGACCTAGTTGTCTTTTCAAACGCCGTATCCCACGATTGTAGTACAAAATCACAGTAAGGTGGCCCTTCTTCTTCCCATGTCTGCCACCATTCGCGTTTTACGATGGCTGAAACCTCTGATGTAGGCGATTGTTGGTACTGAGCTTGCCATTTCGGGTTAGGAAGCTCCTCTTTTAGGGCAGTAAGCTCGTCCATTGACCAAAATTCAGGCCAAAGTGGGTTCCCAGTGGGCAAAATAGCCGGAAATTCAATAACTTCCCACTCTTCACCGCCTCTTAACCCTGCTGCTTTGATAACTTGACCTGTTAAATCACGTTTTGACCACCTTGTCATCACTATGACGATGGCTCCCCCTGGTTGTAGTCGCTGTCGAGGGCCGGATGTGTACCACTCATACACTTTATCGTAGACATCTGGGTTAATATCGGCTAATGCGGCCTCTTGCTCCGAGTGGGGGTCATCAATAATGAGGAGATCCGCACCTTTACCAGTGACAGCACCTCCCACACCAATAGCAAAATAGTCTCCACCGCTGTTAGTCGCCCACCGACCAGCCGCTTTTGAGTCTGATTGTAAGCCAACCCCCGGAAATAGTTTGGTATAGACTTCCTGATCGACAAGGTTACGTACCTTTCTACCAAAGCCCACCGCCAACTCAGCTGTATGAGACGTTTGGATTACTTTTTTATGTGGATACTTCCCTAGGAACCATGCGGGGAGCAGATAAGAAGCAAATTCCGACTTCGTATGTCTAGGTGGCATATTAATTATAAGCCGTTTGCTCTTACCTGCTGCAACTCTCTCAAAGGCAGAAGCCATCTTAGCGTGATGCCTCCCACTTATGAATGTGGGCCATACCTGATTAACGAACGGTATGAACTTGTCCTGTGCCTGCTGTTTTGTCCGTAGCTCCTCCAGTTTATCTAACTCAGCAAGTAACTTCTCCTGCTCTGGTAGCGAGAGCATCGGCAGTATCGCCGGAATATCCTTTATGGATATATTCTCAATCGCTTCTTTAGCTGTCGTCATCTTCTACTTCGTCTTGTTCTTTTACCGTGGCTACACCTAACTCATCGTCGAGGTTACTGTTTAGTGGAGTGACGTCTATGACATCAGCGTTTAGTAACCGTTTGACTCGCTCCTTAATAGCATTCTCCAGATCATCAGGGTTCTTATAGTTGATTGTAATCTCGGACTTCTGCGTGAATAACCCAATGTCACTATGCTTACCGAGTAGCTCCAATGCCTTTAACTCGAACTTAGTATCCCCACAGGTTGCAATCTCCATTAACTTGTTTGTTATGGCGGCACGCGCTTCAGCTGCATCGAGACCTAACTGTGCTCCGTAGGTTCGGAGGAAAGCCGACGCCGCAAACGCCGTATTTGGCTGAGTGAGATTATCCTTTTTGCGTTCCGTGACAACCTCGTCCAGCAACTTCTTCTCTTGTTCCGCAGTGGCTTCATCGACCTCTAGTGTAGCACCAAGTTCGTGTTGAAGCTCTATCGTATTCGCGGCAACTGTTAGCTCATCTAAAAGAGTGTTGGGTTTCTCGTCTGAGGTATCAAACGGGACTTTGTGTTCTGGTGTAGGATCTACTTTGACGGTTTGAGGTCTGGGCATTGAGCGGTTTGTGGCTCTTTAATATTTTTGTGATGGAGTCTTTATATACTAAAGTATTAGTAAAAGCAAGAAAGGGTGAGTATGGCGAAGTTTGAATGTATCTATCTAGAATGGGAAGACGCGGTAGCTGAAGCTGATTGGGGTGAGGTTACTGAAGCAGGTTTGTTTAAATGTAAGACTCTGGGTTTTGTTGTGTCAGAAAATGATAAAGCAATCTGTGTGGCAGCCGTAGTGTCCGAAGAAGATAACCAATGCAACGCAAAGATCCACATACCCAAAGCATGGGTTACTTTAGAAAAACGTTTAAATATTGATCAATAAAAAGAGGGGCACCGAAGTACCCCTTAAAAAGCACGGGAAACAAAAAGGAGGAGAAAAAACCGTGCTTCGTTTTACTATAGCATACCCAGCCGTTGTTTTAATATGTAGTTAGTTGTGCGTGTGTTATTAAGTTGCGCGGTTGCGCGTCGTCGGCAGTACTCAGACCAAAGTGTCATGACACCCTCCTTCAAAATAAAAAGAAAGATGCGTTCCTTCGACCCATGTCTACTTCCGTCCCTTATTGGGATGAACGATGTGTAAACCATACCACTCTATAAACTGAAGTTCAATACGTTTTGCTTCGCGCTCTCTGGCATGCCACTCCGTCCAGGTCTGCGCGGGTTTCCCTCCGGCTCTTTGCCATTGGCAATCGTGATACAACTCATGCACTAGGATATGAGGTTTGTTCTGGTCTGGCCTTAGATACACCACACGAATATTGTCTACACCCGCTAAATAGAAAGTAGCATTCGATGGCGTGATGATTACATCAGGTGCGCAGTGGACGGTGAGTAGAAAGGCAAGTATGAGATCCATACGCAATATATATCATATTATGAAAAAAGATGTTAGGTACCATGAAGGGGGGGTTTCTGTGTGCGAGGCAGACGGGCACTGGCTGGGAAAAAATAGGGGGTGGGGGGTCAACGATTTGGTTTTGTTACGGGGGGTATTCTGAAATGGAGTTATCTAACGAGCATATTATTAAGTAAGAGGGGTAGGGTTAACAAAACTACACACGGGGGGGTGGGGGGTTGACATTTAGCCCAATTGTGGTACAATGTTGTTGTCAGTCGGGGATGACTGGCAGGGTTACATTTAGTAACCCTCTTTTAATGTAGTACAACACAAGGAAATATATTATGCCAAATAAGGCTAGTAATACCGTAGTATCTACCAAGTCAACTAACCCAGTTGACTTATGTATAACAGCTGTCCGTAAGGCAATAGCGCCAGTATTTTCCGCTCAGAAGAAACTAGATGGATGCAATGCTACTCTAGCGGAAACCTTTGACGCTTTAGCCCTTACGCTGTTACCAGTAGCACCAGACCCAGACGCTGTATGTTGGGTTAACCTATCCACTGATGATCGGGTTACTCATAACGAAGCTCTGAAAGTCCCAGAGTCAAAGGTATTGATTAACCTTGCTCAAGAAGCAATACAGGGTCACGTTAAATATCAACTCGGTAAAAAGACAGTTAAAGCCGAGATAAAAGCCGCCGCCAATGACAGCGCCAAGCTTAAGAAAATCCAAAATAGACTTAAGAAAAACGCTAATAAATGGTGGGTGACTATTCGGAAGCTATCTAATGAGTTTATCGTTGAGCAGAAGAATGAGGGTAACATCAATTCCCGAAAGACTACCGCCGATAAACGTAAGGATGTTGGAAAAGCAGCTCTAGAGCTCAAGGCTAAAATTGAAGCAATTACTTCTTCCTTGAGAACTAAGGACGAGAAGGCAATGTTGAAAGTACTTGCTAATTTCCCAATCGTTCAGTAATACCTCGGGGGCCTTCGGGCCCCTTTTTTTTCGCCCAGCTTTTGGCTGGGTTTTTTTTCGCCTTTATAAAATGGCTTAGCCTTATTTGGTTTTGATTTTGTTTTTATATTTTTGATGATAGTTATGTCGAGCCTACTAGGGTTACTAAATGTAACCCTCCTTTTACTTTTCACCTACTTTGTTATCGA
>Ga0213869_10000955_pt1 | contig 22249 bp, 31 predicted proteins | sample PICome_10_FD_160083 | JGI IMG/M metagenome (GOLD analysis project Ga0213869, IMG submission 160083) | Coastal seawater microbial communities near Pivers Island, North Carolina, United States - PICO132 | ecosystem: Environmental > Aquatic > Marine > Coastal | place: USA: North Carolina...
TTTTCGCTTTTATAATCAAATAAAAAAAATAAAAAAAATTTTCCATCGGGGGGTGGGGGTTAAGAAATCACCTGGGTGAATCTATAAGTACTACCCTTAATGAAACCGCAGCAGCAAATTTCTATCACACACAAACCTTTTCGCTACTGTATACAAACCTCCACACACAATAGAAATCAATCTCAAAATTTTTTGCGCACAATTTTTTTTAATCTGCTAGAACCCTTTTCGAACTGTTATACTCGCGAAGCGAACACACACGCAAGTGACAACGAGCGTGTATGTACACAGTACATCTTAGTGTAGCTTAAAACGAACCTCACTCCTAGTGTACAACCACTCTAAGTCTACTGTGCTTATACTGTATACGCACTGTGTGTAAATACTGTATGAACACTCAACAGCACACACTCAAATTCAACTTTCATACTATTACTAATTCAGTTGCTGTTGATGCGCTGGTGCATGCACTGTCAATAGAACTGTTCATCAACAATAATATAAAGTGTTTTCAGCCAACAGAAGATTCACTAGTGTTTCTGTCAGACTCGCACTGTACGTTTGCGCAGTTAGCACTGTCAAATGACACTAGGTTTACACTGACTCGCAGTTAGTATTACCGTGTGTGTACGGGCTTGTTTGATGTGTTATACGATTGATTACGGTGTGGGGAATAGTTGCTTTGGGTAAACGCTAGTATTAGAAAAAGCGTTTACCGCTTCGCGGCTGTCTTGAAAAATCTAGCGCAGGGCGCTTCGCGCTTGTTCGGCTGTATCGGGTTCACTGAGCCTAATCTTTTGCATACGCTGTTCTAGGCGGTCGGGTGGCATGATCACATCCTTGTAGCTGAATATTTGATTGTGTTTAAACACTGCATGTTTGGTTGCTCCGTTTTTGAGATGAAAGCGTTCAGCCATGTCAGTCAGAGGACTCAGTGTTACCCAGTGCCATATATCATCTCTAGTGTCACGTGCGTGTTCAGCAACTTGATTCAACAACTGGCGTCCGGCTCCTCTACTATAACTCCATATGGTATAAAACACTATGGTGTTCTGCTCCAATTGCAGCTGGAATGTTCTTGAATCAGGTGAAAGATTGCCTTCGGTGTCGTATACCATGGTCTCGCCAAATCTATTGAGAATAGTTCCATTCTCACACACTTCTAGTTCACCTTGCCGTTCTCGTGCAAAATCCAGTGCAGCTTGTAGACTGTCGAATCTACTGGGGTTGTAGATCTCTGGATCCACATGTTCACTTGGGATAGTAGCAGTGTTGGTAGTGAGACTAAAACGATCAAGTTCAGCTTCATCTTCAGGCCAGCCATGTGCATATGCTACACAAGTGACAGCCAATGGATCTTGCATGGGTTCATCTGCTACTGCATATTGATCTTCAAACAGTGCCCATACTTCACGATTTTCTTGAGTTCGAAATTCAGCTGAAAGATGTGGGCGCACAGGGTCGTCTGAAATATACTTGCGAGTTTCTTCTAGTGTGAGTTTTCTAATCATCGAGTTATTCGTCTCCAGGTAAGTTGTTTAAAAATTGTCTTAGTTTGGTGCTGTCAGTCTCAGCTCTAATTTTAGGTGCTGCTGCTCCGTCCGCAGGATCTTCACTGGCTGTGTTAGTGCGTTTTAGACTGTTTACAATACTACTAGCACCCTTGCTTGCGCCAGCACTTGAATAGTCACTGTCTTCATCTTCATCACAGTCTATGATGCGCAGTGTGTCTTGATCAAAGCCTAGATCAATCTTTTGTCCTACACCGCTTGAGTTACGTGTCTTCATTAGCTGTAGCTGATAGCGTCCACGTTCACGCATTGCTCTACTGGTAAAGATACCAAACACGTTGTCTGCTGTTTGAATCTTACTAAGTCCGCCCGAGATATGCGAGTGATCAAATTCAATCTCTTCTACTGCTCCGCGATTCAACTGTGCCGCAGTAACAAACACTGTGTTCAATTCCATTGCCAAGTTGCGTAGTTCTTCACTTACATACTTGTCTTTGATAAACAGGTTCTCTGCACTTACTTTTGTGCCAGCTGGCATCAACAAGTCCAAGTAGTCTATGAGCAGTACGTCAACTTTCTTGCCTGTTTTGATCTCATACTCTTTGATATAGCTGCGTACATCGTTTGCAGTCTTGCCACTAGGCATATACTTGACTTGGAATGCACCGCTCTTCTTGCCGATCATCTTTACTTTGATCTCTACGTCATCAATGTTCTTAAACACATCACGTGTGCTGATGCCTGTGACCATACTGTCAATGCGCATACTAACTAGACTTTCTGCAAGCTCTAGTGTGAGGTACATCACGTTCATGCCCTTCTCAGCCATGTTAACGCCGATGTTAGCTAAGAACAAACTCTTGCCTGCACCCGAGCCGCCTGCAAAGATATTCAGCTCGCCTCTGTTAAAGCCACCAAACAATTTCTTGTCCATAGCAGCCCAGCCAGTACTAACCTGTCCGTTTGTACTCTTGATGCCTTCTAGACGTGTTCTAGGATCTGCCCAGTAGTCTGTGCCCAAGTCTTTTTGCAAGCCTATTTGTACAGCTTTCTTTACTAGATCCTCACACGCACCATACTCGCCCTTCTCCAACAGGTCTGCACTTTTAAGAATAGCTGCTTCTAGTGCTTTGTGCTTTGAAAACGTTTCGAAGTCTTGCAACAACCAGTCATAGTGATTTTCTTGTAGTTGTCCGGGATCTTTCAAGTCTGCCTTTGTAGCAGCGTTCAACATATCGAATGTAGGCAGTGCGTTGTGTTCACTTACATACTCTGTGAGAAACTTTGCACCTTCCTGCAAGCGTCTATCAAATGCTTGAGGATCAAATACTGCTTGACAGCGAACGAAGCTCTCGGCATCGCTCATCATCATTTCAAGATATACCTTTTGTATATCATATCCATAGTCTGTGTTTTGTCTTGTGCTCATGTGTTTATTATACTACCTGTGCCATTTGTTGTCAAGTGTTGTTCTGCTTTTAGTCTTTGCTAATACTGCTCCTATGCAACTTCCTGGGTCACCTGGGTTCTGTGGAACGTGTACTGTATGCCAATCAGTTAGTAATGCAACTGCTTGCCTATTAAGTGCGCCGCCGCCTGCAAGTGCTAAGTTCTTAGAACCTGTCTTGCTTTTGGTCCAACATGCCAAGTTAATCAAGCAATACTCAAACACCTGCTGTGTAGCTGCTGCAATGTCATACATATCCTGTTCACTAGTAAGCTCCGGTCTCCACCAGCTTACACCTCTGTGCATGTTCTCTCGCATGCGTATGTAAGGGTCACAACCCATACCACGTGTTTCTACTAGTTCTTCAAGTATAGGCATAAACAATCTATGTGGGTCACCTTTGGCTCCCCACTGGGCTACCAAGTATTCATCACGCTGTGCTTGTAGGCCCATACGTTGTGTCATAGCACTATAGAACAATCCAAGGCTATGTGGATAACCCTGACTGTGTATCTTCTTTAGGCCTCGTTCTGTACCATGCCATACGGTTAGGGTCTCGAACTCTCCTATACTGTCTAAGCATATTACAGCACAGTCTACATAGGGTTGGGTGTAATATGCATAAGCAGCATGACTCAAATGATGCTGGGTGTACTCTATTTTGCAGGAGATGTTCCACTGTTTAAGGTAGGCTCTGATATTGTTCTCTTTGCCTAACCAACCTTGTCCTGCACGCCATTGTCGCAGGGTCTTTAGGAACGGACGTTCATACCATATGACTTTGTTGGGCTTGCCATATTGCAGTGCATGTTCTACAATAGCATCATTTAGATCAGGGTCATTAGGTACACCACTAAAGTCTCGAGCAAGGCCTGCCCACATTAGTCGTGTAGACTGATTAGGCCCAAGTCCTTTCCGGGCATCATCAAATACTGCAATACTTGCGTCGTGGCTATTACCGACTATGCCCCAAGTAATCATTTGTAGATAAACGGGTCTTTTTCCCGTAGTTCTTTCATACGCTTACGAAACTTAATTTCTTCTTTAATTTTACGATAAGGCCATGCAATCACATCCCATATCTTTTTTAATATCTTTTTTATGCGAACCATTTTTTTGCTCTCAGTCTAATTTTAAGTGGGCTAGTTTCAGCAGCACTAGCAATACTGTATAGTGTATATAGTCTACCGTACTTATCAACACTATCGCCTATATCATTAATATCTTGATTCCATTCCGGTAAACTAACTCCCCAACCTCTTTCGATAGCTTGCTCTACTAGTTTACTGCCTGCTTTGTCTCTGTCTGGTACAACTATAATGTCTTTGTTGAGCTTGTCGATCAACATAGCCTGTGCATCATTAATCTCACTACCGCCCAGTGCGCAACCTTCTACGTGAATAGCATCTACTTGTCCTTCACATAGAATAGCAAATACTTTGTTGTATCCTTGTTCGTCTAGTCCGTATACAAAGCCAGGTTGTGTTTCTGTCAGATACTTGGGTTTCTTGTCTGCTGCGATAGTTCTAGCAGTCCATCCTACAATACGCTTCTCATAGTAAAACGGAATAATAAGTCTATCACGGTATGCTAGACTTGGGCTCCAATAATAATCTGTATCATCTAAGTTTAGACCACGTGCAGCCATATACTCAACAATTGCTATACTAAACTTATTAAACTCTGTTATGTCTGCAATCTTAACTGCATCTGGTGGCAATGGTACAGTTTCAAATGTAGGCAATTCAATCTTACGCTCTGCTACCTCAACGCCTTCGTTTAAGCGCATGACGTCAAATGTCAGCCGTGTTATTGTATCATCACTACAGTTCATCCACTGTAGAAGCTTACGCAGCTTGTTAGACACCGGTCTACCTGGTTGCCAGCTTGCTTTGTATCCACAGTTAAAACAATGATAGCTAACTGTATCACCTTCGCTAATCAGCCCACCGCGACCTCTGGTGTCAGCAGTGTTGCCATTGTGCTGACAACAAGGCGCATTAAAGCTAGTCCACCCACTAGGAGTAGTCTTTCGCTTTGCTGGCAAGTGTGCTGTAATTGTGTCGGATACAATACTCATACTATTATTATAGCATCAGTATAAGATTTGTCAATTAGTTTCTAACTAGGATTTTTGTAACAGTATCGGCTGGATTTTGTGAAGTAACAAATCTTAAATAGTTAAACACACCGTTAAAGTTAGAAATCTTAGGTTCTGTTTCTGTTCCGTTAAAGATTGAAAAAGATATATCAACCCAATTAATTTGTGATGGATCACTAAGGTCGTTATCTAATGTAGCTTGTATTGTTATTCTTCCTACATATTCATCAGTATAAAATGCTACAGTATGCAAAGCTTCATTGCCATTTATTCCTGGTTCAGCTGTAATTAAATTAGAGTTCCATACACTACCATCTTGTGTAAATGTAGTAACAGTGTTACTGATTTTTGGTCCAGGATATGCTTCACTACTTAATTTTATGATACCTTCTTGTGCAAAGTGACTGCTACTATAAGTTAGTGTAGATGCTGTAGTAGTATCGTCTCGGATAGTAATATTATAACTAAGATATTGATCTTTTAAATTTATTGTATCACTATCATTAATAACAACACTAACTAATCCTTTAATATTACTATCATTTGTGCCATTACGGGTTATGGATAAATTTTTGTTTTCGTCAAAGGCTACAAAATTTATAGTCTTGCCTGTTAAATCAATAGGTTTTTGATCAGCATTTAAAATCTTAAATTCTAATGTATTATCGATTCCTCTATACACATTTAATTGTCTACTATACACTGGTTTATACTCCGTAACAAATCCTGCATCATTAGTAATAATGACTGTTTTATTTTTGACTAAATATCTTGGTACTAATTGCATAACAATATTTATCGGAATCACATGTTAACAAAAGATATACAAGAAAATTTTCCCTTCCTGAGCGTAGTAACATATGGTGGTCAAGAATATATCGGTGTCATAATTAATCAAGATGCAACTGTTACAAGTATGTATGTTTATACTGATATAAAATCAGAACTTGAACAACGTACATTTTTAGATCTAGGAGAAATATGGTGGTGGGAATCAAACAGAATGATTCCTATTAACATATTCTTGCGCGGAGAAATTGAACCTTTTAGATATGCAATAATGACAATGAATAGCAAAGATGTAAAAGTGTCAATAGGTCCTTGCGTTAATTTAAACAATTTAACTGTTAAACGTATCAAACGTAAAAGCGTTCAATTAGTACGTAAACCTAAGTAGTCAATTGCTCACACAATAAATTCATATGTACTACACATGCCATTGCGTAGGACACTGAATGTGCTTTCTTAAAATAGTATTCGCCATTAGTCGGCTTAGTCCAAACTTCCTTCATTATCGTTTCCCAGCTTTCGTTCGCTAGGTGTCTCTTGGCTGGTCGAATTATCGCTAGTGTCGCTGCTAACTGTGATACCGAGCTGGGCTTCAAGACTTTTAATAGACTGCTGTGCCCGTTTAGATGAAAGACTTTTTCGCTGAAGTCCTCGTGCTCCAATAGTTCCCATAGTGGTTCTCTTTCCATTAGTTCTGTTAAGTGATCATTATCTCTAACGTCTTTGTAGATGCTTACATTAAGGAAGTCTAGTTTAAAGTATCCACGTTCTTCTGCTGTCTTATGTTCGATTGTAGATAAGTTATCCACAGGGTTGTGTGGAATCTCTGTTGCATACACACCAGTGTTATGCTTCTTACCTGTGTTTAACTTTGCCACACGATGTTTAATCTGAGATAGAATAATATCTCTGTCTGGAAAGTCTATATCGATATCAGGCAAACTGTTTCTCCAATTTACGTGCTTTCTTTTGAGCCATGTCCCATTTAAGTTTGCTTGCACGATCTTTGAATGTAATGCCTAACAAATGATCCAGTTCGTGCAAGTAACACTTAGCACTATAACCTTCAATCTTTACAGTTTGTTTTTCTAAATTTTCATTATACCATTCTGCAAGTATTTCTTTAGGACGTTTGATCTTAACAAACACATTTGGAAAACTTAGACATCCTTCGATGTCGTCTTGTGTATCCGATGTATATTGCAGTACAGTAGGATTAATACACATTGTACTATTCTCTACACTGTCGCCCATTACAAATACTTTAGCATCAAGTCCAATTTGATTTGCACTTAGTCCAATGCCGTTGTTCGCAATCATAAACTCGACCATTTCTTTTTTGAGTTCAACTGGGTCAAATCCTGGATTTTCTAAATCAACATCTTTAACTTCGCGTTCTAAAAATTCGTTTGGATATTTAATTAAGTTCATAGTTTACTTTCCTTTACTACATCTTTTACAAGTTGTACGTCTGATGTTTGTCGTTTAAATCTAATACCCCAGTGTTGAGGATCTACAATATGATAGATCATACTCAACTGTTCATCATTAAATTTACTTAGCATGTCCTTGCCGCTCTTACAATTAAGCATGAGCCACGGTGAAATCTTTCCGTCCCTGATATGCCATACTGCTCTATTAGGCGATGCATATAAGAAGTAATGATTCCAAACACTATTGTTTTCAGCAGCCCACTCTACCATAGTTTCAATACTACGTTCTAATGCAGTTTCTACACCTTCTTTTTTAATTAGTTCAATAGCATATGTTTCATACATTTCTTCCCTGCACCAATGATCAAGTTTAACTCCCGATGTTACAACGTAGTTAATATACTTCTCAGGGTACAACGGTTTCACATTAGATACAAAACTACCAAACTTTACAAACGCATTATAATAACTGCTTTTGCAAAACTCTTCATAGGTTTTATCTTTCTTTGCGCCTGCACTAAGTTTATAGAATTGATTAAATGCATAAAATCCTAAGCGTACTCTGCGTTCATCCTTTTGCAATGCTCTGCGTTTCTTTTCACATAGGTGCGCCATGAGAGTTGATTCTCTTACATAACTACTTCCGCAGTACTCGCACTTATATGGCTTAGAGCTTGATGTCAATTTCGTGCTCTTCTGCAAGTTGTTTAAGTTCTTTTTTTGTAGATATTCTAGCAAGTGTTTCAACCTCGTCTGTCTTTAGGTGTGGATATATTTTTTCTAGCAGTTGCATTGCCTTGCCTGTACTGCCGTCACGTTTCTTAAAACCAATCCAAGGATGAAATTCATTCTTACCTGTGTTACCGCACATGCACAACAACTGCCACATTAGTTTTTGATGTCCGCGATCTTTGCCAACACCAATATCATTAAAATGTTTATTGTAGTACTCGTTAGTTTTAAACACAGCAAGTTCTTGCTTTTCTCGACTACCTTGTACGCCACTAACATATCTATTCAACAACCAAAAGCTAATTTGCTTCTTGTGATCATCTTCCAAGTGATTCCAAATCTCACTTTCACCATTGTCGATCCAACTGAGGATTTCTTTTATTGCAATTTTTTCTGCTGCCATGTTTCAACATCCTCCGGGGTATTAATCTCTACTCCATTAAAGTATACACTCTGTACACCAATTTGCCAACCGTTTTTTAGCCAACGTAGTTGTTCTAGTTTCTCTATACGTTCTTCTTTTGGAATCTGCATACTAGGATACAGTTCCAATGCAGTACGTTTATAACCATACACTCCTAAGTGCCATTCTCCATATCCTGTCATTCCTCTACCAAACCATAGAGCATTGTCGCCTGCACGTATCATTTTAACTGAGTTAAGATTGTTTTGTTCTTGTTCAGGCATGTTAGTGTATACTGTACTTACTGGATAGTACTTCAACTGTTTAACACATCCTTCGATCATCTCTACTGTTACATTTGGCATATCGCCCTGTACATTTATGAATTGATCATAATCATTAAATGTTCTACTGTTTACAGCACCTGCACATCTTTCTGTACCATTTTCATAATCATGTGTGTCTATATAAAAATCTACGCCTGCTGCCTTTGCTGCTTGCGCAATCGTTTTATTATCAGTAAGAACGTATGTGTCATATCCACTTGCTTTGCAAGTTTCTGCCACACGCTGTATCATTGTTTTACCATCTAACAATGCCAACGGCTTTCCAGGGAAGCGTGTGCTTCCGTATCTAGCGGGTATAAGAATAGCGGTGGATGTCATCGACTACCTCCTCAAAGTCTTCTAGTCGCAACATGTTAGGACCGTCACTAGGTGCATTGTCTGGATCAGGGTGTACTTCTAAGAAGAAGTTGCTAACGCCCATAGCAGCGGCAGCGCGAGCAAGACCTGGAACGTAATCACGATTACCGCCAGACGATTCACCGGCCCCTCCAGGTTTTTGTACTGAGTGCGTTGCGTCAAATACGATCGGAACGCTAAAGTTATCAAGCATGTACTGCAAGCCAGTAAAATCGACCACAAGATTGTTATAACCAAAACTAGTACCTCTTTCTGTTATCCAAACTTCTTTAGCACCTTCTGTTTTTGAAAGGATACCTTTTACGTCCCACGGTGCAAGGAACTGTCCTTTTTTGATATTTACAATACAATCTGTAGCACAGGCTGCACGTATTAAATCTGTTTGACGACAAAGAAACGCAGGAATCTGAATGACATCGACAAACGATCGACATCTACTTATTTGTCCTTCTGTATGAACATCTGTTAAGATCTTCACATCAAGTGTTTCTTTTAATGCCAACAGATCAGGAAGTGCAGCGTCTATTCCCACACCACGCTCGCCACTCATAGATGTGCGATTTGCTTTGTCGTAACTAGCTTTAAAGTAATACTCGATGCCATAATTGTCACATACACGTTTACACTCTTTGGCAATCTCTGCACTCTGTGCAAGTGTTTCGTGTTGACACGGTCCTGCAATAATTCTCATTTGTCATCCTTAATAATATAATAGAGGTCTAGTAGTTTTTTCATTTGTGTTTGAAGAGTGTGATTAGTTTCTGATAGTCTACACAACTCTTTCCATTCACTCCAACTAAAGATATCTCCAGTTGCTCTACTTATAGCTTCTGGAGCGCCGCCTACTATCCATCTTTCTATTTCATTGTGTGGAGGATCTCTATAGCGGGCATACAGAACACCGTTTGCCCGCTCATAGATTAACGCTTGTCCTGGAATCATCCTAGTCAAGATTACTTGTCCATTAGCTCTGCTTTGCGCTTCTCGATAGCTGCAAGGCGTTGAGCTTCTGCTTCAATGTCAGCAGAATCTTTTTCTGCTTTTGCTGTGCCGTCTCGACCCATAACCACCAAAATAATTGCTGTGATCAACGGTGAGATGAGTAGTGCAACTACAAACCAAAGCCATCCATTACGTCCCCAGTTGTTAGCCCAATAGCCTACTAGTGCTGAAAATACTACTGCGATTAAAATAATATCCAATTTACTTCTTTCCTTTTACTTCGGTGCCGCTAGTACGACGAACAATGTCATCGTGATTAAATTCAGCCCAGTACAGTTCAAAAGCGACACCGTCTTCTAGTCCTTCGAACTGATGAATCTTACCGGGCTTGACTTGTGTAAAGTCGCCAGCTTCAAGAATAGTTTCATCAACTAGTCCTTGATCATCTTGCCATACACGCACAAGCATTTTGCCTGACTCAACAAAGAAGCCATTCCATTTAAACTGATGTTCATGTTCTGAACATTTGTAGCCTTCTTTGAATTCAATACGGTGAAACTCTAGTACACCGTTTGCATGGATCAACTCTGTGTTGCCCCAAATCTTTCCTGCTTTAATTCCCATGTTGATTCCTTTACATTAACAAACTATATTCTATTACTTCACATTGACGACTGATGTCTTTTACAAAGAATGCACACAACGGATTTTTGCCTTCTGTAATTGGTACGCTTAGTAGTTGTCCGTTCTTCATTTTAGGAAAATACCATTTAACATCTGTGTAAAAATTTACAATTTTAATTTCTGCAAAATCAGTTTTAAAACTAGTTAGTGGATTAAACAAAAATGCTTCAAAACCTCTATCGTTAATACTAGTTAAAGGAAGTACTTCTAAATCGTTACCGCTTTCTGAACAACCTACAGCAATGTTCCAATCTACAGGCATAGTTACTTCTTTGCCGCCAATGTCTAATACCATTGCAGGCGCACTAAAACTTTCTAAGAAAATTAAAGGAACAAAGAAAAAGTCAGGATTTTTAGGATCACTATTATCTAGTACACTAAAACGTACATCGTCTTCTATAGTTTCTGGTAAATTATCTAGGTTAAAACACTCGTTATCTAAAGTTAATATTCTCATTTAATTCCAATCCACTTTTTCAATAGTAAAGGGATACTCTGCTTCTTTGTAAAATTTCTTACGCTGAGTTAGATGTCGCTTCGCAAACTTACAAGTACTTGTAAGATCCCATATTTGTACGAAGTCTTTATCTTTTGCCTTTCTTACGCCTCTACCAATACTTTGTATAACACGCACGAAAGACTTACCAGGCTCAAGAAGAACAAGATTAAAAATACGTGGAATGTTAAGCCCGACGGCGGCGACTCCATACGTTGCGATAATGACTTCATTAGTTCCTTCGCGAATCGTGTCATATGTTTCCTTTCTGTCTTTAACCTTAACACTTCCGCTAATGAACGTGCTGTTGGGTATAAGTGTTTGTAGTGTTTCGCCTGCACTAATTCTATCTACAAGAATTAGAGTATTGCCTGATTGTGATACTGTGTTCATCATCTTACCAATGTATTCCAAACGTGCTGTATCTGAAGTTAGATATTTTAGTTCGCTTTGATAATCTCTATGTGCAACAGTGTCGATTAGTTGTACTACGTTAACGTGACAAGTTGACAACACACCTTTGTCTTGAAGTTCCTTTGCTGTAATTGACCCGACTACAGGACCTAAACTTGCGTGAATACTTTCAAACTCAAACTTCTCTCTTGGTACTGTGCCAGTTAGTCCCCAGCGAATAGGAGCGTTGCGTAGGTTGCGAGTAAGCAAGTTCTTAAGAACTTCTGCTTTCGCCATGTGTACTTCGTCAACAATAACAGTGCTTACACCTTCTAAGAACTCTGCCAGTGATAACACTGCGCTTCCGTCTTTGTGCTTCTTGTCCAAAATATTTAAGGATTGCCAAGTACATATAGTGTGAGTCTTACCTAGTTGTTTTCTGTCGCCAAAGTACACCCCTACGTCTAATCCACAGTTAATATAGTCTTCTTCAGTTTGTTCTACTAGGCTCTTGTTAGGAACAATAACTAGACTACGCCCGTAAGGTTCACTGATGTGTGATAACGTAGCTGTTGTAATTGTCTTGCCTGCGCCTGTAGCAATCTGCTGTAGACTCTGTGGATTAGCAATAAAGTTGTTGATTGCTTCTACTTGATAATCACGTAGAATAATTTCTGTACCTGCTACTGGATGACCTTCAGGCCATACAACGCCTTGGTCTGCCCAATAGCGTTCTGTAACTGGTTGAAAGTTTAAAGTAATAGGATGTCGTCTATCTTCAATGTCTACAATCTGTACATTGTTCTTTGCCAGCACTTCACTAACAACATCAAGGTGATTGACATAGCCAGTGCCGCCAATGCCAAAGAAAGCAACTTTGCCATCCCACCGACCTAGTTTATACTGTGGCATATGCTTTGCATACGGCACTTCAAACTTAAGAGCATTTGCGAGCTTTCGGCGTACATCAACATCAAGACCTTCTAGTTTAATGTTTACTTCATCTTCGATTATTAATTTACAACTAGCCATAGTATCTTGAATGTCTCCTCATAGGACTCAAATGTTCTTCTCTATATACAATTAAGTCACAGTTAAATGAAACATAATCATTCACATGACGGTCCATTGAACTTGTAAAACTAAATGCTGCACTAGGCTTCCATTCATTATTTACAAGCAACTTAGGTAACTTATCCTTACTAATATACACTACTTTTGTCGACTTGTCAACCCAATTGTTTAATTTTCTGTCCTTAATCAATTGGTTAAAGCCTGCGTCTTTGTCTGCTAAACGAAACAACACACTCTGTTCTTCTGAGTTTAAAATGTCTCTAAAATGGTTTACAAATTCATGTAATTCATTTTCTGGCTCGTTGTCTAGTATTACTAACAACGGAAATCTATTTAATTTCCATAGTGCATCTAACATGTTATGTAATGAATGCATAGACGGCTTGCTGTGGAAGGTTTTATCTGTCCGACATACAATTTGATTTACAAGTGTAGATTTATCAGTTGGTAATTCAATATGATCAAATCCATATCTAAATCTACGATCAATAAACTGCGTCATGGTTTCTGAAGTTAGATCTCCTAGTTCATCTTTTATAATAGGCTGTAGAGTAGGATGAATATTAATTAATTCCATATTAGAAATTCCACTTATGTAGTCTTGCGGGGAACTGTGTATGGCTTTAATTTCTTTATATAGATCAATAACTTCTTCAGCAATTTCAAATTCTTTATTGTTGAATCTATCCAGTAATTGTAAAATATTACTTTCAGTAAGAGCAAAAGAATGTGTGTGAGAACCTTTTTCGTGATGATATCCATAGCCAGCTTTATTTGCAACTTCTTGCACTAACATTATTTCAGTTTTTCTAAAAGGAAATCTTATTTTAATTTCGTTGTCTGCAAGTTTGATATATTTACTGCGATCAATGTGTCGAACTGGCTGACGCAGTTGATTAACAGCATAATCAAAGTCCCAATCTAAATTGACAAACTGATCGCGATATGATTGTAATTTTTCATACATAAGTGCTGACTGTCTATCAGTTAGAGCAACGCCTCGAAAGGTTTGTCTAGCAATACTAGTCATAATAGTATGATCAGTTTTTTCAATAGTAAACTCGACAGGAGACTCACGCAGTCCTGCAAGATGTTCTAAACAATCTTCTAAATTTATAATCATACATACAGTATAACTTAAATTAGCTTAGGTGTCAAGTTCTTTAATGGCAATCCTGCTGCAATTTCTTCTATAGTATATTCGGTGTGAGCGTAGTCATTGAGCCATTGTGTTCTATCTGGCATTAGAGGCTGTTCAATATGATGTAAAAAGTCTATGTCGTTAGCAACATCGTAAGCAAGACTATGGGTACTAACGAAAGCAGGAACACCATTGATACAAGAGTGAATCCCCGGATTTGAGCTGTAACTGATAGTAGCCCAAACATTATCAAAACCCATATCGAAATCATCATAAGTGTTAGTAACATGTCGAGGTTCCTGTCTGTATACGTTTTTAAATTCTTTTTCGATATGTGCTAACGGACATCTTGGATGTGGCCGAAATATAATAGGGCGGTCTGTGTGTTTGCGTATTTCACTAATAGTTTCTATAACCCAGTTACTCATCCTAGGCATTCCTTGCCATTGAAGACTTTTATCGTGTTGTCCTGCTATTAGTATATACTCGCCGTCAGTACGCCACGGCTTTACTTCCAAGTTAAGTAAGTTACTCCTATCACTGCTATTACCAATATCGCCAAAGAAAGCATCTCTGTTAATACCATTTAATCCAACCTTCCAAGTTGTTCCTCGTTTAATTCCACCGACTTCAAGTACTATAACTGGTTTGGTTTGATTCCAGATAGCTTCGTTTCTAGCCATTCTGCCATTCCAAAGAACACTCCAAATAACATTAACATCAGCGTCAATATTGTTATAAGAAACATCATGCCCAGCAGCCACAAGACTGTGATCAAAAGCATCGAAAACTGGTCTACTATTAAGCGCACCATTGTGTGTCCATAAACTAAATCTCATTTATCGCCTAATAAACATTAAGCCGTATTTTCTCATAAAAGCTTTGCCCATAGTTGTTGAAGTTCTAATCATATCAGTTCCCTTTTGGTCATAGTCAAAACCATATTGATTAAATATTTCTATCCAGTATTCTTTTGTATTACAGTTAACATGATGATGACCTTTTTTACCAGGAGGTGCATGTGTACAAATTACATATTTTGCTGCTTGAAAAGCTGGCATATAGTTTGGTATAAATTCTTCGTACACATGTTCTAAAAATTCTACGCTCCAAGCAAGATCAAATTCTTCATCAATTGAAAACTTGCCTTTACTAAAATCAAATTGTATTTGCAAATCATCTTTTAAACATCTAGGGTCGCCTTCAATTCCAATAGCACGTAGACCTCTTTTTCTTGCAGCTTCGACCTGACATGCTTGTCCACAGCCGATATCGATCATGCTTGTTATATTGAAAGTTTCAATTACTTTATCTAAACTGCCTTCATCAACCCAGCAGCGTCCTTCGCCACCGCCAAGGTGTTCTTCAACTTCTAACATTTAAAACTCCTTCCAATATGCTTCTGTTCTTTTAACCATAATATCTTTTTTAAGACTTTTGCCAGTATCTTTGCGCCCGCCTTTCATATGATCCATCCACTTGCCTAGCGGGCCGTTGATCAATGGATGTCCACCGCCGCCTGACTTAGCTTCTTTCAAATACATTTCTGCGCTATAATCGTGTGATGGAAATTCACTATACTTCTTTAGCAGCTCGCCAAACACATAACTGTCATGCCATTCTTCTAATGTAAAGATACCGTTCTCTGCGTCTTCGTACATACGCTCAAAGTCTTCTAAGAAACTATGACACACAGGATGATTTAAATTTAGTCCGTAGAACCCGCACTCTGGCCAAGTCTGCGATCCTTTACCTCTACCAACATATGTAATGTAAGCATTGTCTGGTAGTAGTTGTGCAAAGTCCTCATATTCCCAAGGACTGTGAATAAAGCTATCTGCATCCATCCACACACACCACCCCTTAGAGCGTGTACAAGCGTCATACACAGCGTATGTCTTATTGGCGAACCGTATAGCATCCCACTTGAATTCTTTGTTCCAATCCTTGCGTTTGCTGCGTACAGGGTCATTGCTAACGTCTCCATTAGCTTTGGGAACATTGCCCCACTTTGCTTTGAACACATTTAGTTTAGGTAATACTGCCTTTGCATCTAGTATTTCAATACGACTTGGATCAGGATTAACAGGCTTACAGTCTTCTGCATACACTAATAATTTAATACGCTTGTCGACTCTTGCAGCAAAACTATCTAAGAATCGTTGTCCGTATTTTGATAATCCTGACGGGTGAAATGTTGTTAATACTGTTATTTGTTTGCTCATTTTATTGCCCATTTCCTTAGGTGTTTCCATGCTGTACCATCTTTGAGTTCGTCTAGTGTCCAATGCATTTGTGCCATTTTTTGTATCCATAATTCTCTATCAAACTCTTGTAAATTTTCTATTTGATCTAAATTATGATGAGCGACATCAGCTGCTTGACTTCGATCTGGGTCTAATACAATGGTAGGAATTCCTTCAATTGCTGCTGCTATTGCCGGACTACTGTTATAATTCACAACACAATATGCATGAGAAAAATCTTGTAGTATATTTTCATTATGACTTGTTATAACATTAGGTAATTTATATCTTGCTAACATTCTTTTATGGGTTAATTGATTTTTATCGCCAGGATGAAACCTAACTACAATTGTTCTATCACTAACCTTTCTTATCTGTTGTACAGTTTTAACTAACCATGGCATTAATGCTTTGCTGCCCATACTCCATCCACCGTCACGTTGACAGCATATTAAAATGTTTCTACCAGAATGTGTCCACGGCTTTAGTTTAATACCAAGACGTTTACTAATTAAATTCCATCTTGCAGGGTCGGGTTGATTGTTACAATATTCGCCTGTGTTAGGAAAAATGCCATCATAGCTATAACGCAGAAACTTATTAGAATTTCCTTTGTCGGCATATAAAAATAGATTGCTATCTACAATAATAGTACGTTTATTCCGTTTATGTTGATGTTCAATTACATTTTTTCTTAATTGCAGATGTGGAGAACTTTTACTATTAGGATGTACAAACCCTTGTATTACTGCTACGTCTGTGTCGACTGGATTATAGTCGCAAACGATTTCTCCCTTGTCTCCTCTTGCCCACACACCTTCAATAAAATTTACAATAATTTTAGGCTTATCTGGATTAACGTTCTTACTAGGTATTCCCATTAAATAAGATGCTACACTTAATGTCACAGTCTCTCTCCTTGTAATATTCTCCAAGCGGTGCCGTCTGCCATTTCAGGCTGTGTAAACTGTGCATATGACAAGTGTGTTAAGAATGCATACATCTCGTCTTCTGTGGGTATGCGAGGAGAGTCTACGTTTTCTATATTTGTTTCGCAGATTGCACTAGCAGCATTAGGACCTAATGATATGGCCGGCTTCCCGCACATTAATGCTTCTGATGCAGCAATACTATTATATGTTATAAGACAATGTACGTCGTCATTAAGTGCTTGTTCTATTGTCTTAGTAGTTACTCTATCAAATCTACTAGGTTTCATTCTAATTTCTATAGGACGATCTGTTACAGTTTTTAATTTACTTACTATGTTAGATGTCCACTCATTTGCATTTCCTTGATTAAACAAGTTCATAATTTTATCACTCGGCGGACATACTAATATTTTTTTTCCAGGAACAAACTTTTTATAAATATTTTTCCATTTATTTTGCAATATCGTTTCAAGACGATGTACAGGACGTTCTACAAATTCTTCCATATTTTGTAGTGCATTATGTGTAATGCGATGCCATGTTTTGTGTTTAAAATTACCAAAATATCCAGTATCGATTGCGTAAAAGGATTGTCCTAATTCCCAACATCTTTTATATGCTTTTTGGCTGCCGCCGCCAACGCCTCTAATAATAAAACTGCCGTTTATATCAGCAGGGTTCTGTGAGTAAATACCTTGGGCAAATGTACGCACAAACCCATCTTCAATATTATCTACTGTTCCAGAACCCATCTCATATATTTTACCCATTCATCATGTCCTGTAGTTCTTTTTTCCAAAGTTCGTTAAATTCACAGTCTCTATAGTTTTCAAACCACGGTCCGCCTTCGGTATAGTGTATTAGTTTTGGTGTTTCGATGTCATCATACACACCAACGAGATAATTCCAAGTGTGATCTAGTTCGCCAATCTCTTCATCTTTTAACCAACTGAACCTATGAAAATAAGCACCATTAAGTTCTGGATCATTTACCATGTCCTGTGTAAGTCTAGCATTACTAGGATGCGCACAGTTAAACAATACAACACTGCTCCAGTTCTTACGTGGATAAACAGTTTGCTTTTGTCCATCCATCTTCATGCCTTCTTTAGGTGTATAATCATGTTGTACACACATTACAGCATACTTGTCATCTGCTTGATCAAAAAGTTCTTTAATGTCTGTAGTAAGGATCATATCGCAATCCATAAACACTGCCCAGCCTTTAAAGTTTGCAAGTTCTGGTACTAAGAAGCGTGTAAATGTAAACTCTGTACTTGCAAGTTTATCTACAGGACGAGTATACCATCCTGCATCACGTAGCTCTTTTTGCACTAGTGGACGTACATTTGCGTTTGGTTGCCTAGTTAGTATACTGTGCTTACACACTTGATAAGCAATATCTTCTCTTGGGTCATATCCTACAAATACTTTCATTAATCTCTTCTTTCAATATCTTCTTCATAGCATACACCCCATTGTATTTCGAGTATGTGTGCATTCTCTGTTCCTGGATTACTTGCTTTGTGCCAAACTTCCATACCTATTTCATATGGTCTATTATGTGCTTCTAAATGTGTAATGTTTTTAATTTCATTATACTCAGTGTCCATTTTTACTATACCTTGCAGTACTTGCCATTGTTCACTACGTTCAAAATGTTTTTGATCACTTAGACTTTTGCCTGGATATATTACAAGTTCTTTTACTTTATAACCTTTGTCTGGAACATCATCTAGCACACGCCAGTAACCCCAATTGCGTTCTGTCTTTTGTGTTTTCCACTCATCGAGTATCCAACTACTGCTGTTAGCTTTGTTAACGCCGCCGACTCCCCACACAAATTCTACATCCGGATGATCTTTCCATGCAGTGTATTCGGGTGTTGAGGTATTGGTTCTATCGCCTCCATTGGCAAACAACAGTTTCCAACTGCTACCTTTGGTTGCTAATACAAAACCTATTGCACTACATGCACTGTCGTCATCGTCATTGAATCCAATAACTTCATCTACACAGCCTAGTTCTTTGATGATAGCGGCACGTTCTTCAAAGGACATAAACGGTCTGCCTTTCTTACGTGTTAACCATTCGTCACTGTTAACTCCGACAACTAAGTAATCACCAAGTTCTCGTGCTGCTTTAAAATATGCAATGTGCCCTGAGTGTAAGGGATCAAATCCGCCTGTTACTAATACTACTTTGCTCATTAACTCCATCCGAATACATAATCTTTTTTGACTCTTGCCAGTTGAACAGCACCATGATTTTTTAAAAAAGTACCTGCGCAAAATTCTGTGTCAGGGTGCTGCTCTACGATAATAATAGGTTTATATTTTAATATAGTTTCGCTACCGCCTTTGAGAATTTCTAATTCATAGCGTTCACAGTCTAATTTTAACAAGCCGAATCTAGGAAGATCTAAATCATCCATACGCTTTATATCAATACTGCCTTGGCCCATTGTTTCGTCTTTGACATAACTTTGTCCGGTATTATCATTAACAATTTCTATGTCAATAGTACTATTAGCATTGCCTAATGCATATTTTCTTAATTCTACATTTAAGTCCTGTGTGTTTCTTTCTAAGCATTCGTAAACTTGATCAACCGGTTCAAATGCAATAATCTTTTTAAATTTTGTAGATAGCGGAACAGTAAATAAACCAACGTTTGCTCCAACGTCAATGCATAAATCATAATCAGTTATATGTTCATATGCTGCTGCTCTAATAAGATCTTGATATTCTGCCGGGCCGCCTTGACTTATTCTTTTTTTAATAAGACGTTCAAAGTGATTATCACTATCAGGCATCCAATAATTATAAACTTGCTTCATGTTTACTTTCTCTTAATTTTAAATACTTATCCAGTATGTTTTTAGAAGTATGCAGGTTTGAGTCTATTCCATGCAAAGCCTGAACGATGCTCGTGAAAATAATATTGTGTGTATGCTAGATCATATAACCATTGCTCACGAGGTATATCTAGTTTTGGATTGTTTAAGTAAGATAAGTCAGGTTGAGATACGTCGAAACTCATTGCAGTATCGTCTAATGCAAATGTAGGAATGCCTTCACATGCACTTTCTATAAGGGTGTTACTAGTTGTACCAATAACTGCCCATGCATTGTCGAAGTCTTTTTGTAAGCCTCTGCCACCGTTTGCAATTGTTTGTGTATCGTAATTAGTAGTATGCGTTACGTTAGGTATTCCTTCTTTTGCTGCAATACCCGCAGCTATTGATCTGCTTTTGTTTGCTTTTGGATGCCCTCTAAGAACAATAGGCATATCAGTATGCTCACGAATTTTACGCAAGCAATCAGACACATACGCCCAATATTGATTACCCCAAACTTTATGCACTTGTTCTAAGCTACTGTCATTGGGCTTTTGCAAAATGAATAATATGTAATCACCCTTTGCTCTCCAAGGCTTTATTTCTATGTTTTGGTCTTTTTGTATTTTGTTAAATCTATCCGGCGGGCTATTTTCATTACAAAATATTCCCTGGCGCATAAAATGATTCCAGCCTACACGTTGCATAAACAGTGGATTCTTATCTTGTAATGCTGTTGTGCCCCTACGAAATACAGGACTTTCATATACTAAAAAAGGTTTGCCTGATTCTTTAATAAAATCAAACTGGTCTTTTAACTTAGGGGTTGAAAATTTATATATATTAGTTTGCATATATCCATCGGCACTCTTAACTAATGGATCATCTAAATTTTCTACTATCTTAAAATTAGGCAAATCTGGAACAAATAATAAATTTTGATTATCAAAGCTGCCTTTTATACCAACTATTAACGGTTCACTAAGTTTTAATTTCATTTTTAAACTGCCTATAAACTTCTAAATATTTATGTGTAATTTTATTGTCGCCTTTGAGTGTTAAAAATATACTGCCGCGGCCGTTTTTTCCGATTGACATCCATTTATAATGTACAGGCACAAAGTTAAATTTATCTTTTAATTTTGATAGGACTTTTTGATCTCTGCCAACTTTCCATGTCGATATTGGGTCAGAATTAAGTAGTTCTGCGTATTCGTATCTAAAGTTATCATTCTTAAAACAAACTAATCCGCAAAGCCAGCGATCGGGTTTTTTGTCTTTTACTAAAATATTTTGCTTATCAAATATATTAATAAATTCTTCTTTTGTAAATTTCTTACAACATATAGTATCTGCATCAATAGTAAGTACAAATTCTGTAGTAGGAATTTTAGATACTGCAAGAAATCTTACAGCTTGCAAATAAGATATTTTTGAATCTTCGTTATCGAAAGAAATTTCTTCTGTAGTATATTCTACAAAAGGTAATTTTTTTAGATTTTTTGGATTTACTACATGACAACGTAATTTAATATCAGGACAGTTAAAGTTTATAGATTTTAGTAGTGTTGATGCCCAGTCATCGTAGTATTTTTGATCAACTCCTACTAAAATACTACACGCTTGCATCTTCCATCCCTGCTACTCTAAGCTTTACAACATTAGTTATCTGCCATTGCTTTTGATCAAGTCCTTTTAACAGTCCTAACCATTTGTTACGCATTAGAGCAAACTCGTTGATAATCTTTTCGTAGTCAACAACGTCTGCCTCACCGTCGACGTATTTTTCAACGTCACGGCTTGACAGAGCTCGTTGATAGTTTTCAAGATATTTCTTAAAGTACGAGCTGCGCAACCTACGCAGCTCGATGTTTAAGTAGTTGAGGATTGCTTCAATTTCTTGAAGCTGGTTAAAACGCTGTTCAACGATACCGGGCATTTCTGCCGCAGCACGTTCCACATTGCCTTTGAGTTTTACATCTAGACGACCTTGTATCAGCTCGTCTTCAAAGAACTGTACAGCACTTGGTATCTTACTAATGTCTCGCGATACTTCGCTATACCAACCCATTATTCATCCCATTCTTCGTCATCGTCGTCAACATTATCTAAATCTAAATAGTAACTAATTGCTTCATCTAAATTAGAATCTGTACCAATTACTTCTTTAAACGTTTCATCACTAACACCGTAGTCTGCTAATAGATCAACAAACTTTTCGGCTACTAGTTCCATTTGTTTCTTGTCTACATATTCTTTAAACATCGTCCAGATGTCACTGATGTGTTCTTCATTCATTTGTGGTTGCTTCCTCAATTTGATCAACAGTTGCTTCTTCTTCGTCAACTTCGTCGGTATTTACCACAGGCGCAATTTTTTCTG
>Ga0213869_10000956_pt1 | contig 22246 bp, 21 predicted proteins | sample PICome_10_FD_160083 | JGI IMG/M metagenome (GOLD analysis project Ga0213869, IMG submission 160083) | Coastal seawater microbial communities near Pivers Island, North Carolina, United States - PICO132 | ecosystem: Environmental > Aquatic > Marine > Coastal | place: USA: North Carolina...
AGCATCACAGCCAAGCGGATGATCTCAGGGCTCGTTTTAAAGTACCTGAATGGGGAGTGTTTTGTCATACGGAGAGGCTACGAGACCACCCTGCCCGTCTCAAGCTCGTTTTGTCTGACAGTGCCCTTGGATTTGATCCGTCGCTGGCGGCACCATGATCTCGCTGTTTTGGGCTGATTGCCCAAGACGACAGACCTGAAGGACCGGAGCATTGCCACCCAACTTTCGGCGCAGGAATTCAAAGGGTTCCATCAGGCACGCCTGAGAAATCAGCGATGCCTCTTCGACAAGGATGATCGCGTATCGGCGCATCGGTATTGCAGCTTTGTCGTTCATGGTGCGTCGCCGGCGTTGCAGGCTCCCTCAAGCGATTGCCACAAGGCTTGCCCATGCGCACGTGCAACGTGGATCCGGTAACGATCCTCGCTTTCATATCGGTAGAGGAACACACCAAAGCCAAACAGAAGGCGGGCCACTGAGTTTGACGGCGCGTGAAGCTCGCCGCCTTGATCCAGCACGCTGCGCGCGTTTTTACCGCTGACCTCAAAAACTTCATAGGCACCTGTGGCATCGGAGACGGCGCGACCTGTCTCGGAGTGCCAGCCTTCGGGTTCAGAATGCGCGGCCCCCACCAGCAAGACGCGGTCGCGGCGAACGAAAAGGGTGTAAAAAGGGCCCGCTGCGATGTCAGGCCATCCGAAGCTGTCGGGAAACGCCGCGCACACCGTCGGACCCGATATGAGGACCTGATGTTCAGCAGATATCTGCCCGACCTTGACGCCGTGCCCGTCAATCTGGGCCTCGTGCTTGCGTATGGGGGTCCAATTGGAACGATCGTCACGCATTTAATCGCTCTCCTTCTGGGTCAAACTGACAGGTGGGCACGACTCTTGCGCGCCGTTTTTCTCCCAAATGATAGACGTCGATTGCGTTCCCTTCTGTGGCGAGGCCCTGAGAAAGCAAGGCCAAGGCGATAGGGCGGTTCAACGTCGGGCTGTCGTAGCTTGATGTCACAAACCCGACCGAACGCCGTGTTTCGCCCGAACCCGACACGAGATGGGCACCGCAAGGCAGCATGGCGGCACCTTCGGGCACGGCCAATCCAACGAGTTGGCGGCGGTTCGTCTCATTTGCCTTTTGGGTTTGCAATCCGCGGTCTCCGACAAAGGCCGCCTTCTTTTTCAGGCGTGGGATGCCAAATCCCAGATCATGCGGCATGGTTTCGCCATCCGTATCTTTGCCGATGATGAGGAAGCCTTTTTCAGCACGCAGGATCGACAGCGCTTCCAATCCGATGGCCCCGGCGGACATCGGTGCACCAGCTTCAATTGTAGCACCCCACAAGGCTGCGGCCTGCGCCACCGGGCAAGACATCTCAAAACTGACGTCACCGGTAAAACTGACACGTGCCACACGGACAGGGGCGCCTTGAAATTGGCCGGCCCTGAACTGCATGTGCTTGAACTGTTCCGGGCTCAGGTCAATGCCGAGATTGAGGGTCGCAACAATATCACGGGCTTTGGGCCCTGTCACCGTGACCGTGGGCCAATTCTGTGTTGTGTCATGCACGAAAATTCGATCGGGATCATTGCCATCCTGCCGCCAGTTTTCCAGCAGAGACACGACACCATCCACATGGCTCGACGAACAAGAGACCACAAACCGGTTCTCATCCAGACGGGCGATCACCCCGTCATCATAGACAGCACCGCTTTCGGTTAACATGAAACCATAGCGGATATGACCGGGTTTCAGCGTTGCAACGGTGTTATAGTAGATGAAGTTCACAAACTTTTCGGCATCTGGCCCCATGACCTCGATCTTGCCAAGAGGGGAGGCATCAAAAATGCCAGCAGTCGTGCGGGCCATGCGCACCTCACGTGCCGCAGCTTGGTCGGCGTCGCCTCCCCCGTACCATCCCGGTCGCAACCAGCCTCCATATTCGCCCATTGCGGCATCGGCGGCACGGTGTTGCGGTTCGAGACACAGGCGTTTGAGCGGGTGAAACAACTCCCCGCGATGATGCCCGCGATAGAGTTCGAGGGGCACCGGGACAAAAGGGGGGCGGAAAGTTGTTGTGCCCACCTCGGGAATTTCTTTGCCCTGCAAGGCCGCCATTGCCGAAAGGCCGGCGACATTCGATGTCTTGCCTTGATCAGATGCCATACCCAAGGTCGTATAGCGCTTTAGATGTTCGACCGAGACGTAATTTTCACGCGCGGCCAATTCGACGTCCTTGAGCGTCACATCATGCTGAAAATCAATCCATTGGCGTTGCGACGTGCCAAGCACCGCGGGCCGGGGCCGGGCACAATAGTCCGCCTTGCGCCGGGGACGCGCAGCACCAGTGGCGACGGCAGTGGCTTCCGCAAGCGCATCATCGAGGTCAAATGTGCCCGCCGCAGCACCAATTGCGGTGATCCACGCGGGACCTGCGGCAGGGACAAAGGCCTGTGCGTTGCTGTCCCAATCCAGCTTGCCGCCTGCATGACGCCACAGATGCACAATGGGCATCAGGCCCGCTGACGTCAGTACCGTGTCACAAGTAAAATGGTGCGGGCCGACCTGCAGGCCTGTGACCGCCCGTCGGCCCATCGCTTTGGGCAACGCGTCCTTTGGTTCGACGACATCTATGTCCAGTCCTTCGTCTCGCAGGGTGGAAATCTGTTGCTCGGCAAGCCCGTGATCCGCAATGACACAGGCGCGACGCCCTACGGCCACACCGTATCGGCCAGCAAATTCTGCTGCCCCGTCCAATGACATCACACCGGGCACATCATTTTGGGCAAAGGTCAGCGGGCGGTCCAATGCGCCGGTCGCCATAATCAGTTTTTCGGGCCGCATGCGCGTGAGGCTGGGTTGTTCGCAAAATCCATGTTCCGTGCACAGCCCAACCATTGCGTGATCGTAGATCCCGAAAGCCGTTGTTCGGGTCAGGATGCGTCCCCCGGCGGCTGAAATCCGTTTCGTTTGCTCGGCGATCCAGTCCGCGACCGGGTGTCCGTCAACCGTTGGCGATTGCCAGGCTTTCCCACCCAATTCCGCATGATCGTCCACAAGGACTACGGATTGACCTGCCTCAGCCGCAGTGGCAGCCGCCTGCAATCCGGCAACGCCGCCGCCGACAACCAAAAGATCACAATGATCAAAGCGTTGAGTAGAATGGCTATCCTCCAAGGGTCCGCCTTCCAGTGCGCCAAGCCCGGCCATCTTGCGAATTGTCGGTTCAAACAAGTGCCAGTCAGGCCACATAAACATCTTGTAGTAAAAACCAGCTGACAGAAATCTGTGACCCAGATCCAAAACGCTTTTGATGTCTCGCGCGGCAGAGGGAAATGAATTTACCGCCCGTGCGTGCATGCCGTCTTCGAGCAGTGTCGTCGCTGCGGGGCAATTGGGGCGGTGAACATCCCCCAGACGAATATTGAAGATCGCGTTTGGATCGTCAAACCATGCGCTCCAGACGCTTCTTGGGCGATGATACTTGAAGCTGCGACCCATGATACGAACACCGTTCGCGATGAGCGCGGAGGCAAGCGTGTCGCCGGGGTGACCAGAATAACGCGTGCCATCGAAGGTGAAATTCAACACCCGAGAGCGGTCAATCCGGCCGCCGGTTCCAAGGCGAAAGCCGGTCATGGCGTATGCTCCTTGCGCAAGGCGCGCGACGACAACACTTCCATCGTCACTGTGTTGCGTTTCATCAAAAAGACTTCGCGACACGGGATATGTACCCAGATTTCCTCCGAAACACCGACAGGGTTCGCCTGTGCATAGAGGTAGTCGCGCCATTCGGTTTCGGACACATCCTGTGTCGTATCGGGGCGGGTCTTGCCAGCCTCGGCAGAGAAATGGAATTCGCGCTCATCACGAAGACCACAGAACGGGCAGGGGAAACGTTGCATTCTCAGGCCTCCATCAATGCGCGATGCCGGATGCGGCACCTTCGTCAATCAGATGACCGGTCAGGAACCGGGATGGATCAAAGGGGCGGCTGATGTCGTGATGCGCATCTGTCGCAAGCAGATGAGCAAACAAGTACCCTCCTGCGGGAATTGCTTTGAACCCACCCGTTCCCCAGCCGCAATTGACATAAATGCCGTCGACACCGGACGGGCCAATCACCGGGGAACTGTCAGGTGTAACATCCACCGTGCCGCCCCAATGACGCAGCAGTTTGACCTTTGACAAGATGGGCGCAAATTCGACCAGACCTGAAAGAACGGCCTCTTGCATGGGCAGGTTTCCGCGTTGAGCGTAGGAGGGGACCCGATCGAGACCACCACCAATGACCAGCCCGCCTTTGTCAGACTGGCTAAAGTAAGCGCCGTAGGCAGGCGAAAAGGCGACCGTGTCGATCACAGGCTTGAGCGGTTCAGAAACAAACGCCTGGAGCGTGTAAGACGTAATCGGCAGCGCGTACCCGGCAAGGCCCGCCATGACAGAAGAATGACCGGCAACGGCTGCCCCGACACGGCCTGCTCGGATCGGACCGAGTGTCGTTTCAACGCCTTTGCAGGTGCCACCTTCCATGAGAAACCCGGTCACTTCGCAATTCTGGATGATGTCGATCCCGAGTTGGTCAGCGGCGCGTGCGAAACCCCACGCAACAGCATCATGTCTGCCAGTTCCTGCACGTCCCTGCCAAACGGCACCATGGATCGGATAGCGGGCATCATTTGAATAGTTCAGAACCGGGGCTTTCTTGCGCAGGTCTTTCGCATCCATCAACTCAGCATCTGTGCCGTTGATCTGCATGGCGTTGACCATGCGGGCAGCCATTTCCATTTCCGGTTCCGAATGACACAGCACGGCCATGCCGCGTTGTGAGAACATCACGTTGTAGTTCAGCTCTCGCGAAAGCGTTTCGTAAAGTTTCGTGGACAAATCATAGAGTGCGACGCTCTCCGGGTAGAAATAGTTGGAGCGGATCACGGTCGTATTGCGCCCTGTGTTGCCGCCGCCCAACCAGCCTTTTTCGATCACGGCCACACGGGTGATCCCGTGGTTTTTTGCCAGATAATAGGCAGTGGCCAGCCCGTGACCCCCGCCGCCGATGATTACAATGTCATATTCGGCTTGCGGTTTTGGCGTGCGCCAAGCCTTGCCCCACCCCTTGTGATGACGCAAGCCTTCCTTCAAGATGGACCAGGCAGAGTAGTGTTTTGTCACGATGCTGCTTCTTTGAGTGTCGAATTCCTATATGTACGGTAATGTACATTTCCTGATCCTGCAAGGATGAATCACATTGAGCGACAAACCGATCGAGAAGAAACACCGCACGCGTGGCCCGGGGCGCACCGATCGCGAGGATTGGTTGCAAGCCGCATTAGCCGTCATGATCTCGGATGGTGTCGACGCAATAAAAGTCGCGGCCCTGTCCGAGCATTTGGAGTGTGCGAGGTCCAGTTTTTATTGGTATTTCAAGAACCGGGATGAGGTCCTCGCAGCCCTATTGGATCAGTGGCAGTCTCTGAACAATCGAACAATCCTTTCTTATGCTGCGCGGCCGGCTGATACGATCAATTTGGCCCTTGTTACCTTATTTCGTGGCTTTCTAGATCCGAAGAAATTCAATACATCCTTGGATTTTGCCGTGCGCGAATGGGCAAGGCGAGATGTCTCTGTTCGGCGCGCCGTGGACATCTCGGATACCGCGCGGTTGGATGCGATTTCGGGGATGTTCACCCGCTATGGCTACGAGCCGCGCGAAGCGGCCATTCGGGCGCGGATCGTGTATTATACGCAGATTGGCTATGAAGCGCTTGATCGACGATCAAACCGACTGGACCGGGAAGAGACCGGCCCCCACTACCTGTTTTGTTTAACAGGTCGCTGGCCAAACGCTGAGGAAACCGCAGCAATCACGCAGTTGGCGCATGATCTGAAAGACTGATTACGTACAAACCTGAACATATTTATGGACAGACGCGTACAATCTGTATAGTGAGTCTCCAACAATGAATTGGAGGGGACATGAAGTCATCGTATCGGGCAGTAGTGATTGGCGGAGGCGTGGTCGGTGCGTCAGTTCTGTATCATCTTGCCAAATTTGGGTGGACCGACGTCGCGCTGGTTGAGCGCGCAGAGCTTACCGCAGGATCGACCTGGCATGCGGCGGCAGGATTCCATGCCCTAAATGGTGACCCGAATATCGCGGCACTTCAGGACTATACGATCAACCTTTATAAGCAGATCGAAGCGGAAAGTGGTCAGGATGTTGGCCTGCACATGACAGGCGGCGTAAATTTTGCCACCAACCAGAACCGATGGGAGCAACTCAAAGCGGGTTGGGCGACCTTTCAGGCTATCGGGGTGGAAACCGCGTCTTTGGTCACACCGGAGGAAATCCGCGAAATGACCGGTGGGATTATCCGCACTGAGGATATTCTGGGTGGTTTGGCGGATACAAACGAAGGTTATCTAGACCCTTACGGCACTACGATGGCCTATGTAGGGGCCGCGAAAAAGTGTGGTGCCGAAGTCATCTTGCGCAACCGTGTGATAGAGCTGAACCAGCGTGGCGATGGCACTTGGGATGTGGTGACGGAACAAGGCACAATCCATACCGAACATGTCGTCAATGCCGCGGGGCTGTGGGCCAAGCAATGTGGATTGATGGTTGGCGTCGACCTGCCTGTCACGCCGATGGAACATCACTATCTGGTCACAGAAAGCCTTGAAGGATTGCAGGCTTTGGACTGCGAAGTGCCAGTGATCGCAGATCTTGACGGTTTTACCTATGCACGCCAGGAGCGCGACGGGCTGTTGCTGGGCGTCTACGAACGCAACCCGAAACATTGGATGATGGATGGGGCCCCTTGGGATTACGGAATTGAATTGATCCCCGAAGACATCGACCGGATCAGCGAAGAACTGGCGATCGGCTTTGACCGCTATCCTGAACTGGCTGACGTCGGCATCAAGAAATGGGTTAATGGCGCGTTTACTTTTGCACCTGATGGCAACCCATTGGTTGGGCCCGTTGGTCCACGCGGTTATTGGGTCGCTTGTGGCGTGATGGCTGGATTCTCGCAGGGCGGCGGGGTTGGCAAGTCACTGGCGGAATGGATGATCCACGGTGCACCGGAAAGCGATATCTTTGGTATGGACGTCGCGCGATTCGGCCCGCACCAGTCCAACAAAGAGTACATTCGTCAAACGACGGCACAGTTCTATGCGCGGCGGATGCTATTCACCTATCCCAACGAACAATTGCCTGCAGGTCGCAACATAAAGCTGTCCGGTGCGCATCAGGATATGGACGCTGCCGGCGCACGGTGGGGCAATGTTTGGGGACTGGAGTTGCCCATCTACTTTGCCGACAAGGATTTCGAGGAACCCGGCACCCAGCGTCGATCCGCCAATTTCCCACTGGTCGCAGCGGAGTGTGAAGCGGTGCGGGATGCTGCCGGTCTTCTCGATATCTCGGGCTTTGCACGGTATCGCATATCCGGCGAAGGGGCCAAAGACTGGCTGGATCACTTGCTCGCTTGCAAGATTCCGGGTGCAGGCCGTGTGAAGCTGGCACCGATGCTGGCCGAAGATGGCCGTCTAAAGGGCGATATGACCGTCTTTAACTGGGGCGATGGCAGCTATTGGCTGATGGGGTCCTACTACCTCAGAGCGTTCCATATGCGTTGGTTCAACCAGCATATGGGCCAAAACGTGCAGATCGAGGACATCTCGGATGCCACAAACGGCTTCTTGCTGACCGGGCCAAAGACGTTCGACATTCTGGAGACGGTTTCGGACACCGATTTGAGCGGTTTGAGCATGATGCGTTGTGGGATGGCGGATCTTGGCCTGCACCGTTGTCAGGTGGCGCGGTTATCCCTGTCGGGTGAAGTCGGGGTCGAGATCAGCTGCAGTGCCAATGAACACGCCTCACTGCGCAAACTACTGCTGCAGGCCGGCGCGGTGCATGACATCAAAGAGGTCGGCTTTTTGTCCATGCTTTCGATGCGGCTGGAGAAAGGCATCGGCATCTGGAATGCGGAGTTCACCCAAAGCTACACGCCCGCGCAGACCGGGCTGGACCGTTGGATCGCCTGGGACAAAGACGACTTCATCGGTCGTGAAGCGGCAGCAAACGCGGGCAATCCTTCTCAGGTGTTGGTGATGCTTGAGGTGGATGCGGATGATGCGGATGCGGTCGGGTTTGAACCTGTTTGGCAGGATGGCAAGCGTATCGGGATGACAACGTCGGGCGGTTATGGTCATCGCCTAAAGCGCAGCCTCGCTTTGGCGTTGGTGCATCCCTCGGCCAGCGAAATCGGCAACGCGCTCAGTGTCCACGTGATGGGGGAAGAACGGCCCACCAAGGTCATCGAAGCATCGCCGTATGATCCCACCGGCGCGCGCGCCAGAAGTTAAGGAGTACGGGAATGGAACAGGAAACAAGACGGCGGGGACGCGCGGGTGGGCGTGGTGCACGACAGGCGGCAGATTCAAAGTCGGCGACCCGCAGCCTCGCTTATCGACAGCTGCGTCATCCTTATGAGCCGCAAAGTATCTTTGGCGCTGATGAGATCAATTCGATCCACAAGACAGCTTTGCGGGTGCTTGAAGAATTGGGCATGAAAATCCTGCTGCCCGAAGCGCGCGAGATTTTTGCCAAAGCGGGTGCCAAGGTCGTCGATGAAATGGTTTTCATCGGCAGCGACATTATTGATGAAGCGTTAAAAACCGCGCCCGCGTCGTTCAAGCTCCACGCGGCCAACCCTGAACGGGAACAGATCTATGAGACCGGCGCATTGTTGTTCATGGCTGGTGCCGGTTGCCCAAATGCGACTGACAACGAAAGGGGCAGGCGCCCGGGCGATCTGCAAGCATTTGAAGAAACGCTGAAGCTGCAACAGGCATTTGACGCCATTCATCTTCTTGGCCCCTCTGTAGAGCCGCAGGACGTGCCCATACACTTGCGCCACTATGCCATGACGCGTGCTCAGCTGGCCTATACTGACAAGCCGATGTTCATCTATGCACGCGGGCGCGATCAGGTTTTTCAAAGCATCGAGATGATCCAGACCGCGCTGGAGCTGTCAGATGATGATGTCGCAGGGCAGATTTGGGGCTGGACCAATATCAACTCAAACTCACCCCGGATGCTGGACAATCCAATGGCGCAGGGGATCATCGACTTTGCTCGCATGGGCCAGCTATCTGTGATCACGCCCTTCTGTCTTGCCGGGGCCATGGCACCCATCACGGTGTCTGGCGCCTTGACGCTGCAACATGCCGAAGCGTTGGCTGGCATTGCGCTGGCGCAGATGGCCAATCCCGGTGCCCCAGTCAGCTATGGCGGGTTCAGTTCCAACGTTGACATGAAGTCTGGCTCGCCTGCCTTTGGAACCCCTGAGCACGTGAAAATGCAGGTCGGAGCCGGCCAATTGGCGCGCCATGTGGGCTTGCCCTGGCGGTCAGCTTCGGGTGCGGCCTCTAACACCTGTGACATGCAGGCTGCGACCGAAACGGACATGGCCATCTGGGGTGGCCTGATGGGGAATGCGACCCTGATGATCCATGCGGCGGGCTGGCTGGAAGGCGGGCTGAGCTTTGGATACGAGAAATTCATCAATGATCTGGAGTGTATTCAGTCCGTGGCCGAGCTTGCTCAACCCACCTCGGGATCAGATGCAGAGATCGGCTTTGACGCCCTCCAAGAAGTCGACCCAGGTGGCCATTTCTTTGCGACCGCGCATACGATGGCGCGGTATCAGGATGCATTCTATCAACCACTGGTAGCCGATCTGAACAACTTTGGAAGTTGGGAAGAAGCGGGCAGCCTGACCTCCACGGATCGTGCAACGCAGGTCTGGAAACAAACGCTTTCAGACTTCAAGGCACCTGCGGGTTGCGACGAACGGGTCGCACGCGTCGAAGATTTGATTTCGAAAGGAACGGAGGCAGGTGGCGCTGCACCGTTGGATTAAGAAGCCACTAAACATTGGGAGATGAAAATGATGAAACCATAGAACGACAAGACAAAAGTCCTTAAGCGGCTGGCTCAGGCTTCAAACAATGGTGAGATGGAGCGTCGAGAGTTCCTTGCCATGGCAAGCACCTTTGGCGCCTCCGCCACTGTCGCATATGGCCTGATCGGCCTGCCTGCGCCCGCCTATGCCGATGGACACGCTAGAAAAGGCGGCACCTTGCGTATCGGTATCCGTGTCTTGGACATGACCAGATCGGCCTTTTGTCTGGCGGCCAGCGCCAAGCGGTCAGTCTGCTTATGGCTGCTCTTGCGGATGTATCGGTTTTGCTTCTCGACGAGCACACCGCCGCCTTGGACCCGCGCACTGCGGAATACGTCTTGAAGGTGACGGAGGAGATCGTCGGGAAAAAGAAACCGACGACGATAATGATTACACATTCCATGGCACAAGCGCTGCAATACGGGTCGCGTACCATCATGTTGGATGAAGGCCGTGTTGCGCTAAACTTGGGGCCAGAAGATAGAAAAGGGCTGACGGTAACAGACTTGCTTGAAAAGTTCCGTGCCTCTGCAAATGCGAGTATCAACGAAGATGCGCTCATAGAGCCGTAGGACCTCAAACCAAGTGCAAACACATCACGCAGAAATCGGAAACAAAATGGCCTCTCCTGAAGATTCACCGCCGAGCAACACCGCCTATGACCCTCAAAAAGACGGCGCGAAGATGCGCTTTGATGATGCAATGTCTTATGGCGATTACTTGCAGGTGGAAACGCTGCTGGACATCCAGACGTGTCACTCTCCCGCCCATGATGAGATGCTGTTCATCATCCAGCACCAAACATCCGAGCTTTGGATGAAGCTTATTCTGCATGAGTTGGCCGAAACCCGTCTGGCCTTTCAGCAGGGTAATATGCCTGTCGTGTTCAAGATGTTGTCGCGCATCAGCCGCATCTTTGAGCAACTGAATAACCAGTGGGATGTGCTGCGAACTATGACCCCTGCGGACTACACCAGCTTCAGGGATTCACTGGGGCTTTCATCGGGCTTCCAGTCGTTTCAATACCGCATGATCGAGTTTATCTTGGGCAATCGCAACCCAAACATGCTGAAACCGCACGAACACGTGCCCCATTTCCACAGCCAGCTGGCACAAGAACTTAATCAGCCGAGTTTCTATGACACTGTCATCGATTACTTGTTCCAAACGCTGGACGGAAATCTTGATGCGCGGCCCAAGATGGCGCTGGACACCCCCCATGTGGCCCATGAAGACGTGCAGGCGCGCTGGAAGATTGTTTACGAGAATACGGCGGACAACTGGACGCTTTATGAGCTTGCGGAAAAGCTCATGGATTTGGAAGATTATTTCCGGCGCTGGCGGTTTAACCACGTCACCACCGTGGAACGGGTGATCGGATTCAAACGCGGAACCGGTGGGACTTCGGGAGTGAAATACCTGCGCAGAATGCTTGAGGTTGAACTGTTTCCCGAGCTTTGGAACGTAAGGGGTGATCTATGACACTGCCAAGAAAACACCTGTTTGATATCCCGAAAGGGGTCATCTACCTCGACGGGAATTCCCTTGGGGCGCTGCCAAAGGCGGCTATGGCGCGGGCACAAACAACGATTGCGATCGAGTGGGGTCAAGAGCTGATCCGCGCGTGGAATACCGCCGATTGGATGGGTTTGCCGCAAAAGGTGGGCGACAAGATCGCCGCATTGATCGGCGCACCTGCGGGATCTGTGGCGATGGGCGATACGTTGTCGATCAAGGTGTATCAAGCGCTTGCTGCCGCGTTAAAGATGCGGCCTGACCGGCGTGTGATCCTGTCGGATAATGGCAACTTCCCGACCGACCTTTATATGGCGCAGGGTTTGATCGACACGATCGGCAAGGGATACACGCTGCGCACACCAAACCCCGAAGCGGTGCTGGACGCGATCACGCCAGATGTAGCAGTTGTGATGCTGACACAGGTTGATTACCGCACGGGCCGCTTGCACGATATGGACGCGATCACCAAGGCGGCGCATGCAGCAGGCGCTGTGATGATTTGGGATTTAGCCCATAGCGCGGGTGCTTTGGCGGTTGATATTCTGGGGTCAAACGCAGAGTTCGCGGTAGGCTGTACCTACAAATACCTCAATGGCGGCCCTGGTGCGCCCGCGTTTATCTATGCGCGTCCTGACGTGATTGACTCCGTAAACCCCGCGCTTGCCGGATGGTTGGGGCACGATGCGCCGTTTGATTTTGAGCTTGGCTATCGCCCTGCGATGTCAACGGAACGCCTGCGCGTCGGCACGCCGCCCGTTGTGCAACTGTCGTTGCTTGATGCGGCATTGGACGCGTGGGACGGGGTCGATATGGAAGCGTTGCGCACGACATCCATGGCCCTGTGTGATCTGTTCATCGCCGAGGTCGAGGCGCGCTGCCCTGATCTGGTGCTGGCGTCGCCGCGTGATGAAGATGCCCGTGGCAGTCAGGTGTCGTTCGCGTTTGAACATGGTTATGCCGCGATGCGGGCGTTTATTGACCGTGGTCTCATCGGTGATTTCCGTGCGCCTGACATCATGCGTTTCGGTTTTACGCCGCTCTATATTGATGCAGGCGATGTGCGGGCCGCCGCCGCCATCATCGCAGATGTGATCAACAATCGGCTGTGGGACGACCCGCAATACCTGACAAAGTCGCGTGTGACATGACTGCAATCGATTGGGATGATGCCTTTGCAAATTCTGCCTATATCCCGGGGTCAGAAGCGCTGCCTGATCTTTGGGCTACGCGTGCTGTCGCGTACCGCGTAAGCGGCGTGTGCATTGATACGGATATTGCCTATGGCGCGCGCCCGCGCGAGGTGATGGATATGGTCTGGCCGGATGCGACACCAAAGCGTAACCCAAAAATTTTAAAATCGTTCGTGTGAATTAGTATTAGAGAAGGAAGCTAGGAGTCCCAACTGACAAGACGGGGCATACCCGCCGGGTACCCTTTACCGACGGAGGAATTAGACGGTGAGTAGAGCAGTCTTAAACGGGTATTCCTGCTTTAGGATAATGTTGAAATACCTCGGTGGTTCCATCACTCTTAACTATGAATACATCGTAGGCTTCACGCTCATCTTCAGGTCCCATCCCGGGCGAGCCGTAAGGCATTGCCGGCACGGCTAATCCCAATGCATCAGGACGGTCTACTATAAGACGTTTTATGTCTCTGGCGGGTACGTGTCCTTCGATGAAATACCCATCAACTTTAGCGGTATGACAGGACATCATATCTTTGGGGATGCCACTCTCAGTCTTAAATTCAGTCAAAAGACTGCCAGAGCGATCTTCAGTAGTAACATTGAAGCCTTTGTCTGTTAAAATCTTTATCCATGCAGTGCAGCAGCCACATTGTGGGTTTTTAACTACGTGAATATCGGGGGCATAGCCTGCACCTAAGGCAGCCAACGGAGCAGCAACGATAGAACTTGATGCAAATATTAACAGTTGCCGCCGGCTTAACGAAACTTTGTTCCTCATCACTTATCCCCTTTCAACAACCGTCTGTGCATTTTTTTTGGCATCCAAACACATCCATAGCATGGTGGCACTCAAATGTATTACAATCGACAAAGCCAGAGATATGGTAACAATTAATCAGTCTTAAAAGCCTTTCGCCACAAACACTAAATCGTTCGTCCATACTCGTATTACTACGTGTTCAGGACTCCGAGCCTGTAGAGTCGGGGGGTACCCCCTCCCGGTACCCTCCAGCGGTGGAGTAAATGGACCTTTGGCCTAGAGGTTTTGAAAATATTCGATGCAGAGCTGATTCGACCGCTTAACACTATAACAACCGTTATGTGCCACCACAGTGCCACCAGAATCAAAATAATTTCATTTTAATTCAGCCATATATACGTAAGTCATTGATTTTAATGGTGCCCCCACACGGCAAACTTAATTTTAATAAAGTATTTATTATCAATAAGTTGAATTAAGCCACATTTCAAAAAGCGGTCCCAAAAGCGGTCCTCTAGATCGGAGGTGCACCAAGTGTTTCACGCACCAATTTCAAGCTGAACCGTGCCGCTGCTCTCGCAGAGTGGCATCAATTGTTGAGCGCGTAGATTTAGGCTGTGCCAGCAATCCGATGCGAGTTCTCATTAGTTTGACAGCACCCTGTTAGGCATCGGCGCGACGGTTCTGGGTTCGAACCGTCAGGGCATAAGTCACGGCGCGCAATGCAACAACGGCTAGAACCAATCCAGCAAACGGCAGCTGCAACGGGTTGGGTTCGGGCGTGTCTCGGTGAAAACTCAGGAAATGGGCATAAAGGAAATAGGCGACATGCGCGACTGTCAGCCACCACAACGGCAGAACGCCCATCTGAATGAATTTCCAACCGGCTGCTCCCAACTTTCGCATTGCTAAATCGCTGGAGGTTGCAACAAGCACGAGGACTAGAACCAGCGCGGCAATGCCTATCCCATTGGCCAGACCGAAGCCTTGCTGAAACATGACGTAGGTTTGCAGCATGGGATGCATTTCAAACCCGAATAGCCGCATCAGGTCGAACTCGACCCATCCAACCAGAATGATGATCGCATGGCCAAAGGCCAGAACGCAGGCGTAAATGCCCAGCTCCCGTCTGATGGCAATATAGCGCCTCACGAGCCCGATAATACGGGCAAGGGGGCCAAGACTAAAGGACAGTGCTACAAGCACCAGAGATGCATCACCAACGGCACGATTCCACTTGTGCATTGCGCTCCATTGACCATGCACCTGTGAGAACAGCACGACCAAAATGCCTGCCAGACACACAGCGATTATATGCCTGCGCCAAGTGCGGCCACCAAAACTGAGCTGTTTTGGCGGGGCAGCCGTAGATTGTGTTTTCATCGTTGTTTCCTTAATCCCTGATCCGGTCCCGAAAGCGGTCCTTCTTGAATGGGGGTAGACCACCTCTATTCACGCATCAATTTCAAGCTGAACCGTGCCACTGCTCTCGCTGACTGGCGTCAATTATTGAGCGCGTAGATTTAGGTGTCGCCGGCAATTTGAAGCTTGTTCTGATTGGTTTGACAGCTCTGGTCAGATCATATGCATCGATGTGGCCATGTAAGTTGAAGATGTCATCAGATGCGCATTGCAGGGACGTTAGCGGGGTCTAGGCGAAGCTCAATCAAGAATGGACCACTGCGTTTTTCAAGGGCCTTCAACGCCTCATCAAGCTGTTCATTGGAGCGTACCTCATACCCCTCACCCCCAAGAGACTTGGCTATTTGGGCAAAGGACGGCCAGGCGAACTCTGTCAAGCTTGGGTCCATATTGCGGTCGACAAACTGGATGTGTTCGGCCCCATAGGCAGAATCGTTTGCGATAATCACAATTAGATCAAGGCCAAGGCGCACAGCGGTGTTGAATTCGTTAATCCCACCCATCATGAACCCGCCATCTCCGCTAAACAACACCACGGGTTGATCTGGTGCAGCAATGGCTGCACCCACGGCAGTTTGCAATCCCAAGCCGATTGAGCCGAAATTTACTGTTCCTACGAAACTGCGTGGATTGGGTACGGAAATGCGGCACCATACTTCGGTCATAAAACGCCCACCATCGCTGACCAGCACGCGGTCTTTGGGCAAGGCATCTTCTAGCCGTGTCAGCGTATCCACATAGTTTACGAAGTTTCCTGAAGTCTTGCCTGATCCAGTTGCATGTGCCGTAAGCGTTGACGTATCTAGTTCGCGGGTGAACCCGCTTTCTGGAACTTCAGCCTCATCCAACCAATACAATATGGTCTTGGCGGTCAGGTAGGCGTCCGCGACAAGGGCCACGTCAGGATGCAATCCGCCACCAATGGCGGTTGGTTCAACGTCAATTTGAATGACCCGTTTGTCTTTCATCAGCTTGCCACGATCTGTCGTGAAATCATGTAATGAGGTGCCAAAGCAAATGATGCAATCAGATTGAGCGATCAAATCATAGGCCGCTGGCGTGGAAAGCGTGCCAAAAATGTCGATGTTATATGGGTGGTCATTGAACAAACCTTTGGCGCGCAATGTGGTTGCAAGGGGTGCCTCTAGCCTATCCGCCAAACGGATCAACGCGTCACGGGCGTGAATTGCGCCACCGCCCGCCAAAATCAATGGACGTCGCGCAGAGGCGATCATACCAATCGCATTGTCGAGGGTGTCTCCCTCTGCGGCCCCACCAGTTTTTGTAAAGACATCAAGAATTTTGATGGCATAGTCTGATTTTTGCCACATGAAATCTGCAGGCATATTAAGAACGATAGGACGGCGTTCAACGCGCGCACGGTAAAAGGCCTGCGCCACATCTTCCGTTACAGTTGCGGGCGAGCGAAGCTGAATGAATCCCGCGCCTGTCACTTTTACAAGTTCACGCTGGTCGATGCTTTGCAAGTGGCGCGGGTTATCTACAGGTGTGTCGCCAGCGAAAATGACCATCGGCGTATGCCCTCTGGAGGCCTCGGTCAGGGCGGTAACGCAATTGGTCAAGGCAGGTCCGTGCGTGACCGTTGCAACGCCGGTTTTTCCCGAAACATGTGCATACGCCGCCGCCATGAGTATCGTGCTTCCTTCGTGAGCTGCAGGGATAAAATTACCATTACATTCGCGCACAAAGCTGTCGGCCATGAACAGGTTCGCATCACCCATCAGACCGAACATTTGCATCGTGCCATGGTCTTTGGTAGCGCGCGCAATGGATTGGTAAACAAAGATTTGAGAACTCATTGGGGTGACCTTTACTTCAATGCAGTGTCTTTGGTGCTTTGAGGATGATATTGTTGAATAGGAAAGATATGTCTTCTAATTTGATCGGTATTTAGTTATATGAGGCACATTCTTATTATAATCACTATAAAATGGGTAAAATTTTGCTTGATCCCTTCGAAAAATTAATCTTGAAAGAACTTCAGCGCGATGGGCGCGCTAGCACGCAAATGCTCTCCGATGCGGTGGGCCTCTCTATGTCCCCCTGCTGGCGGCGCGTTAAACGTCTCGAAGACGATGGCTATATCACCCGTTACACGGCAATCGTGGATGGCAAAAAGCTAGGCCTGCGTGCCCTTGCGCACATTCAGGTTTCCCTTGTTGATTACGAACCCACCTCAATTGGTAAATTTCAGACCTTCATTGATACCAATGAACAAGTGTTGGAATGCTCATCCATCACAGGCGATTTCGATTACATCTTAAAAGTTGCGGCCACAGACCCCGAAAGCCTAGAGCAGTTTATCATGCAGAGCCTTCTTAGGCTGAAGATCATAAAAACTACGGCAACCACCTTTATTCTAAGGCAAATGAAGGTATCAGGCGCGCTGCCCATCTATATGTAAATAAGTACTGAAACAAACGTTTGGCGCTAAAGCCGAAATTGGCCAGTACGTTTACGGAAGCCATGAAAAGGGTGGCCGCACTGCGGTGCCAAGGTGTTTGGCTGGACACATCAAGCCGAGACGCCAAGGCATTCTAAAAACGGCGCTGTCATGTGTGGACGGCGCCTTTTATGCAAGGGTTAATTTGGGTGACTTTGATGTTTGCAGGTTGCGGTCATGTGTCCAGCCTTTTGATGCGGTTGATATTACCGCTGGCCTTGATGAAGTCCGCACATTAGGTCGTAATCAGACTAGCGAGTGCTGTCAGACTAATGAGAAGATCCAGTTATCAAACAAAATTACCCCCGAATGAATGTATAACGCTAATACTAAAGGGCCGTGGTCCGAGACGCGGGGCCCTTTGAGTGGGGGAGCCACTGGCGCCGATTGCAGCTGAACCGTAACGATTTGGTACAGTAACCCCTGATTAACTCTGTTTTGATCTGATGTTTTGTTGTGGGTAGTGTTGTGGGTAGAGATTTTATTTTAATATTAATAGTAATTAAATCAGCCACTTAATTTTGGTATGTGGCGGAGGAGCAGGGTGTTCATCGCCTGTTGCATCCGTCATCAATCAGCTAACACTCTGTATTCACTCACTACACTATACCCCAGTTCACTGCAATAAGGCGCATATTGGTCAGTAATTTGGTCAGTAATGTACTGGGGGGCGAGTGCCACCCCACCCCCTGGGGATGCCGTGTATGAGCCTGACCCCAGATTGGTGGCTTGGAGTTCGTAAACTAGCAGTATGTGGCTGTGAGGGGCTATGTTGACAGTTTCTACTAAGCAGAGTGTGGGGACTGCTTGTGGATGCTACCTCAACGAGGAAGGTGTCCCTTATTACTACCCCTTTCTCGTTAAAGAAGAAGGATAATAGTGTAGGCAGTGTAGGCTGTGTAGGCAAATCGCAAAAGTCCCCAGAGATCTCCCAGTAGAAAGTTTCCCAAAATGCCTACACAGCCTACACTACCTACACTAATCTGGGCTTAGAACTGCATAACAGGCTTGATACCCTGCCACTGCATCCCACTAGAAGTACGGGACTGGTAAACGCCGGTTAGTTTGTCCAAGGCTTTTTTGAAGGCGTTGGTAGTTGAAACCAACATACATCATTACTGCGAGACGGATGACTTCAGGGCTGGTTTTAAAGTAGCGGAATGGGGAGTGTTTTGTCATTAGAAGACGCTATAAATTAGCCCTGCCCTATTCAGGCTAGTTTGCTCTGACAGTGCCGAAGCTGTTAAGTGGTTCAGACTAGCTGCTGACCAAGGGTTTGCTTCTGCTCAATACAACCTTGGTGTTATGTACGACAATGGCCAAGGCGTCCCTCAAGACTATGCAGAAGCTGTTAAGTGGTATCGACTAGCTGCTGACCAAGGGAATGCTAATGCGCAGTCTAACCTCGGTTTTATGTACGGCAAAGGCCTTGGCGTACTGCAAGACAACGTCATGGCTCACATGTGGAACAACATTGGGGCTGCAAATGGTAATGAACTTGGCGGAACTAACCGTGATAAAATAGCCAAGAAGATGACCAGTGCTGACATCTCCAAAGCACAACAGATGGCCCGTGAGTGCATGAGCAGTGGCTACACGAAGTGCTGGTAATTCACCACGACACAGAGCATCTGTCGGGGGAGCCGTTGAGACATAAAATTCATATCGGTAGTGTCACATTTGAATATAGGACAGTCATACACATTTGACCGTCGAATATAGCCCAATAAGTGTCACAATAGGGTTAGGAATCATATAATGTTACAGTATCCATATGTTACATAGTCTAATGTGATACATGGAGATGATGATGACAAAGATCGGCTACACAAGAGTTTCAACAACTGACCAGACAACAGATCGCCAAGAGTTAGGCGACATCCATATCTTTGAGGACAAAGCATCTGGCAAGAACACTGATCGTCCTGCATTGAAAGAGATGCTGGCCTATGTCCGTGAGGGTGATGAGATTGTCGTCTTTTCTATCGACAGGCTTGCTCGTAACCTTCGTGATCTTGAAGACATCATCAAAGAAGTGAACAGCAAGGGTGCAAGCGTAACCTTCCTGACTGAACGCCTGACCTTCTCAGGTTCTGATGATGCTATGTCCACGCTGATGTTGCAGATGATGGGTTCCTTCGCACAGTTCGAGCGTTCCATGATCCACAAGCGTCAGGCCGAAGGTATTGCTCTGGCAAAGGCCAAGGGTGAGCACAGCCCGTACAAAGGCCGTAAGCCATCCATAGATCGCAGTGTGATTATAGACATGCTCAATGCAGGGTCATCCGTTACGGCTATTGCCCGTGCGCTGAACATCTCAAGACAGTCTGTCTATCGGATCAAGGATGAGGTCGCCTGAGCATATCTTTACTGTGCTAGTCCACTAACCGAGAAGGGAACCCTTAGAAAGATACAGGGACGAAACCGTCTGCTCGGTTATGGCTACTTAAGTCCAGAACAAAGATTTTCTATTGGTCTTTTAACAGGCAACCACTACACCAAATCTAACGATCTCTAACCCCCAAAGGTTTACACCATGTTTACACGTCTTACAGCACTAACCATAGCGGCAACCATGTTTGCCAGTAGTGTATCTGCTGATTTACAGAGATTGAAGGATACGGGTGATTGCGAAAACTGTGATCTGGAGGGTGCTTATCTGTCTGGTGCTAGGCTGCAGATTGCTAATCTGGAGGGTGCTAATCTGAAGGGTGCTGATCTTAGCGAGTCTCATCTGAATAGTGCTGATCTGAGGGGTGCTGATCTGAGGGGAGCTAATCTGTGGAAGGCTAATCTGGGGGGTGCTGATCTAAATTTTGCCAATATGAACGGCGCAATCCTCTGCAACACATTCATGCCAGACGGCTCTGTGATCTACAGCGGCTGCTGACCACAGTGAAAACCAAGGGTGACGGTCACAGGTAACTAGTTTTATCCCAGCAGATGATCATTCTAAGACTTCAGAATAACGTATGCCTTCGCCAGCACGACAAAGACCAGGACTGCTATTAAAACCTTATTGGCTGTCATGGTGTTCTCAGCGAACATTTTACTTGAACCTTGCATCGTTTAATGCCCAGTACGCATCAGTACCTACCAGTGCCTCGTTGTCTTTGGCGAGGTCGAAGGGTGTTTCACCGTCTTCATTAACAGCCGTCCCATCAGCGCCAGCGTCTAGCAGTACAGTCAGGACTTCTGGGTTGTAAGTAGACTCTGAAGCTAAATGAAGCGGCGTCATTCCATTTTTAGCTTTAGCGTTTACGTCTGCTCCTGCATTTATGAAAACGGTGATGATTTCTGGATAAGAAGCGTGTGGGATACTATTAAAGAAATCGCGCATTTCAACAGCCTTGTGCAATGGCGTCATTCCATTGCCATTTCTGGCATTCACGTCTACTCCACCGTCTAGTAGTACAGTTATAACGCCTAAATTAGCCACTATGCCGCTGGTTTTAGAATAAATAGCATGAGCAGCTCTGTGCAGAGGTGTATCGCCAATGGCATTCCTAGCATTTACATCTGCTCCAGCGTCTAGCAGCAATGTTATGACTTCTGGATTTTGAGAAAAAAGGGTCATGCCTACAGAGGAAATAAAAAGCCCATGGAGAGGTGTGTCTCCGGCTTCATTCCTGAAGCTTGCTTCTGCTCTAGCATCTACATCAGCCCCAGCCTCTAGCAGTAAAGTCAGGACTTCGGGATTTCTGTTATTCAAAGCAGCCCTGTGAAGCGGTGTGGCCCCATATTCAGTCCTAGCATTCACACTTGAACCAGAGTTCAGGCAATCAGCGACAGTTTCAGCAGTTGCCGCCTCCCAGAACACCTTTTGTACATCCCAATCTGACGCCATCCAGCCATCACACTTGGTTTCCTGTGCTAGTACGGCTGATGAAGCTAGCGACAGTGTGAGTGCTAGTGTGGCTATGGTGTGTTTAATCATTCTGAATCAACTTTATGCTGTGTATTGTCTATCTTCGCCAATAGCCTCGCTCGAATGTGGCGGGCCTAGTCAGATTTCCATCATCGTAAACGCAAGGCACTACCGTGTATGAAGTGTCATTTTCGCAACTGCGATGGTGTGACCCCGAACTTGCGTTTAAAATGTCTATTAAAAATCGACGAAGAACCAAAGCCTGACGCGATGGCGATTTCGATCAAGGACAGAGACGTCTGCTGGCAAAGTTGATGTGCCCGTTCGAGTTGAAGGTTGAGATAATAGCGCCGAGGCGAGCAGGCGAGATAGCGCGAGAACAATCTTTCCAGTTGTCTTTGCGAGATGCTTTGAGATACTGCGAGGTCTTTCGTTGAGACGGGCGCTTCGAGGTTTTGGCTCATCTCCTTGACCACTTTCTGGATCAAAAGGGGATAGTGCAAAAGGCGGTTTTCCTGTGCCCCGGGCTGCGGACTGTTTCCGCTGCGTGCGCCCGATACCAATACCGCGTCGCAAAACCGGCTGGCCCAATCTTCTCCAAATTCATGGGCCAGAAAATCAATCATAAAATCAAGTGTTGCCAATTCACCTGCACAGGTTGCGATGGTGCCGTCGGCCTCAAACAGCTGTGTCGTGACGTTAAAGGAAAGATGCCGTTCGGCAAAAGCAAAGGCAGAACGCCAGTGCACCGCATAGGTTTTGTTGCGGGTTGCCTGTTCTTCTGCGAGAACCCAAGTGGACGCGCCGATGCTGGCCAGACGGACATTGTTTCTGGTGCAGGCTCTGACCAATGTGCGCAGTTTTGGCCTGAGGGCCGGAGCGACATCAGCGCCGCTACAGACGAACACCGCATCCGGTTGGTTCCGTGACCCAAAACTTTCGATCAGTTCTTGGATTTGATCCGTCGCTGGCGGCACCATGATCTCGCTGTTTTGGGCTGATTGCCCAAGACGACAGACCTGAAGGACCGGAGCATTGCCACCCAACT
>Ga0213869_10000957_pt1 | contig 22242 bp, 24 predicted proteins | sample PICome_10_FD_160083 | JGI IMG/M metagenome (GOLD analysis project Ga0213869, IMG submission 160083) | Coastal seawater microbial communities near Pivers Island, North Carolina, United States - PICO132 | ecosystem: Environmental > Aquatic > Marine > Coastal | place: USA: North Carolina...
CATCGCCGGATAGAACTGAGCCGTCGCCTTTCTGGCGCGACCGTAGAAGGCAGCAACAAGTAAGATCTCGCGCCGGCTATCTGGGCGAGCTTGGCGTAGGATTCCGCCCCCTCCCGCAAACGCCCCCACAAACGCCCTCCTGATTGACGCCGCCAGTTTCGCCCTGTTGCTGCTCGTCGTCGCGATGAGCGGTCTGCGCCGCGTACCGCAGAAGCATGAGACGGAAGAAACCACGCTGTTCGCCGATTATCGGCCGCTGCTGGGCAATCGGCGCGTGATGGTGGCGACCGGCGCGCTTAGTCTTGAAGTGTTCGCGACCGCCATTGCCGATGTCGCCTTTGTGTTCCTTATCATCATGACGCTGAAAAGCGGCCCTGCCACGTTCGGCCTGCTGACCGCTTTGTGGGCCGCCGGGATGCTGGTCGGCGCGGCGCTGGCCGAACGGATCATCGGCCGCAGGATCGGCCTGGCTGCGTTCGGAACCGCCGCGATCATGGGCGCGAACAGCGTTCACAATGTCGCCGTGCGGACCCTGCTGCAATCCGAGTGCCCGCCCGCCGATCATGGCAAGGTCGCCGCGATCTACGGCGCGGTGACGCGCACCGCCACGATCGGCGGCTATGTCGTTGGCGGCCTTTTCGTGCCGGACGACGCGCCGTCCGCCTACCTCGTTGGCGGCTTGTTAGGCGTCGGCGCGGGCCTGATCGGGTGGCGGATATTCAACGGCCGATGGTCGCTTGTTCATTCGCCTCGGAGTAAGGGCGTTTAAACGGGCGCCCGACAAAGAGCCACCGTTCCGATATACAGACGATATCCGAATAATGGCGTTCCGCTGCACATATGCCGCGCCGGAATCGCTCGAAAGCGTAGGAAATCGCGCTCTGGCGTGCGAAAGGTGAGTTTTGGGGTATCGGCTCACCGTTCGCATTTCGCACGGCGGTGGGTGATGCCCCGAAGGGTTGTAGATCTCGCGCAGGAAAATCAGCCGCCTGGGAGGCGGTGGAGCGCCATGGGCGTTCCACCGCCCGAAACCCTGTTCAACAATTGGAATCGCGTTGTCCGGCCCGGAAATCGCCCCTGCCGGAACGTTTCCGCGTCCTCTGCCCTCTCCGATCGAGCGTCGTCCTATCCGCCTGGCTTTTCTGGAAAGCCATTTGCAACGCTGGGTCTAGGCGGTGTGCGGGCGATAGGAGCGCGAGGTTTGTCCCCATTCCCAAATTATCAAAAGCTTGCCGGCAAAGCCGGCTCATCATGGGGATGCCGGGTGGGAGGATCGCGTAGCGATCCGGGGCGGCCGTAGGCCGCGAGCCGGCGGGGCGAAGCCCCAAGAGGCGGTGCTTTTCTTTTTCTTTGGGCGTGTCGGTCCTGCTGGCGCAGAGTTATCCACAGGCAGGGCTACCCCAAAACTCACCGTTCACCTTCTGATTCAAAGATTCTTCTTAGATTCAAGATTCAGGGTGCCTCAAACCCGCAGAAAACTTGGAAAAATGACCTCGAAAAGTGAGTGTTGGGGTCGAGTCGCGTGAGTTTTGGGGTAGCCTTCGGTGAGTTTTGGGGGCGGTAAAAGTGAGTGTTGGGGTCGAGTCCGGTGAGCTTTGGGGTATCCGCAAAATTGACGGTGAGTTTTGGGGTAGCCTCTCCCCTGATCGCGAACGGCGAGCTTTAGGATTTGCGTAGCTCACCGTTGCTGTTAAGGTGAGGGCATGGCTTTGACAAACTCACCAGTGAAGGACGGCAAGGCAAAGACTGCCTCGGGCAACGAAACCGCCCTGACCCTCGCCCAAAGGGGGCGCGGAAACCCTTTCGATCCCGCCAATTACGGGGAAATCGTCAAACCTGGCGAACTGGTCGATATTGTTGAGCTGTCGCCCCTCACCCTCGCCGATCGGCGAATCTACAATCTGCTGATCGCGAACGCCTGGGACCGGATCGGCGAGCCGGTCATTCACCGCATCGCCAAATCCGCGCTCAAGGGCACGCACCAGGGCAATGAGCGCATAGAAAGCTCGCTGCTGCGCCTGATGGGCACGATCGCGATCGTCACCATCCGCAAGGCCGGCAAGAGCTACAAGCGCCGCGTCCAGCTTCTCGGCCCCAGCGACGAAAGCCTCGAGAAAGACGGCTTCCTCCATTATCGGATTCCCGAGGAGCTGATTGAGATACTGCGCAACAGCGAGGTCTATGCCCGTCTCAAGACGCAGGTGATGTATTGTTTCGAGTCGAAATATGCGCTGTGCCTCTATGAAATGATCGAACGGCGGATCGGCCTCGAATACAAGCAAAGCGAAGAGTTCACGATTGCGGAGCTGCGCGGGCTGCTCAACGTGCCGGAAGGCAAGTTGGAACGCTTCGCCGATTTCAACAAATACTGCCTCAAGGTTGCGCAGGACGAAATCAACAAGCTCTGCCCCTTCTGGGTCGAGTTCACGCCGATCAAGAAGGGCCGCAAGGTCGAGCGGGTTTCGATGATGTGGCTCCCGAAAACCATGAGCGGCCGCCGCGACGCGCAAAACCTGATCGACCAACATAGTATCGTCCGCCGCGCCAAGCTACGCGGGGACATACCCGAAATGCCGGTGCTGGTGGCCTTCAACCAGTCCGCCGCCCAAAGGTGAGGCCCTACCCCAAAACTCACTTTTCGCGCGCTGGGGCTGCCTCGCCCTAGCCGGTCCTACCCCTCGCCGGCATCGAGCGCGCGGCTCACCGTGAACTGTATCCATGCGCTGCGGCTGATTCCGCGCCGCTTGGCAGCCGCATCGACCTTGGCGAGAAGCGCGCGATCGAACCGCAGCATCACCGGGGACTTGCGCGGCTCGGCCCCCTGCCCCGCCTCGTCGGCCTCCGCCGCGATCGGCGCGGCCTCCGGCTTGGCCGCGCCGGCAATGAAGGCATCGGCCGCCGCCTCGTCCATCGGCGGCTTGGGCTTGCTGTTCGGTTTACGAGCGATAGCCATAAAAAATCACTCCGATATTATCTTGATATACAAACCGCGCCGATCAGCGCCGTCAATTCGTCTATCGCCTTGGGGTCGCGCGGGCTTTGCTCGATAACCGCCCTGCCTTCGGCCGCCGCGTTCGGGAACGCTTTGCGCCGCACGATCGACGTGGGCAGCACCTCGATGCCGTCGATATCGCCGATCATCTCCAAGGCGGCCTCATTGTCGGCCCCCTGCGCGTCTGCGCCGTTCAGCACTGCGACGGCGCGCAAGCCCTCGTTGATCTCGCGCGCTTCGGCGACCAGCGCCGAAACCTGATCGAGCGCCCACACGTCGAAGCTGCGCGGCTGCACCGGCACCAGGAGCGTATCGGCGACGGTGAGCGCGGCGCGGAGCGATCCGGTGTCGCGTCCGCCCACGTCGATGATGATATCATCATATTTGGTGGCGAGCTGGCGGACCTGGCTGCGCAGCGCCGCGCCGGTGAGGGCGACGGCGGTATAGCCCGCTTGCCCAAGCCGCTCGGCGCGAAGCTGGGTGAAGGTGAGGGCGGTGCCCTGCTCGTCCCCGTCCACCAGCAAGAGGTCGCGGCCGGCGAGCGCCAGCGCGACCGCGAGATTGACGGCGAGGGTGGTCTTGCCCACGCCGCCTTTCGTGTTTCCGACTGCCAATATCATAATGCCCTCACTCCGCGCGTCATCGTTAATCGTTTCGGCATGATCTGTCTATCGTTGTGATATACAGTCGCGCTCAATCCTCCGGCTCGGGATCGTCGTCGTCCAGCGGATGCTCCATGACCCCATGCCCCTCGATCGGGCAGAGCGGCGCACCGGCCTGTTCCAGCCATTTGCGCGCGGTTCTGACGGTATAGCCGCACGTCGCACACTCGCATTTGAGCATCCGGGTTTTCTGCTTCCTGGGCGCGGTCGACTCCCCGTCCGTGTCGAGGCGGGCATGGGGGAGGGGGCCAGCGGCATCGAGGATCGGCACGATGGCGGCAAGGAACGCCTCTCCGGGGGTGGTGGCGCGCATCGGCCCGACAAGCCCCAGCCCCAGCGCGACCCGTTTAAACGCCGCCCCATGTCCGGCCGGGATGCCGACGGCAGCATGGACCAGCTCATGCGCGAGGATGGCCGCGATCTGCGAGGGCATCGCGTCGGGCGCGTGCGCGAGGTCCGGGCGGATGAAGATTTCAAAATGCCCGTCCGCGCTCAAACGGTTGTCCCAGCACTCGCCGATCGCCTTGCCCTTGCGGCCCGCGCTGGTGAAGCCGATCGCGACCCGCACGCGCGAGGGCAGGGGGGCATCCAGCGCCTCGAACAGCGGGGCCATGCCCGCCGCCACCCGGTTGAGCCAGCTTTCGCGATTGTCCTGCGTCATGCCTTCTACTCCCTTCAAATCGCCCTTCGGGGCGATGGCCTCTCGCCATCGCTCCCGAGTTCGCGCGGAGCAGCCGGCCAGAGAGGGGAGCAGCGGGAATCGACGGGGTGGTGCGGGCGCAGGGAGCGAAGCGACTGAGCCTCGGCTCGTCTATTCCCGTTGCGGGGGAGAGGCGGCCGGGACCGCCTTTCCCCCCGAACGAACATCGACGCCGGCGCACGCCGGCACCGCAGGGCAGGGGCCTTGCCCCGGCCCCCGCGCGAGGATCGTCACGCTATGCGCCAAGACCGCTTGCGGGCTTGGTCGGAGCCTTCAGGCGGAGATAGAGCCGTGCCCGCAGGGACGCGCCCATAATCACTTTCTAATGTCGGACTGACGGTATAACGCTATCGTTATGATATACATATAATAGCAAAAAGTGCTGAACTGGTCATGCCCCGCGCCTCTCAAGCGTTCCTGAAATGACGATCGACCGCCTCGTCCCGCCCCGGCTCAAAGCCTGCTTCAGGAGGAAAGGGCGTCTCTCTTGCACTAGTGCAACGGTTGCACTATATGGAGGCATGGTCACGATGTTTCGCGGTCCCCGCTGGAAGATTGCCGTCTATGGCCGCGATCATGGCGTGCCGCATTTTCACATCGAAGGCCCGGATTTCCGCTGCTCGGTGGCAATCGCGACGTTCGAGCTGATCGTCGGCACCGTGCCAACGGCGGTCCTGAAAGACGCTTTGGAATGGGCGGGGCCGAACCAGGCGCTGCTCATGCAGACATGGCAGGAGTTGAACGGATGAACGTCACCGACAAGACCCGCACTATTGCCGCCGTGCGCGCGATTGGTCCTTCGGCGCTGCATGTGTCGTGGTCGGATGGCACGGCCGCCGATATCGAGCTGGGCGCGATCCTCAATGATCGCGCCTTCGCCCCGCTGCGCGATCCCGGCGAGTTCGCCAAGGTCGAGCTGGGCGATTGGGGGCATAGCCTGGCCTGGCCTTCGGGGGTCGAGCTGGGCGCGGACATGCTGTGGCTCGAAACGCTCTCGGCAACCGGACATAGCGACGTGCGCGCCTTTCTCGAATGGCGGCTGCGCCATGCCCTGTCGCTGTCGAAGGCGGCCGACGCGCTGGGCGTCTCACGCCGGATGGTCGCCTATTATTCCAATGGCGAAAAGAGAGTGCCCAAGCCGATCCTGCTGGCCTGTCGGGGCTGGGAGGTCAGCGACGGGCTGCATCAGGCGGCATAGGCGGAGCAATGCGAGCAATCTTCATCCGCCACGGCGAATCCACCGGCAACGCCGGCGTGCCCTGCCATGATCTCGCGACGATCGAGCTGACGGAGCGCGGCCACGAACAGGCGAGGGCGGTCGCGGCGAGCTGGACGCAAGCACCCGCGCTCATCGTAACGTCGCCCTATACGCGCACCCGGCAGACGGCCGCGCCGACGATCGCGCGCTTTCCCGGCGTGCCGGTCGAAGTGTGGCCGATCGAAGAGTTCACCTATCTGCAACCGGCGCGCTGGAACGGCACGCGCAGCGCCGAACGGATGCCGCACCTCGAACGCTATTGGCAGGACGCGGACCCGGACTATTGCGACGGGGAAGAGGCGGAGAGCTTCGCCACGCTGCTGCGGCGCTGCGAGGCGGCGCTAGATCGCCTCGCAGCCATGCCTGCGGGATCGCTGGTCTATGTGTTCGGGCATGGGCAGTTCATCCAGGCCGCGCGTGCGATCGTCGCCGACGCCGATCTGGACGAAAGGGCTAAGATGCGGGCGTTCTGGCGCAAGGGCGAGCCGCCCGCGATCAGCAACGCGCAGCGGGTAGGCTTCCATTGGCAGGGCGGGCGCTGGGAATGTGCGCCGGCGCTGGCTGCCTAGTGGCGGGATTCACCTGTTTGTCAGCCATGACTTTTTGAGGATATCGCTGTCGCATGGAAACGCGACTAGACCTTCGATTCCGGATCGTCTCAGGGCTGTATCTGGCTTGCTTCGGGATTGGCGCATTCAATCATGCACGTGATTTTCTGGCCTATGGCTGGCGGCCTTATAGTTGGGGGCCAACGATCCTGGAATTATTCTGGACCTCGCTAATCTTTCTGGATTTGCTCGTTATCGCCCTGCTTCTTTCACGATTTAAGCGATCTGGCCTGCTGTTGGCGGGAGCGGTCATGATTGCCGATGTGATAGCAAATACTTACGCGCTGGTGGTCCTGAAAATTGCGGCGTTCGGGGTCGCCGTGCCGCTCCAAGCGACATTTCTAGGTTTCATACTTGGCTCAATTCCCTTCATTTGGCCTAGGAAAGCGGTGACCTTGGCCACCTAACGGCAATCACATGATTTGCGCCGCTGATCGTCTCCCCTGATCGCGGCCCCCGGCCCGCTCGATCTGGCTGCACGAAAAACACTGTCGGATTGGGAAACTGCACGACAACGGCGCTGGCGGGGTTTTCCGTCACCCTTAGATCAACACCCGCTCCACCTCGTCGGCCTCTGTGCATTGTAGGGACACGGATTCACGGTAGGCATCGACGTCAGGGGTAGCGAACTATTTGCGCAGGTTCTCGATGCCAAGTTCGCGCCATATCCAAGTGAAGTCGTAGGTGGCCATCGGGTCGTTCGCGTCGAGTTGGCTGCTGCTGCGGTTTTCGAGATGCTTGAGCCACCCGGCTACTCGGTGCCGGCCTGCGGCAGTTTGAACGGCTGCGCGCGGGGTGATGTCGCCGAGCATGCCGACGGGTTCATCGAGCGTCGCGCGGTACTGACGGTCGAGCATGGCATGGATGAGCGGGGTTGCAACCTCTGGCGCAATGGCGGGTGCCGGTTCGGATGATGTCAGCCCCTCGGCCCGCGCCGCCATGGCCTGTTCGACCGTCTCAATCGTGGTCAGCGGCGAGCCGACCAACCCGGCGAGCGCATCGTTGATAAGCGCGGTGCCGCGTTTCGCTCGCTCGGCCGAGGTGACGGCGAGCATCAGGGCGCGGCCTTTCAATTCGACATTGCCGAGCACCGGGGTGCCGTCCGCCATCGTCACACCCCACGCCATGCGCCCGGTGCTTTTCGCTTTTCCGTTCGGTTTCTCGCCCAGCCAGTTCCAAAAGTGCGTGGTTTCCCGCTGAAGCGCAGGGACAGTATCAAGCCGCTCGCCGACCAGCGCCTGGGTCACGCCGCGTGCGAAGGGAAAGCGCACGCGGTGGAACATCACCTCCTCGCCATCAATGTTGTGCAGCGTGGGGATGGGCGCCGGTCCCATGGTCTTGGGAACGACATCGAACAGCCATGCCGTGCTGATGAGGGCCGGAAGTGCAGCCAGATCGTCGGCGTCTAGGTTCAACGCGGTGCGCGGGCTGCGCTTGCCCTTCGAGCGCCGTAGATCGGCGACGAGCGCCTCGGCCGCCTCCATCGTGAACGACAGCACGCCGCCCGACAGGAGGTGCTTGCCTCCGACCTGCACGACGCGGGCACCGATCCTGTCCCATTGCTTCAGCGTCTGCGAGGCGCTGCGCTCGGATACTCGAAGCGGCTCGCCGCCCCGGATCAGGTCGCGCACGAGGAAGCCGCTGCCGGGCTCGACCTCGCTGACCTCGTGGAGGCTCATCACTGACGATCGAAGGGCACGCAGGTAGATTTTGGTCGGGCCGCTCTCATTCCAGCCCCGGCGCCGAATATAGTCATCGACGATGTTCCGGTCGGGTTGGATGGTGCGCGTCAGCAGATCCTCGAACGCGCATCCCCACAACACGCCGGCCCAATGATCGCCGACGATGTCCGCCAGCTCGTCCGCTTCGAAGTCGAACTCCTCCATCGCCAGCCCGAGATGATCGCCGAGCGCCTCGCCCAGATGCTCGCCCCAGGCCGGCGAGGTGGCGAACTTCATGACGCCGGACAGATCGTGACCACGCTTCATGCCTGTTCCCTCTGCTGCTGACTGAATTGCTGGCGGTGCGCGGCGACGATGCGCGAGACGGTGGGTTCACTGACGCCGTAGAGCCGCGCCATCTCGGCACCGGACTTGCGGCCGGACGTGACGGACTCGGCGATTTCGCGGCGCTGCTTGTCGCCGAGCTTGGGCCGACGCCCGCCGATCCGTCCTTCTGCGCGAGCCTGGGCAAGGCCGGCGCTGGTACGCTCGCGGATCATGGCCCGCTCGAACTCGGCGAAGCTTCCCACCATCTGCATCATCATCCGCCCTGCCGCGGTGGTGGTGTCGATCGCCTCGGTCAGTGAGCGGAAGCCCGCGCCTGCCAGCTCGATCCGCTCCATGATGTGCAGCATATCCTTTAGGCTGCGCGACAGCCGGTCAAGCTTCCAGACGACGACGACGTCTCCGTCGCGCAACTGGCCGATCATCTCCAGAAGCTTGGGTCGGTCCCACCGCCCACCGCTGGCGGTCTCCTCGAACACCCGCTTGCAGCCGGCCGCATCGAGCGCGCGCCGCTGCGCGGCGTTCGACTGGTCGTCGCCCTTCGACACGCGGGCATAACCGATCAGATAGGGTTCGCGCGTCATCTGCGTCTCTTTCACAAACGGCCGTATCTGGAGGCGGAAACAGCATGCACCAATTTCCGCAGCCTTGGGTCTTTCACAATCCTCTTTCACTAAGCCAACAAAAGGCAAGAGGTTTTTGGAGGATGAAACATGCCCGCACGTATTCCGATGACCCAGCGGCAGCGCGCCGCGTTGCTTGCTTTGCCCGACAGCGAGGCGGCGGTGGTGCGACATCATGGCCTCGATGCCGAGGACCTTGCTGCGATCGGCTTCGCACGCACTCCGGCGACCCGCTTGAGCTATGCCCTGCAACTCTGCTGCCTGCGCTATCCGGGGCGACATCTGCGCACAGGCGAGCTGTTGCCTGCAATCATGCTCGACCACATCGCCGAACAGGTCGGAGTGGATGCAGGCGTCGTCGCCGACTTCGCGCGGCGAGCGCCGACCCGCTACGATCAGCTTGCCGCCATCAAGGCGCGCTTCGGATTCACCGATCTGAGCCGGCCAGCGCGCGGCATCATGATGACTTGGCTGGAAACCGAAGCCATGGCTATCGTGGACGGGCGCATTTTGCTTGATCGATTGCTGGACGAGCTGCGCACGCGACGCATCGTCATCCCTGGCATCAGCGTCGTTGAGCGGATGGCGGCCGAGGCGATGCTTCGGACGGAAACCGATCTGGTCGCCGCGGTCGATGCTAAACTCGATGCGGATATGCGTCAGCGTCTCGATATGCTGATCGATGAGAAGGTACATGACCGGCAGAGCCGCTTGTCCTGGCTGCGCGAACCAGAGCCCCGCGTCGCGTCAGCCTCGCTTGCCGAAATCCTCGAGAAGGTCGCGATAATCCATAGGACCGGTATTTCCAGCATTCCGGTCGATCCCCTGCACGAGCCCCGCCTGACGCAGTTCGCCCGCGAAGGCGTGCGATATACAGCCCAGGCTTTCCAACAGATGCGCGTCTCCCGCAGGCGGGTCATCCTGCTTGCAACGCTGCGCGAGATGGAGGCCACGCTTACCGACGCGGCGATCGCCATGTTCAGCGCCTTGATGGGACGCGCTCACCTTCGTGCTCGCAAACGCCTGGAGCAGAGGGTCGCGATTTCGGGACGCGAAGGCCGCGATCGGCTGATGCGGATCGCCACTGTGCTGGAAACAGTTAGCCAGGCAGCACGCGCCGGCGGAGATATCGGTGCGGCCCTCAGGGATATCGTGCCTCTCGACATGCTCGATGCTGATGCCGCAATCATCCGTCGTACCGCGGCACCTCACAGGGACGATGTGCTGAGCGAGATCGCAGCCGAATACCGGACCTTCAAGCGAACAGGGCCTCTATTCCTGCAAGCGCTCGATTTCCACGGTCGGGCCGGCACCGCGGCATTGCGCGACGCGATGGCGATCCTGTCGAATCTTGATGGCGACTGGCGCAAGCCCCTCCCTGCCGACGTTCCGCTCGGTCATGTCGAGCGGCGCTGGCACCGCCATGTCGTGGTCGCCGGCAAGATCGACCGGACGCACTGGGAGATGGCGACTTACGGCGCGCTCACCAATGCACTGGCCTCGGGTGATATCTGGGTGCCGAGGTCAAGGCTGCACAGGTCGCTGGACGTGCTGCTCGCGCCGTTATCCGGCGCAGCGCTGCAACCGCCGTTCTCGCTCGGTAATCCACACGCATGGCTCGATCAGCGCGCCGCGCAGCTCGACAGCGCCTTGCGCGACGTCGCCCACAATCTGGCCGGACGCGATGCTGCCCTGTTCGCTGGCGAGCGATTGCGATTTCCCAAGGAACTGAAGGACGATGATGCCAGGCACGACGAAGGACGGCGCCTGACGCTTGCCTGCTACGACATGCTGCCTGCCACGCGTATCACCGACGTGTTGTCGCAAGTCGAACGCTGGACCGGCTTCACCCGGCACTTCGGGCACGTCTCGACCGGGTTGCCGCCTGGCGATGAGCAGGCCTTCCTCGCCACTCTGATTGCCGAAGCGACCAATCTTGGGCTGTCGCGCATGGCCGAGGTATGCGGCGCAGGGTCACGCCGCGCGCTGCTGCGCATGCAGACATGGCACATGCGCGAGGAAACCTTTCGGGCGGCGCTCGCCTGTCTGACCGACGCCATCCACGCCGAGCCGATCGCCGCCTGGTTTGGGCAAGGACACCGGGCTTCCGCGGATGGCCAGGCCTTCTACCTGGGCGGGCCGGGCGAAGCCGGCGGAGCGGTCAACGCCCATTATGGTCGCGACCCAGTGGTCAAGATCTACACCACCATCACCGACCGCTACGCGCCGCTGCACCAGACGGTGATCGCCGGCACGGCAGGAGAAGCCATCCATGCGCTCGATGGGCTCCTCGGCCATGACAGCAACGCCGATCTGACCGCGCTGCACGTCGATGGAGGCGGCGTTTCCGACATCGTATTCGCGACGATGCATCTCCTCGGGCTCGATTTCGAGCCGCGCATTCCTCGCCTGTCCGACCGGCGCCTCTACGCTTTCGAACCCTCGAAGCGCTATGGCAGGCTTGCGCCACTGTTCGGTCACAGGCTCAACCGGGACCTGATCGTCAGCCACTGGCCCGATATTGAACGTGTCATTGGCGCGATCCGTCACCGCACCGTCACGCCATCGTTGATCCTGAAGAAGCTGTCCGCCTACCGCCAGCAGAACAGCCTCGCTGCGGCGCTGCGGGAGATCGGGCGGATCGAGCGCACGCTGTTCACGCTCCGCTGGTTCGAGGATCCGGCTCTGCGCCGTACCGTCACTGCCGAGTTGAACAAGGGCGAGGCCCGCAACAGCCTTGCCCGGGCGGTCGCCTTCCATCGGCTCGGCCGTTTTCGCGACCGTGGCCTGGAGAACCAGCAGACCCGAGCGGCCGCGCTCAACCTCGTCACCGCAGCGATTATCCTGTTCAACTGTCGCTATCTGGGGCGCGCCGTCGACGAAATGCGTCGTCGAGGAAGCCCCATCGATCCAGCTATGCTGTCCCGGCTCTCGCCGTTGGGTTGGGATCGCATCAATCTCACCGGCGATTATGTCTGGTCCGATCACCTCGATCTCGACGCCAACGGCCTCATGCCGCTGCTCATCAAACCGCTACCGTGAATCCGTGTCCTGATAATGCACAGGGGCCATGAAGACATTGTCCATCCAGCGTCCCCGGCCATCCATGCTGATCTTGATCTCGGCCGCGCGCAGAACGCCCGTGAAGGCGTTGCTGGTGAACTGACTGCCCTGGTCGGTATTGAAGATCTCGGGCTTGCCGAAACGGGCCAGCGCGTCCTTCAGGGCCTCGACACAAAAGCCTGCATCCATCGTGTTCGACAGTCGCCAGGCCAACACCTTACGGCTCGCCCAGTCCATGATGGCGACCAGATAGAGGAAACCCCGGCGCATGGGCAAATAGGTCACATCCGCGCACCAGACATGGTTGGGGCGCGTGATTTCCAGATTACGCAGCAAATAGGGATAAATGCGATGTTCCGGGTGCGGATCGCTCGTGCGCGGTCGCTGGTAGATCGGCGCCAGGCCCATTTTCGCCATCAACCGCCGGACCCGACGACGGCCCACCGCACGGCCCAGGCGCTGCAAATGCCGCGCCATCTGGCGGCTGCCATACCAGGGGCAGTCCATGAACACGGTGTCGATCTCGGTCATCAGCGCCAATGTCTCGTCCGTTTCCGGCACCGGCGCGTAATAATAGGATGACCGGCTGATGGACAACAGGCGGCACTGCGCCGCGATCGACAGTTGCTGGTGCATCGGTTCGATCTGTGATCGCCTCCACGCCACGTTCATCGACCGGAGGCTTTCGCCAAAAAATCCCTCTCCACCAGCAACTGGCCGATCTTGGCGTGCAGCTTCTCGATTTCCGCCTCGCTGGCAGCCTTGGCCGTCTGGTCGCCACCATCGAACAGGCTGGCCATGCCTTCCATCGCCTGCCGCTTCCATGCCCCGATCATCGTGTGGTGGATGCCGTGCTTCGCCGCCAATTCAGCCAGGGTCAGTTCACCCCGGATAGCTTCCATCGCCACCTTCGCCTTGAACTCCGCGCTGTAACGCTTTCTCGTCGTTTTCATTCCCGTCCATTCCTCAGATCGGGATGAGCTTAACACCCTGTCCAAATTTCCGGCACCACCTCACCCCAAGAAGACTTTGGCCGCATGCGTTTTCCAGTTGGCGACGATCCATGCGGGACGAAAAGGCGAACTTGTTTCTACGACATCGGGATGTAGTTCATCGAGCAATGCTGTCACGGGGGCTCCGTCCCAGAACATACCATAGCTTCGGTCGAACGGCAGGCGGGGTGCGGCTACCCAGAAAACGCGCCCCCCGCAGGGGCGGTGTTCGAGACGATTCTCATGTCCGGGGGCAACGACAATAAGTTCGTGACCAAGATCAGCCAAGAGGCGCATTTTCCGGTTGACATACGTTCGAACACCACCCCCTGTTGGACAGTAGTATTCATTGACATCGACAATTCGCATCGTCTCATGAAGCCGTGCTGTTGCAGGTAACTAAAGCGTTGAAATAGGACAAAGAGGTAAACAGGAAATATCCTGTCAACCGTACTGGATTATTCAAGTTGATAACCGGTAAGTGTGATCCGCATGCGAGCGTATCGCCCGATGATGCAATTTAACTGCGGTAATTTCATTGCCAATTCGTCTCTGTATCTCTACGCGCAAGTATCTTTGCCACTAGCAAAGTTTGTACTACGAATAGGCAGATCAGCGCGGTGCCGATGAAGCCGACGAGAGTGTTGAGTACCGGTATCCTCCAGATACGGTCTCCGCCGGGCTCAATTGCCATCATCGCGATCGTCAACAGGATCAGGAAGAGGCGAAGCTCGGTAGGACCCATTGAGAGATAGGATAGGCGTAATTCGCCCATCACTCGCGCTGCGAGGAATGTGTGAATCGACATCAACAGGTAACCGGCCAGCGCGACCATGGCGATGTCCATCGTCACGTATGGGGAGAGGCCGATGCCGGCCACGATCAGCAGATTTGCCATTCCGTCACAACTGTGATCGATGAAGTACCCGTAAGAGGGGCGCTCGATCTTACGATACCGCGCGAGGCTTCCATCCATTGAGTCGCCGAACCATTGTACGACATAGCCGGCGAGGGACAAAAGTAACCAAAGGCGACCAAGATTGCTCGCGATGTAGCCGCCAAAAACCATCGCGGCTCCAATCATGCCGATTGCGGTTAGCCGATCCGGCGTGATGGAAGCGGGCATTCGGGCGCAAAGCCATTGGAGAACCCGTCGTTCGCTCTTGGCAAGCCAATTCTCTTGTATGCGGCGTAGTTCGGAACGAGCAGGAGAGCCATGCATCATGGGAAAACCGGGAGCGTACGGCGCGTGATCGGTTGCGGTGACGTTCGCCCATGCAGAGCGTCAATCTCCGCCTGGCGGCCTTCCAGATAGTTCCTGCGCGAAGCAGCATACGGGTCCGGCGTGTCTTTCAACTCGCGAAGTTGTGAGTCGAACTGGACCCGGTAATCAAGCGACCCAACGATGCTTGCTGGAACCGTGTAGGTGGGCTGGTTGAACGGCTGGCCGAACGCCGACGGAAGAACCATTCGGTCGATACCAAGGCCGATGAGGTCTCTGACGGTCGTAGGGCCGATCAGCGGAAGGAACAGAAAGGGGCCGGGCTTTACGCCGTAATAGCCCAGTGTGTTGGCAAAGCCGTTCGATCTACGAGGTAGTTTGAACGGTTTTTTCCGGGCGACATCGATCATCCCAGCGACACCGACCGTGGTGTTAATCGCAAACCGTCCGGCCGTCTCGACCGCCTTGCCGAGTTTAAGTTGGACTAGGAAATTGAGGAAAGCGACGGGCTCGCCTAGATTGTTGAAAAAATTGCGGATCGCCCCGCGAACCGGGGCAGGCAAGGCGCGCTGATAGGCCATCGCCACCGGGGCGACGACCGCCTTATCAACGGTCTGGGTGATGGCAAATGCCTGTGCGTTGACAGCCTGCAACGGATCTCCCGGTGCACGGCCCGGTTGAGCTGTGACCACAATGTCATTGTGCTCGGCCATCTGCTGCTCGACGCCAATATCTATCGGCAAATCTTCCTCTGGTGGGGAGGGCGGGGGTGGAGCCTCAACGGGGCTTGCCGACGTTGCTTCGCCTTCGGGGTCTATAGCCGGTAACTGTTGCGGCGCACGGTCGACAGGTGCCGTTACTTGAACAAGCACCGGCACGATCGCTATTTGATCCAGCATTACCGGAGGAGGCAGAAACAGTACTGCAGCTACGATAGCAGTGCTCATTTATAACCTTTCGACAGGAAGATCTCACCTGGGCGTTGCAAGTCCACCGCCCTTAAGCCATCCTCTGGGAATGAGACGCCGCCGCAGGACGCAACCACACCTGCCAAAAAGCCGGGACTGATTTTTTGCCTCCGAACGCCCCTGGAGAAAAAGGTAAACGGGAGAAGCTCGTCCACGCCCCGCAATCCGGTCTTGCCGCCGTGTACGAAGCGTACCGTCCGGAGCTTCTGCGCTTTCTGGTCACGCGCACAGGCGATCCGGTCGAAGCGGAAGACGTGCTTCAGGAACTCTGGCTGCGAGTTCATGCGGCCGTCGGCAGCCCCGTGGCAAATGGCCGCGCGTATCTCTACCGCGCAGCACAGAATCTTGTGCTAGACCGGATGCGGGAGAGGCGCCGACGCGCGACGCGCGACCGTGACTGGTCAGACGCGGAGTATGGGGCTGCCGGCCTAAGCGAGGCAGCCGATCCGCGCCTGAGCGCCGACCAGGCAATGGAGGAGCGGGAGCGCTCGGCAAGGCTGGAGATCGCTATCGCGGCGATTCCGCCCGCAGCCGGCCGAGTGTTCCGGCTTCACAAGCTCGATGGGCTACCGCACGCGGACGTTGCCCGAGAGCTCGGTATAACGCGCAGCGGCGTGGAGAAGCACATGGCAACCGCGATGGCTTTTCTTCGCCGGACGCTGAAGGACTGAGGCGGGATGGCTTGCTCGGCGTCTTACATTCGAACCAGGAGGCTGTCGGTGTGCTCCGCCGGCGGCGATGCGCAATGACCACGACAGAGGACATCTACGAGCAGGCCGCGCTGTGGCACCAGGGACAGTATCGCGACGACTTTGACTGGGATGGCTTCACTCGCTGGCTAGCAGCGGATTCTGAGCATCGTACGTGCTATAACGAGATCGCGCTGCTTGATGACGAGATCGGTCGCCGACGGCCTGCGCTCAGGTTGCGAGAGGGCGGAAACAAGGGCGCGCACAAATGGCTGCGCTGGCGTGTCGCCGCGGGCGCCGTGGCAGCCTCGGCCGTGGCCATCGTATCACTACCGCTTCTGCGCCTTGACGCGCCGACCCCCTCGCCGACCTATCGCACTGCCGCCGGCGAGATGAGGTCTGTGACGCTACCAAGCGGTGCGAAAGCGACACTGGCACCGGGATCGACATTGGTTGCCAATGCCGACAATGCCCGCCACGTGCGGTTGACCGGGACCGCGTTCTTCGAAGTGCGCCACGATTCTGCTTCGCCCTTCACTGTCGAGGCAGCCGACTTCCTCGTCAAAGATGTCGGCACCCGGTTCGATGTCTCTTTGGAGAACGGTGTACTCAGGGTCGCGGTTCAGGCCGGGACCGTGTCGGTGAGCTCGGTTCGGTTCGCTCAACCCGTAGTGCTAGACGCGGGCAAGGCGCTTTTCGCAGACCCGGGACGCGGTGTGGTGGAGATCACTGCCCAGGCGACCGAGGCCGTCGGGAGCTGGCGGCAGGGTCGGCTCGTGTATAATCGCGCGCCGCTCGGGCTGGTCGTCGCCGATGTGTCGCGCTACGCAGGACGGCGGGTGGAGATCGGCCGCGACATGGCCCGCAGACGCTTCTCTGGCGTCATCACGATCGAACCGGGCGCGTCAGCCATCGACACGCTCAAGCAGCTGACGGGGTTGGATGCGAAAGTGGAAGGAAGCACTGTGCGTCTCGTCCGTGGCGCTAGCGACTAGCGTTGCCGGACCGGCAGCGGCTCAGGAGCGTGTCCTTCTGATCGACGTCCCCGCTGGTACGCTTGAAGCGATGCTCGCCGCGCTCGCCACTCAGACGAAGACATCGTTCGCGCTCGATGCTCCGCTTCCGCGGCACCGGGTGATCGCGTTGCGAGGCCGGATGACGATCGATGCCGCATACGCGCAGCTATTGGCAGGCACTGGCCTGTCCGCCCGCCGCGTGGGACCCGCGACCTTTCGGATATTGGCTGCCCCCGCCTCCCCGAACGCTGGCCCGACAGCCGCCAGCGCAAATCCAACCATTCCAGCGGACATCGTCGTCACCGCCAGGAAGATGCGCGAGTTGCTTTCGCAGGTGCCGGGACCGGTCACCGTCCATGTGCTGGACGGAAGCGCCGCCGCGGGCTCAGACGCCGGCACATCGGCGGTGGCGACCCAGGTCCAAGGATTGATTGCGACGAATGGCGGGCCAGGTGCGAGCCGATTGTTCTTGCGGGGCATAGCCGACAGTCCCTTTATCGGCTTCGGACAATCCCCGGTGAGCGTGTACCTGAACGAGGCCCGGATCACCTACGATGCGCCTGACCCCGACTTCCGAATGGTTGATGTGGATCGGGTCGAGGTACTGAAGGGACCGCAGGGGCCGCTTTACGGCACAGGAGCACTGGGCGGCGTCTATCGCGTGATAACAATGGCGCCCGACTTGGTCCGATTTGCCGGCCGCTCTCGCCAGCGTCTCGCCGCCCTACTTGGTCACGGCGTCGGCGGGTCTGTCGAGGCAGTCGTCAACTTGCCCGTGCGTCAGAATCAGACCGCCTTGCGGTTGGTCGGCTACGCCGACGTCGCTCCAGGCTGGATCGACAACGCTGGAGGTCGCTCGGACGTCAACCAAACGGTCGTGCGCGGCGCTAGAGCGTCGCTTCGCGTTCTCCCGCGTGAGGGTTGGACCTTTGATTTCGTCGGTGCCGGTCAGAGCATCCGCGCGCGCGACAGCCAATATGTGGATCGCGACAGGGAGGAATTGACACGGGGGGACCGGCTGCGGGAGCCGCGGTCGAATGACGTCGTGCTCACCTCGGGGGTCTTGCAAGGCGAGCTCGGGTCACGTGTCCTAACCGTTTCTACAAGCCTCGCTACGCAGTGGACGCTTAAGGTTGACGACGCGAGCAGCGCGGCCGCGGTCCTCGGTCTGGTCGCGCCGCTGCGCTATGCCGAAACCCGCACATATCAGGTATTTGACCAAGAAATCCGCCTTGCGAACAAAAGCGGCCGAACGCCCTGGGCATTGGGCGTTTCGTACCTCTCATCCCGAAGCAGCGCTCGCGGCCGTGCATCGGAGGCCGGCCCGGTGGTCGCAGAATTGTTGGATGCTTCAAGAAGCGTCACCGAAACGGCCATGTTTGCCGAGGGTAGCCGGCCGCTTATCGACGGTCTTCGCCTCGGCCTCGGCCTCCGCGTTTTCCGCTCAACCGTCAAGGAGGACCGCGACGATGACGGCGGAACCGAAGTTCGGGCCAAGACTTCGTGGGGCGTCTCGCCCAGTGCGACGCTGTCGTGGTCGCCCTCATCAGTCTCGCTAGCCTATCTTCGCGTGGCGTCTGCGTTCCGGCCGGGAGGTCTTGATCCGTCGAACATGGAAACCCGCCGGTATGACGCCGACCAGTTGGTAGCTTTTGAAGCTGGCTTTCGACAAAATTCAATTAACGGCCGACTTCAGTTTGAGCTTGGCGCGTTCAGCTCCTTATGGTCGGACGTTCAATCGGACTATCTCCTCGATACCGGCCTTGTAGCCACGCGCAACGCTGGCGACGCAAGGATTCTCGGCGGCGAACTGACCGTCCGGTGGCGGCCGACGGCGGCTTGGTCCTTCGTCGCGGGCGCGTCCGGCCAGCGGGCTCGCCTTATTCGCGGTATCGACGGTGCCGATCTGGAGCGTGACCCGCGCCTTCCTGTTGTGCCTGGCGTGTCCGGCCACTTCGAGGTGCGGCATTCGATTAATGCTAGTTCCTGGCAGGTGTCGCCTACAGTAACCGGCCGCTACGTGGGGCGGTCTAGGCTGAGCCTGGACCCGGGACTCGATCGGCGGATGGGCGGGTTCGCCGAGTTCGCGGCGGGGCTCGAGGTCCGCAGGGGACCGTTCGCGGTGGAACTGTCCGCGACAAACATCTTCAATGCGCGGGGCGACACACTTGCCTTTGGCAATCCCTTTTCGGTACGCACAGAACGCCAGTACACACCCGCCCGCCCACGCGCCTTCGCGATCTCACTATCTCGCGACTTTTGAAGGCCGTGCAGGTCCGCTCGTTTCTAGCAAGCGGACTGCGGATTTGTTCGGCCGCGGCGTCTTCAGACAATAGACATTATTCCAGAGCGGTCGGGAAAATTGATGACGCGAGCAAGGACGCTTCCCAGCGCACCAAGTCATGCGCTGGTGATGTATCAGTCTGAGCTGGGGGCTTGCCGCTCGCATCGGAGCGGTGGCGGCGATGATGGTCGTGGCTCTATCGCACGAGCCATGCGACCTATAGCGGAACGCTATCTGCGCGCGATGCCACCTTTGTGTCGGCGTTCGAGCCACGCGAATTGTCCGGGGCCTGTGGCAATGGACTTCGATTTTCGGGACCTAACTAACATGAACATCGGGCCTTTGGGCTTGCCCATCAAACCGAGTACGCTGCCAGCCACGCTCAGGACGCTTCAGGGCGTTGTCCGGCCCCGCTTCACCCGTTGGGGTAGCCTTGCGTTCTCGCTAGCGATTCTTGCCGCCGTTGCATTTCAGCTGCGCTCCATCGATTTCATAACTCTCACCACCTTAGTACCGACGAGCGCTCTGTTCTGGTTGGCGTTTGCGGCTTCCTACCTAGGGTCAGGACCCATTGATACGATTGGATTTGTGTGATTCAGGCTCCGTGAGGAGACTGGATTTGAGTGACCTGTATTGGCTGACGGACGATCAGATGGCGCGGCTCGAGCCGTATTTTCCGAAGAGCCACGGCAAGCCTCGGGTTGACGATCGCCGGGTGTTGAGCGGGATCATCTTCGTGAACCGTAATGGGCTGCGCTGGCGGGATGCGCCAAAGGACTACGGGCCGCACAAGACGCTCTACAACCGCTGGAAGCGGTGGAGCGATAAAGGCGTCTTCCTTCGGATGATGGAAGGGCTGGCTGCGCCCCAGGCCTCCGAACGCAAGACGGTGATGATCGACGCGACCTATCTCAAGGCACACCGCACGGCTTCCAGCCTGCGGGTAAAAAAGGGGATGCGGGGCGCCTGATCGGGCGCACGAAAGGCGGCATGAACACCAAGCTTCATGCCGTAACGGATGCGAATGGCCGCCCGATCAGCTTCTTCATGACCGCAGGGCAGGTCAGCGATTATATCGGTGCCGCCGCCCTGTTGGACGAGCTTCCCAAAGCCCAATGGTTGCTGGCCGACCGGGGCTATGATGCCGACTGGTTCCGCGACGCCTTGCAGGAAAAGGGCATCACCCCCTGCATCCCGGGCCGGAAATCCCGGAACAAGACCGTCAAATACGACAAGCGCCGCTACAAACGGCGTAACCGTATCGAGATCATGTTCGGTCGCCTCAAGGACTGGCGCCGGGTCGCGACACGCTACGACAGGTGTCCCACCGCCTTCTTCTCCGCCATCGCCCTCGCTGCCACCGTCATCTTCTGGCTCTGATCAACGAGTCCTGACCCTAAGAGCGACAACGCGGGGCGCGGACCAGTTCACTGAACGGGAAAGCGGCTCCGATCGGGAAAGCCACCATTGCATCGGCAATGTCTTTTCCTGCCGGAAGCGGGCATTTGCCCGGATGGACAGCCCGATCATCATCAATACGAAAATGGCGGACACGATCAGTACGGCCATAAGCGTCTCCCAATGTCAATGTTTGCATGTGAACATGCTCACTTGCCTACAGGGCTTTCCCCCATCTTGCGAAGCCAGTCGTTGAACGCCTCGGCCATCGCATCCTGTAGGCTCATGCCATGCTTGCGAGCGGTCATGTGCATGGCGAAGGACATTTCCGGGCTGAAATAGCCGGTCATGGCCTTCTTGCCCTGCCGGCTCGGCGCAACCGGGCTGTTGCTCGATCCGCTGCCGGGGCTTGCGCCTGTGCTGCGGGCTTGTCGCGCGGCCACCCTCTCCTCCGGCTCGGCCGTCGCCGGCGATGGCGCTGCATCGCGATCCCGCAATGCCAATAATGATCCTTTCCGGCTGCTCATGCGCTGGCCCTCCGCTTCTTCGATGCTTGCATGTTTACATGTTGGCATGCCCACTTGTAAAGCTGGCGTACCTCGTCGGCCGCCTTGCCGTTCGGCTCGATCTCCATCGCCGTCTTGCCTTCGGCCGCCGCATGGCGGAAAGCGGCGCGATCGGCGATATGGTGGGGGCAGGCGTCCAGCCCATAATCCTGCACGAGCTGCGCGGCCTCGTCATACATGCGCGGCGCGGTCGGGCTTCCCGCCGTGAAGATCACGAACGCGGGCTTGCCGCGCATCTTCACAAGGCTGGCGGTCGTCTTGATCGCGGCCAGGTCGAACGCGCTGGGGCGGCAAGGGATCAGCACCAGGTCGGCCGCTTCGACGGCGGCGCTCGCCGCGCTGTCGGCATGGGGCGGGGTGTCGATCACGATGAACGCCGCGCCCTGGCCCGTCGCCTGCTCGATCTTGGCGGAAAGGCGAGGGGGTGCGCTGTCAATCACGACCGGGGGCGCATCCTGTCGCCATGCTGCCCACTGGCTCGCCGTCGCCTGTGGGTCGAGGTCGATCACAAGGGCGGTATGCCCGGAATCCTCGGCGGCTGCGGCCAGATGCAGGGCGAGGGTGGTCTTGCCCGCGCCGCCCTTCTGGCTGATGATCGCGATTGTTGGCATGTGAATATCCTTACATGACCGCATGTTTGCATGTGGTCATACTGGCTCGGTTCGGCTGCGTCAACGAAACCCCGAATTGCGGGGAGGAGAGGGCGGTCTAGCTATCCTCGCCGCCCTCATCCTCGCTGTCATCGTCCAGCGGTTCATGCTGCATCTGGCCGTGATCCTCGATCGGGCAAAGCGGCGCTCCGGCCTGCTCAAGCCATTTGCGCGCGGTCCTCACGGTATAGCCGCACGTCGCGCACTCGCATTTGAGCATCCGGGCTTTCTGCTTCTTGGGCGCAGTCGACTCTCCGTCCGTGTCGAGACGGGCATGGGGGAGGGGGCCGACGCTCTCCAAGATCGGCGCGATGGCCGCAAAGAACACCTCGCCGGGGATGGTGGCGCGCATCGGCCCGACTAGGCCCAGCCCAAGGGCGACCCGTTTAAACGCCGCCCCATGCCCTGCCGGGATGCCGACAGCGGCATGGACCAGCTCATGCGCGAGGATGGCCGCGATCTGCGCCGGCATCGCGTCGGGCGCGTGCGCGAGGTCGGGCCGGATGAAGATTTCAAAATGCCCGTCCGCGCTGAACCGATTATCG
>Ga0213869_10000959_pt1 | contig 22221 bp, 21 predicted proteins | sample PICome_10_FD_160083 | JGI IMG/M metagenome (GOLD analysis project Ga0213869, IMG submission 160083) | Coastal seawater microbial communities near Pivers Island, North Carolina, United States - PICO132 | ecosystem: Environmental > Aquatic > Marine > Coastal | place: USA: North Carolina...
TTTTTTTTGGGATTTTTTTTTTTTACTTTTTCAGCAACTCTTAAAGTAAAATCAGGACTATCCACAGTAAATAATATATCTGGTTGAAATTTTTCTATGGCTTGTACTGTATTATTTATTTTTTTTTTTATTTTGAGAATATTTAAAATAACACTTGTAAATCCCAAATATGTTATTTCTTTAAGATCATAAATTGATTTTATGCCTAGTTTTTTTAAATTTTCACCACCAACAGATAAATACTCAATATTTGGATTTAGCTTTTTTAAATTATCAATAACTTTTGATGCAAGCATATCACCTGACTCTTCTCCAGTTAAAATGAAGATTTTTTTCATTTTGAAAGTCTCCAGAATGATCCTTGATCAGTAATTAAATAAATTTTTCCTGTATCTTCTTGAATTTCAATGTCTCTTATTCTGCCTATATTTCCCTTAAAAATTATTTCTTCGTTAATGAAATTATTATCTTTAAATTTTATTCTTCTCAAAGACTCATCACGAAGTGAAGTTATTAAAGCATCACCATTCCACTCATTAAATTCTTCTCCTTTATAAATAACCATGGAACTTACGGCTATTGAGGGAACCCAATATTTTATAGCTTTTGTATACCCTGACATCCATTTCGGTCCAATTTTTGTTCCAGTGTAATTAGTTCCACCCCAGCCTAAAATTTTCCATCCATAATTTTCTGCATATTTAGCCTCACCAAACCAGTCGCCTCCTTTAGCTCCGTGATTAGTTAAATAAATTCTATTATCAAATGGTGATAAGTCTATCCCTTGAGGGTTTCTTACTCCAATTTGATAAATTTCTGGTAACCAATTTTCTTTACCTTTGAATTTTGGATTGTCTTTTGGAATCCGCCCATCTAAATGAATTCTAATAATGCTTCCTGGGTGTTTTGTTGAGTCTTGAGCAATCATACCTTTACCTCTTTCACCTAAAGTCACATAAAGTAAATTATCTTTAATAACTAATCTTGATCCAAAATGATAACCTGAATTAATAGGTGGTTCTGCCCTAAAGATATTTTTAAATTTTAATTCTTTTTCATTAAAAATAGCTCTAGCGACAGATGTGCTTGACCTACCTTTGCCTCTGTTTTCTGAATAAGTTATAAATATGATTTTATTAAAATATAAAACCTCAAGTAAACCCCCCTGTCCATCTACTAGAATATTTAGATTGTGATTAATTTTAGTTAATTGTTTATTTTTTATATCTGCTAAAAATATATTTCCTTGTTTTTCCGTAATTAGCGCTTTACGGTCATTAATAAATGAAAAACTCCAAGGTCCATTTAATCCACTAAATATTTCTACTAATTTAGGTTCTTTAGATACTAAACTTGAGTAACAAAGATTAAAAATTATTAAAAATAGCAATATTTTTTTCATTTTACTAAAATAAACATCTTATTTTTATTTGCGTAAACAATTGATTTTTTTTTATCTAAAAAAACATTTCTTTTATGTTTAAGAACTATGCCCTTAATACCTGAAGCTTTACATTGTTTTAAGGTATTTAATCCAACCGTAGGTAAGTCAATTCTGTAATCTTGTTTTTTTTTTGGAAATTTAATCAAAACACCGTTAGCAATTTTTTTGTTTTTTTTAATTTTTTTAAGCATATTTTGTGTGCCTTCTTTTTTTTCTAAAATAGTTATGTTATTTCGACTAACTGCTCCTTGAATATGGCTAAATTGATTTGATCTATCTAATGCTTTCAAGGCATTTTTTATATCAGTCTTATCTTTTGTATCAGGCGTATATTTAGAATAGTTGCCTCTTGATAAATTTAGTTCTGGCGTAAAAGTAGTAGAGCTAATTGTTTGAATTCTTTCCTCTTTAAAAATATTTATTATTTCTTTTAAAAGGGCAGCATCCCCCAATTTAGCTTTTTTAATAATTCTTTTAATATAATAAATACCCTTTAAATCTAATCTTAATTTAAAAAAGTTAGGTTTCATTACTTTTCCTGCAAATAAAATTTTTTTGCAATTATTTTTTTTTAGCAAAGAAATTATTTTGCCAAATTGACCTATAGATGCAGAAAATGATTTTTTGTCTTTTTTAAAAAACTTTTTTTTAGTTAGGTCAATTATAAGATAATTTTTTTTTCTTTTAACTTTTTTATAAATATATTTTGGAAAATCAGTTTCTCCAAAAATTAGCCCAATCATAATTTAATTTTGTGGTAAACAAATAGGTCTTTTTTTATCTTTTTCAATAAATCTTATAACTTCAGAAACTAACTCATTGTCTTTATATTCTCCATTAATTTTGCTTAAATTCTCATGTAAATTTTTTGATGCAAAAATTTCTTTATATGCTTTGTCTAAACCTATAATTTTTTTATTATCATATTTTTTTCTTCGTAATCCTATAAGATTCAATCCTTGTAAATAATTTCTATTTCCAATGGATAAACCAAAAGGAGTTACATCTTTTAAAACGCCGGTCATGCCACCAATCATGGCTAATCTTCCAATTCTTGTAAATTGTTGAACTGCTGAATTTCCACCGATAACAACAGAGTCCTCTATTATAACATGACCCCCCAATGGTACATTGTTTGCAATAATTACACTGTTACCAATTTTACAATCATGAGCTACATGCGAAGAAATCATAAATAGACAATTATCGCCAATAATAGTTTTAGATCCACCACCTTTGGTGCCTGGATTAATAGTAACGTATTCACGAATAATATTATTTTCACCTATTAATAAGCTATTTACTTCATTGTTAAATTTTAGATCTTGAGGTTGAGTGCCTATACTGGCAAAAGGAAAAATTTTAGTTCCTGTTCCAATTTTGGTGTTTCCTTCTATATGAACATTTGAAATTAACTCAACATTATCAGATAATTCTACATCTGGACCAACATAACAGAATGGACCAATTTTTACATTTTTTGAAATTTTAGCTTTTTTATCAATAAAACTTGAATTATGTATCATTATTTTTTATCAACTATAGTTGCTGACCATTCTGCGTCTGCCATTCTTTTTCCATCAACTTTTGCTGTACCTTTATATTTCCAAACTCTTCCATGAGATCTAATTGCCTCTATCTCCAATTGTAGTTCGCAGTCTGGTATTACTGGGCTTCTAAATCTAGCCTTATCTACACTCATTAAATAGACTAATTTATTTGCATATTCTTCAGGATCAATACCATGGGCTGTTAAAGCGGCGGCAGCTTGACCAAAAGCTTCAACAATTAAAACACCAGGCATAACAGGCTGACCTGGGAAATGACCCTGAACATAAAAACCATTTTTTTTAACATACATAATCGCAGTAGCTGATTTTAAATGAACAATATTAGTCAATTTATCAATTAATAGCATTGGCTCCCTATGTGGTAGTAACGCTTCTATTGATTTTTTATCTAACTCAGTTTTGCTCATTATTTTTTTTATTTTTTTTGATAAACTCTTTAAATGAAATTGCAGGATACCCCATAACAATTTGGTTGTCTTCGATATCTTTTACAACACCGCTTCCTCCACCGATTTTAACATTATTGCCAATATTTAGATGTCCAGAAATACCGGCTTGACCTCCTATAGAAACATTGTCCCCAATTGTCGAGCTTCCTGCAAAACCAACCTGCCCAGCTATCATACAATTTGAACCAATTTTAACATTGTGGGCTATATGAACTTGATTATCCAGATAAGTATTTTTTCCAATAATAGTATCGTCGACAGAGCCTCGATCTATTGTGCAGCCAGAAGCAATTTCAACATCATCATGAATTAAAACTAAACCAATATGAGGAAATTTAATATTTCTTTTTTTATTAGGGATAAATCCAAATCCTTTTTGACCAATTTTACAATTATCTTGTATCACTACCCTATCTCCTATTATTGAATTCTTTATAATAACATTTGATCCTATTACACAATTCTTGCCTATTACTACATCATGTTCAATAATTGAATTTGAACCAATAATTGTACCTTTACCTAATTTTACATTTTTGCCAATTAAAACATTATTTCCAAATTTAACTGATTTATTTGATTTATTATTAGTGTTTTTTAAAGTTAAATCTGGATAATCAATATCAGCAAATGGATAAATTCGCTTTAGAATAAGAGCTAGCTCATACAATACATTTTTTACTATAATTTTTTCAGTATTTTTTGGTAGATCATTAGCAAGGCGATTAGTAGTTATACAAAAAGATGCTTTAGTTGAAATGGCATCATCCATATAAATTTTTGAGTCGTAAAAAGTCAAATCACCTACATCTGCTTTTTTTAATGTTTTTACAAATTTAATTTTTTTTATTTTTTTAAAAGATTTTTTTAAAAACAGTTTATCTATCGTGAAGATTTTTTTTTTGAAAAAAACATTTTCTTTCATTAAACTTACTTAGTTTAGTTTAACAGATTTTATTTTGTCGTTCAATTTTTTGATTATATCTTGAGTTATATCTAAACTTTCATCGGCCAAAATTAAACTTTTTTTATCCATAACATATCTTATTTTTTTTTCCTGCATATAATCCTTGATTACAGGATTTAAATTTTTTAAGAGCTCTGATCTTGCCTTAGATCTTTGTTTGGCAACAGTATCTAAAAGATTTTTTTTATTTTTTTGTAAATTGATTACTTTTTTTCTTAATTCTTTTACCTTTTTTTTATATTCTTCTTCTGAAATTATTTTTTTTTGGGCAATTATTTTCTTTTCATCTGATTGAAGATTTTGTTCTGTTTTGTTTAATTCTTTTAACCCGCTCTCTAATTTATTTTTTAAATCTTTTTGAGCTTTTTTACCTGCTATGCTTTCATTTAAAATAAATTTGAAATCCAAGTAATAAGGAAGTTCTGCAGAAATGTTTTGATTAAAGAATGAAGATATAAATACTACAAGTATTAACTTTTTTAATTTATTCATATTAAAATGTGGTTCCTAGGTTAAAATTGAAACTTTCTGTTTCATCGGTGTTAGCTTTAGAAAGGTTCTGTGAAAGAACAAATGTCATTGGTCCAAGAGGTGAACTCCAATTTAAAGCAAAACCCGTTGAAGACCTTATTTTATTACTATCGTCAATTGAACTATCATAGTCAACGCCCCATACATTAGCAAAATCTAAGAAAAAACCAAAATCCATATTTGTAGATTCGGGAAGAAAATTTGGTAAATTCGTTTCAAAATTTAGAGCAGTTGCAAAATTTCCTCCTATATGATCTTTTCCATCTATAGGCCCAACTTTACCTTTTTGAAATCCACGTAACCTATTACTGCTTAAAAAAGATCTTTTACTAATTCTCACATCGTCATCGTCTAAACCATTTATTGATTTAAAATAGAATTTAGTTGCCCCGATAATATCTTCAGATAGAGTTTTATATATACTTGAAGAAAATGAATTTGATATATATTTCTTATCAGCGTAGAAAGGTAGAACTTGCCTAAAAGATGTTATTGCACCAGCGGTTGGCATAAAAGATCTGTCTCTAGAGTCGTAAGCAAAACCATAAGAACCTGCTAATTCAGAAAATTCACCACTTTGCTTTTTTAATGCTGTAGACGCTGAGTCTAAAGTCCGTAAATCATCATATGATGCGGATAAGCCTAAACTTGTATAAATATTTTTATATTGCTCAAATTTTGTACTGACTCCTATTCCAACTAAAGTATTTTCAAAACCTTGGTCTGGCTTATCATTATTTCTATTAAATAAATTATAACTAACTTGATTTCCCAAAAAATTATAATTTGGATCAATATAAAGAATATCGGTAGCCAAAGTTTCTTTGTCAGTTTCTATTTCAAATTTTAAAGTTTTACCTTGGCCTAGCCAATTATTTTCTGTGACGTTGATTGCAAAAGACCCTCCGTTTGTACCAACACCAGCACCAGCACTAATTTCTCCAGTTGGTTGCTCTGCAACATTTATATCTATAATTTTTAAATTATTATTTGCTCCACTTGATACTTTAGAGTTTACATTTTTAAAAATATTTCTAGATTTTATCTTTGCTATAGATTTATCTAATTTTATCTGAGTGTAAGGGTCGCCCTCATCTAATAAAAGCTCGCTTCTAATAACTGACTCATTTGTGATATTGTTCCCAGATATATTAATTCTTTCCACTAAGACTTTTTCACCTTCAAAAATGTTAAATTTTATTATTATATTATCTGCTTCTAATATTTCTTCCACATTGTGCTCTACGAATTGCAAATTATTTTTTTCAATTAATTTATCTATAGACTGTAGTAATTTTTGAATTTTAAAGGGTGAGTAATATTCACCAATAAATTTCTTGTATTCTTTGTTTAGTTCTAAAAATAATTTATTATCAAATGTTGGATCTAAATTGGTGTTAATTTTTTTTATTGTAAATCTTTTTCCAGAGTCAATAGAGTAAATCAAATTAACATCTCCCGACTCTAAAATTTCTGCTGAATTAGATGTAATTGCTACGTCATAATAACCAAGTGATTTATAATAATTATTAAGCAGCCTTAAATCTAAATTAACTAAGTTTTGACTAAATTTAGTATTTTTTGAAATAAATTTCCAAAATTTATATTCTTCACTCGCAATAATATCTCTTAGTCTTTTATCTTTTATTTTTTTATCGCCTATAAATTTAACAGAAGTAATTTTAGATTCTTTTCCTCTTTTGATTTCAAAAATTAGATCAAAATTATTATTATCTATTTCTTTTATCTTTGCTTCAATTTTTGAAAAATTATAACCTATAGATGAATAAAGATTTTTAATGATCGCTAAATCATCTGAAAGTTTAGATTTAATAAATGATCTTTTTTCTTTAAGTGAAATAATTTTTTTTATTTGTCTTTTTATTCCATTATTTTTTTCACCTACTATAAGGAGTTGATTTATTACTGGATACTCTTTTAAATCAATTGTTAAAACATTTTCAGAAAAACTCACATCTACGCTTTCAAAAAAATCAGTTGAGTAAAGATTTTTTAAAATTAGATTTATTTCTTTTTCATTAATTTCTTTTTTTGCGTCTATTTCACCATAAATTTTTATAGTTTCATCACTAATCCTTTTATTTCCATTAATTATAACTTGTTTGGAAGTCTCATTTGCTTTTAAACCTCCGGTAAATATAATTAGCAATAATAAAATTTTAATTATTTTTCCCATAAAAATATTTTATTTTTTTATTTGTAATGTGTTTTGCCCAACTGTCTATTTTGCTTATTGTATTAAAATTATTTGGCTTTCTTATAGCATATTTTTTATAATCTTTATCTTTCATTATGTTCAAAATAATTTTTTGAATTCCTAAAAATGGGATTTTTTCTCGTAAAAAGTGGTCAACTAATACCTCATTTGCTGAATTAATAATTATTGGGGTGGCAAAGTGCTCACTAATACGATTTAAAATTTTAATTATTGGAAAAGTCTTTTTATCCACTAAGCTAAATGTTAAATTTTGGATATTTTTTAAATTATTTTTAATTTTAATAATATCTCTAATATCAAGTTTTCCATCAAATATAGCGTTGGCTATTGGAATAACCATTGTTGTTTCATGATAAATAAATTTTTTTAACCCATTCTTAAAGTCAATTATAGCATGAACTAATGAATTAGGATGAATGATAATATCTAATTTTTCTGCTGGAATATCAAATAATTTTTGAGCCTCTATTAATTCTAAAATTTTATTCATTAAAGTTGCTGAATCTATCGATATCTTTTTTCCCATTTTCCACTTTGGATGTTTTAAGGCGTTTATTGGTTTAATATTTTTTAGAAGGTCAGATTTATAATTTAAAAAAGGTCCGCCAGATGCGGTAATATAAATTTTATTAATCTCACTTATGTTATGATTCTTGAGAAGATTCATTAAAGAAAAGTGTTCGGAGTCGATTGGAATTATTTTAGTATTATTTTTTTTAATGGCTTTTTTTATTAAATACCATCCACAAATTATAGATTCTTTGTTGGCAATTAAAATTTTATTACTAATTTTTGTAAAATAAATAGTAGGTTTTAATCCTATTATACCTGGAATTGCTGAAATTGTAATATCTGATTTTTTTTTTATTTTAATTTTGTCTAAACTATTGACAATAGTTGTTTTAGAATTATGAAATTTGTTTTTTATCTTTTTATAAACAATTTCATCATTTATTAAAAAAAATCTTGGTTTGTAAATTTTAATTTGTTGACAGATTCTTTTGTAATTTTTATTAGCTAAAAATATATATGGTGTTAGTAATTTTTTTTTTTTATCTAAAATCTTTAACGTAGTTAAACCAATTGAGCCAGTTGAGCCTAATATCGATATTAATTGCTTCATCTAATGTAATAATACCAATGTTAAAATTCCAATTGGGGATCCCAAGAGTATTCCATCTAATCTATCTAATACACCACCATGTCCAGGCAAAAAATTTCCTGTATCTTTTAATTTTGCCTTTCTCTTCAAAAGAGAAAATAATAGATCTCCTAATTGACTAAAAATTGAAATGATAATTGCGAGTATTATTATGTCTAAATTGAATAATCTTGAAAAATAAAAAAATAAAAAAGAAACAACTGCTGAAGAAAATATTATTGAACCAAATGCACCGGAGTAAGTTTTATTTGGACTTATTTTAGTTATTTTTGGTCCTTTAAAAAATTTGCCAAATACAAAACCACCAATATCAGATGCCACACATCCTAATAATATTATAAATAATATAAGCTTAAACATTTCATAATTAGAAAAATAAAGGAAAAAAAAACAAAATATAAAGATGTAGCTTGCAAAAAAGAAATTTAATAAAATCAAAATTATCTTACTTTTAAATATTATTTTTGAAATATTTAAAAACTCTAAAATTGATAAAACTCCTAAAATAATTAAACAATAAGTTAAAATTAGCTTAGAATTAAAAATTAAAAGAACTAAAAGTAATAAAGCTAGCGAAGTATACAATCTCTTTTTTAAATTATTTGAAATCATATTTTTCCATAGTTTCTTTGAATCGTTTTATATTTTTTTATAACGCGTAACAAATCATTAGAAGTAAAATCAGGCCATAATTTTTTTAAAAAAAATAGCTCTGTGTAAGCTAATTGCCAAAGTAAAAAATTGCTTAAACGTTGATATCCACCTGTCCTTATAAGAATATCTGGTTCAGGTATGTTTTTTGTATATAAGTTCTTTTCAAAATTTTTTATATTTATTTTTTTTTTTATTTTTTTTAAAGCTCTTATTATTTCATTTTTTGATCCATAATTAATAGCTAAATTAACAATAATTTTTTTATTTTTTTTAGTAAGATTAATAGAATTTTTTAACGTTAATTTTAAATCATTAGAAAATTTGCTTAATTCACCTAAAATATTAATTTTAATTCCTTGATGTATTATATTTTTTATTTCCCTAGAAAAATAATTTTTTATAAGTTTAAATAAGTAACTTTTTTCATTTCTAGATCTTTTCCAATTTTCTGAAGAAAAAACATAAAAAGTTATAACTGGTATTTTTAATTTTACAGAAGCACTAACAATTTTTTTTACTGTTTCAACTCCCTTTAAATGACCGAAGTTTCTTCCTTTGCCTCTTTTTTTTCCCCACCTACCATTGCCATCCATGATAAAGGCAATATGGTTGAGTTTGTTCATATCTGGATGATCTCTTTTTCTTTTTCAGATAAAATTTTTTCAATATTCTCTATATTTAAATCTGTAAGCTTTTGAATTACCTTCTCAAAGTTTTTATTGTCATCCTCTGAAATAACCTTATCTTTTAATTTTTGCTTAAGATCTTCATTTGCTTCTCTTCTAATATTTCTGATTGATACTTTGCCTTTCTCACCCATATTCTTTAATACTTTTATTAAATCTTTTCTTCTCTCTTCTGTAAGATCTGGAATTCTTAATCTAATTATTTGTCCGTCTGTTTGAGGATTTATTCCAAGTTCTGATTTTTGAATAGCACTTTCTATTAAAGCTGTATTTGATTTATCCCAAACTTGTACTGAAATTAATCTAGCTTCAGGAACACTTATAGTTGCAAGCTGATCTATTGGCATTAATTGCCCATATACATCAATCTTAATTGTATCAAGCATATTGGTATTTGCTCGTCCAGTTCTTAATGTTGTTAAATCTTTTTTTAAAGATTGAATACTTTTATCCATCTTAGATGAATAATTTTTTTCATTAAACTCACTGCTCACTTTTTTAAACTCCTTCTCCGACTTTATATCGAATAAAATCTAGAATTTTTAACTGTTTTTCATGAGAGTTTTCTTTAAGTACATCTGATACCTTTTTTTTAGGATCCATAATCCACAATTGATGTAAAAGAGAGTTATCATTTAAAAACTTTGATATTTTACCTTTAGATATTTTTTCAGCCATTTCATCTGGTTTTCCTGAATTTGCGATTTCTGCTTTTATAATTTCTAATTCTTTATTAACTATATCTTTATTTATATTGTCTCTATCTAGAGCTAATGGGTTTGAGGCTGCAATATGCATGGCAATCTTTGTTCCAATTTCCTCGTTTTTTCCTTTTGATATTCCTTCTATTTTAACTACTGATATTATTTTACCAATTCCTTTTTCAATTGCTGAATGTACGTAAGAAAAATTATCACCAGTTGAATTATCAAAAAATTTAGATCTTCTAATAGTAATTTTTTCTCCAATTTTTGCAATTAAGTTTACCAGGTTATCTTTAACTGAAATTTTGTTCGACATTATGGAAGAATTAAGTTTATCCAAATTTCCTCTATTGATAAAATTTATTTCTGATAATTCTTTACAAAAATTTATAAAATCTTGATTTTTTGCCACAAAGTCTGTTTCACTATTTATTTCAATTATTGAAACCTGGCCTTTATTTTCTTTTACTAACGCTAAACCTTCTGAGGCTGTCCTGCTCATTTTTTTAGAAGCTTTGGCTATTCCTTTTTTACGCAAATATTCAATTGATTTTTCTATATCGCCTTTAGAGTCATCAAGCGCTGCCTTACAATCTTTAAAGCCTACCCCAGTCATTTCTCTTAATTTTTTTATATTCTCTAGTAAATCTTTATTTGACATGTAATAATAGTCTTAGATTATTTTTCTTTTACGTTTGAAGATTTTTCTACAAGTTTTTCGTCAGATCCTTTGATAAATTTTTCTGCATCTTTAATTGTATTTTTTAAAAGTTCACAGTACAAATTAATTGACCTTCTTGCATCATCATTTCCCGGAATAGGAAAGTCTATTCCTGATGGATCTGAATTTGTATCTAATACAGCAACAATTGGTATACCTAACTTCTTCGCTTCTGCAACAGCGAGCGACTCCAAGTTAGTATCTATGACAAATATTAAATCTGGTATTTTTTTCATTTCAGATATTCCACCTAAAGATCTTTGAAGCTTTTCTTTTTCTTTACCAAACTTCAGGATCTCTTTTTTTGTAAATCCCAAGTTTTCTTTTGAAAGTTGATTTTCTAATTTTTTGAGACGTTTAATAGAGTTTTGAATTGTGTTCCAATTTGTAAGCATTCCACCAAGCCATCTGTAATTTACAAAATATTGACCTGTTTCTTTTGCTAGTTCACTAACTTGTTCTGAGGCTTGTTTTTTTGTTGAAACAACTAATAGTTTTCCACCTCCAGCAATTACTTTATGAATTTGAACTAAGGCGTTTTTAATAAAGTCAACTGTTTGTGTTAAATCTATAATATGAATTGAATTTTTTTCTCCAAAAATATATTTGCTCATTTTTGGATTCCACCTCAAAGTTTTATGGCCAAGGTGCACGCCAGCTTCTAACAGTTGTTTTATATCTACTTTTGGTACGTTCATATTTTTTCCGGTTAATCCACCACAGCAATTCCAAAATTTGGACCGGTAGGGCAATGCCCTTGTAACTGTGTGCGAAATAAGCAACAGATATATACAATCACATTAAAAAATCAACTGTCTAAACTGTTATTTTTTCCACGTATTTCATAGCTTTTAGAGCTTTTAAATGATTAAAGTCAAATTTTCTATTTTCTTGGAGAGAATAAAAAGCCTGTTTATTTTTATTTTTAATTACTAAATTAATCGCTGTCTCACCTTTTGTAGATAATAATTGTCTGATTTCATTCAAATTATAATTATCTCTTAGTTCAATAGTTACTTTAGAGTAGGGTTTATTAATCACGTCATCAAGACTTAAAATTTTTCGGACATTAATTCTTTTTTTTATATCTTCTCCAGTAGTTTTATCTTTTTGAAGAGTTAAAACAAACGACTCTGACTCTTTAAGTTTGTCTCTATTAGCAACTAAAATCTCTGCAAATAAAAACAATTCAAATTCAGCTTTTTGGTCACTGAACTTCACTATTGCATATGGAGTTCCTTTTGCACTTTTTTTTTCTTGAATGGACATTATTGTTCCTGCTACTAGACCTTCAGTTAATTCGTTTTCATAAAATTGATTATAGGAGCATATATTTAATTGATTGAATATTTCCTCAAATTCATTTAGCGGATGGTTTGTTAAATAAAAACCTATGGATTTAAATTCCTCAGATAAAAGCTCTTTAAGTGACCAAGGTGAAGAAGAAGCAAAATCAAATTCTTCTTTTTCATTTTGTTGATCGTCAAAAAGATTAGATTGATGATTTTCTTTATCATCATTAATATTTTTAATTTTTTGGATAATTTTTGGTATTGAATTTATAATTTTATTTCTATCTTTATCAAATTCATCAAAAACCCCAGCTTTAACAAGACCTTCTAATTGAAGTTTATTTACATCTTTAGCGTTTATTCGATTAATGAAATCAATTAAAGATTTAAAATCTCCGTTTTTTTCTCTTTCTTTTACAATATTAGTTATTGCTTCAAAACCAACATTTTTAATAGCTCCAAGTCCATAGTGTAATACTCCATTAATAGCTCTAAAATCAGAAAAACATTTATTTATCGATGGTTTAATTATTTCTATATTTAATTTTTTAAGTTCCTCTACAAATTCTCTTAATTTTGATGTATTGGTAAGTTCTGTAGACATTGTGGCTGCTATAAAATCCTCTTTAAAATGAGTTTTTAAATAAGCTGTTTGATATGCAATTAAAGCATATGCAGCAGCATGACTTTTATTAAAACCGTATTGAGCAAAAGGTTCAATTTTTGTAAAAACAAAATTAGCAACATCTTTTTTAATTCCATTTTTTAAAGCTCCGTTAATAAATCTCTCTTTTTGTTTATCTAGTTCTGCTTTTTTCTTTTTACCCATAGCTCTTCTTAAAATATCTGCCTCTCCTGCTGTAAAACCTGCTAGTGTTTGCGCAATTTGCATTACTTGTTCTTGATAAATAATAATTCCATAAGTTGGTTTTAATATTTCTTTTAGAATTGGATGAATATAATCAGGTTCTTTAATTCCATTTTTGCAATCATTATAAATAGGAATATTGCTCATTGGACCCGGCCTATACAAAGCTACAAGTGCAATGATATCATCAAATTTATTTGGCTTCATTTGTTTGATGGCCTCTCTCATTCCAGCACTTTCAAGCTGAAATAAGCCAGTTGTCTCACCAGTTGAAAGCATAGAAAAAACTTTTTCATCACTTTGGTTTATTTTACTTATGCTGAAATTAATTTTTTTTGATTTTAATCTTTTGATAGTGTTGTCAATTACTGTAAGGGTTTTTAAACCAAGTAAATCAAATTTAACTAACCCAGCATTTTCTGAAGAATACATATCGTATTGAGTAGATGGCAAAGTTAAATTTGAACCATGATCAAAATATAATGGGAATTGTTCAGCTAGTTTATCTCCAGCAATTACTACTCCTGCTGCGTGAGTAGCCATATTACGATTAAGACCCTCTAATTTAAGTGATAGTTCTATGAGTTTTTTTACTTTAGCGTTGTTTTTAATTTCTTCTTTAAACCTTGGCTCACGATCGATTGACTCTTGTAAAGTAAGAGGTCTTGAAGGATCGAAGGGTACCATTTTGCAAATTTTATCTACATGGCCATAGGAAAGTCCTAATACCCGACCTACATCCCTCAAAACCATTCTAGCTTTTAATTTACCGAACGTAATAATATGGGCTACACCATTTTCATATTTTGATTTTAAATACTCAAATACTTGATCTCTTTTTTCCTCACAAAAATCTATATCAAAATCTGGCATAGAAATTCTATCTGGGTTCAAAAATCTTTCAAAAATTAAATCAAATTCAATTGGGTCTAAATCTGTAATATCCAAAGAATAAGCGACTAGCGAACCAGCACCTGAACCTCTTCCTGGACCAACTGGTATGGAGTTTTTTTTAGCCCACTTTATATAATCTGAAACTATTAAAAAATAACTGGCATAATTCATGGAATTAATAATATTTATCTCATGAGTTAATCTATCTTCATAAACTTCTTTAAGCTGGACTTTTGTTTTGATTTTGTTTTTTTTAATAATAAAATTGTCCAACCTATTTTCTAACCCTAGCTTTGCCAATTTTGTTAATTCTTCTTCTGGTGAACTGCTTTCTTTGCTTACAATAGAAGGTAAAATTGGTTTTGAATTTTTTGGTTTGAAATTAAATCTTAGATGAAAATTATAATTATTTTCAAGGGCCTCAGGAATGTCTGAATATAATTTCTCTAATTCATCTTGAGATTTAAAATAATGCTGGTCATTGTATCTAAATCTATTTTTATCATCTACAAAATTTTTTTCACCTATGCAAATTAAAGCATCATGCGCCTCATACATATCTTTGTCTAAATAAAAAATTTCTTGAGTAGCAATTAACGGAAGGTTTAAAGATTTTGAAATATTAAGTAAATAATTTTCAAAATTTTTTTCTTGGGATTCATTATGACGTTGAATTTCTATATACAATCTGCCTAAAAAACTATTTTTTAATGTATCTAATATTTGTCCAAAATCTTTAAGTTTATTTTTATAAAAAAGTTTACCAAAAAAATTTGTATAATTTCCTGTCAATAATATTAGACCTTCGCTATTTTCTGTAAGATCTTTTAGACTGCAAGATGAGTCTGTTGATCCGTTATTTTTTAAATAACTTGAAGAAGATAATTTAGTTAAATTTTTATAACCTACTTCAGATGTTGCGTATAATGAAACTTTTCCGATTATATTAAGTGTATTAAGATTTATTTGGGTTCCAATGATTGGGTGTGTGCCTGCTTTAGATATTTTTTCTGAAAATTCTAGGGCTCCACATAAATTATAACTATCAGCTAAGCCAACACTTTTAATTTTATTAGATTTACAATAATCTGCCAATTTATCGATTTTTATGGCACCTTCACATATTGAATACTGAGTATGGATTTTTAAATGATTAAATTTTTTATTATTATCGAGCATTAACTCGTTTTATATCACCATTAGAAATTAACAACTTGTAATCTGCACTGTTAGCAAGTTCTCTATTATGAGTTGCAAAAATTATTGTTTTTTTTAATTTTTTTAATTTTAAAAAATAAGAAAATATGTCCTTTGAGGTTTTAAAATCTAAATTTCCAGTTGGTTCATCTGCTAAAATTAAATTCGTTTCTGCTATTAAAGCTCTTGCAATAGCTACTCTCTGTTGTTCTCCACCAGAAAGTTCGTTGGGAAAATGTTGAGATCTCTCTAAGATTTTAACAGCTTTTAGAATTTTTTGAGCCTTATTTTTAGAATTATCTAAATTTTCATCTTTAATTATTAATGGCATCATTACATTTTCGATGGCTGTAAAATCATTTAATAAATTATTATCTTGAAAAATTATTGAAATATTTTTTCTTCTTATTTCATCTTTTTTTTCATCTTCAAGTTTTTTAGTAAGAATGTCATTTATTTTTATATCACCTTTTGTTGGTTCATCTAAAAGAGCTAGTAAATGAAGCAGTGAAGACTTTCCAGATCCAGATGGACCGACTAAGGCTACGAGATCGCCCTGATTGATTTTTAAATTAAGATTATTAAACAACGTTATGTTGCCATTTAAATGCTTATAAGTTTTTTTAAGACTTACTGTCTCTATTAAAATTTTACTCATATTTTAAAGCTCTAAATGTCTTCATTTTTGAAATATTCCTAGCGGGTATATAAGATGCTATTGCCGAAACAAGTAATGATAGAACAAAAACAATAAATATTGAAAATAAATTTATCTCACTTGGAAGCTTCTCTAAAAAATATATGTCACTTGGAAAAATCTCTAAGTTAAATACTTTTGAGAGAAATATTCTAACTTTCTCTATATTTAATGAAAATATTACTCCTAAAAATATACCGGCAATTGTAGCAAAAAAACCTATTGTAAAACCAGTTAAAAAAAAAGATTTTGTTATCGAGGTGTTGTTAAGGCCTAGTGTTTTTAAAATAGCTATTTCTTTAGTTTTATTTTTAATTAATATAGTGAGACCTGAAATAATATTAAAAGCTGCTACAATAATTATTAAAGTAAGTATTATGAACATAACATTTCTCTCGACTTTAAGTGCGCTAAAAAAAGATTTATTTAAATCTGCCCACGTATAAATAAAATAGTTTAAATTCAATTTTTCAATTTTTTTTTTGTATTTGTTGGCATCTAAAGGATTTTTTAAATAAATTTCTAAATTTTGATCTTTAATTTCTTTGTCAAAAATTGATAATGCATCTTCAATATTTAAAAAAATAATATTTTGATCAAATTCAACAAATCCAGTACTAAAAATTCCAGCAATTTTAAAATTTTCCTGCTTAGGCAGTCTTCCTAGTGGTGTTGCAACAAAAGCGGAGGACATTAAATTTATAATGTCTCCCTCTTTTAAATTAAGATTAAAGGCAAGCTCTGAGCCAATAAATATATTATTTATTTTAAACTGATTAACATCACCGCTTACAATATTTTTTTTAAAAAACTCTTTTATTTTTTTTTCCTTATTGTTAACTCCTTTAAAAATAATACCTTTTGCTTTATCATTTATAATTATTATTCCTTCTCCTGAATAAGTCCTACTTACAGAGATGTCTTCAAAATTTTCTTTTAATTTTAGAACGTAATTATCATCGATATCAAAACTATTTGGTTCGATTATAATGTGAGGATTTAAACCTAAAATCTTGTTTGTTAAATCAGTTTTAAAACCATTCATTACTGACATGACAATTATTAATATTGCTACTCCAAGCATAATACCTAAAAAAGAAAAAATAGATATTATTTTCAAAAAACCTTCTTTTTTTTTAGGCTTGAGATTTCTAGATGAAATTAATCTTTCTACTTTTGTGAACAATGTTTTATTCTTTAAGTTTAGATTTAATATTTTCCAAACTTAATAGTTCACTATCCGAATTTAACTCTTTAAACTCAAATTTATCTTTCTCAGATTTTGATCCAATAATTATTTGAAATGGAATTCCTATTAAGTCATGTTTTTTAAATTTATTTGACATATTCTCATCAACATCATCTAACAATACGTCAATATTTTGTTTTTTTAATACTTGGTATATTTTTTCAGCTTTTTCTAAACTATCTTTATTGTTTTTATTAATGCTAGGTATAATAACTGCATCATATGGAGATATAGACTTTGGCCATTTCATTACGTCATTTTTATAATTAGCCTCTATAGTTGCTCCAACTAGTCTGGAAACGCCTATGCCGTAGGAACCCATTTTTACAGATATTTTTTTTCCACTTTTATCATCTATGTTACAGTTCATAGGTTTAGAGTATTTATCTCCAAAATAAAATATATGTCCTACTTCTATACCTTTAGTTATAATTTGATTATTTTTTTCTACTGATTCATTGAATTTTTTTTCATCAAACTTTTCATCTGTTACCGCATAAAAATTAGAAAAATCTTTTCTCATTTGAGAAAATGAATTATTTGTAAATTCATATTTACTTAAATCTATTTCAAATATTCTTTTATCAGTATAAATTTGACTCTCACCTGTTTCAGCTAAAATAATAAATTCATGTGACAGATCTCCTCCAATTGGTCCAGTGTCAGCTGCCATTGGAATAGCTTTTAAACCCAATTTATTAAAAGTTTTTAAATAAGAAAAAAACATTTTATTATAAGAGCTCTTTGCCTCCTCGTCAGATAAGTCAAAAGAATATGCGTCTTTCATATAGAATTCTTTACACCGCATAACTCCAAATCTAGGTCTTACTTCATCCCTAAATTTCCATTGTATATGATATAATAGTTGAGGAAGAGATTTATAAGATTTTATACTTGATCTAAATACATCAGTGATTAACTCTTCATTCGTTGGCCCGTACAACATTTCTCTACCTTGACGATCTTTAATCCTCAACATTTCTTCACCGTAGTCATCATATCTTCCACTTTCTTTCCATATTTCAGATGATTGAATAGTTGGCATTAACATTTCTTGAGCACCAATAGAGTTTTGTTCTTCTCTTACAATTTGCTCAATTTTCTTCATTACCTTAAATCCTAGTGGTAACCATGAGTATATTCCTGCTGATGATTGTTTAATCATTCCTGTTCTTAACATGAGTTGATGAGATTTTATTTTTGCCTCTGAAGGTAGATCTTTAGTAATTGGTATAAAAAGTTTTGAAAGATACATTTTTTTATTGCAAATAATTTCTTAAATTTAATAAATCAAATTTAACTAGATAATATATTACAATAAAAATTATTGAAGTAATTATCGTCGTAATTAAAAATTTTTTACCAATTTTAGGATTATTTGGAGCTCCTGGATCAATCCCTTCTATATTTTCTCTAAATTTTTCTTTATTTGATTGAATTCCAATAGGTAAAACTGAAAAAAAAATTATCCACCAAATTAATACATAAACTATTATAGACCCAGTTATACCCACTAAATTCTCACTATATTAATATTTGTGAAAGGTCTTTTTCCAGTTTTTTCTCTGACAATCCTTCTACAGTTTGATTTTATTGTTTCAATTAAATTTCTTTGTTGATTTTTATTATCTAACGAAAAAGTCCTACAAATATTAAAAATTTCGTCTTCCATATCGAAAACAAAGGGATCATTATTTTGATTTTCCGGTATACCTCTGAAAGATATAATAGGTTTTTTTATTTTTCCATTGTTTGAAACTAATAAGGTAATTTCTAAATACCCATTAACTGAAAGATTTTTTCTATCTTTTATAGACTGAGAGTCTGTTTCTACATTTACACTACCGTCTAAATAGACTCTACCTGAAGGGGCTTTGTCTACAACTTTGGGTGCTTCCCCTGGTAAAAGTTTTATGATGTCACCGTTTTCAATCAATAAAGTTTTTGGAACTTGCATTTCTTTCGCAAATTTAACATGTTCTTGCATATGTCGATGTTCACCATGGACGGGGATTATGCTTTTTGGTTTTACCCATTTGTACATATCTTTTAGATCGTCTCTATTGGGATGACCTGATACATGAACAAAAGCATTCTCTTCACTTATAATTTCAATATTATTTTTTACTATCTGATTTTGTAAATTGTATAATTTTTTTTCATTTCCAGGAATAATTTTAGAAGAAAAAATCACACAATCACCGTCTTCTAAAAAAACTTCAGGATGTGATCCGTTTACTATTCTATTCATTGCGCCCATAGGTTCACCTTGACTGCCAGTTGCTAAATATAAAATTTTATTTTTGGCAATTTTTTTAGCATCTCTAGGTTCAAGAGGTTCAATAAGTCCTTTTAAATAACCACATTTTTTTGCTGCTTTAAATATTCTGTGCATCGATCTTCCTACTAAACAGATAGATCTACCTGTTTTTTTAGCGCAATAAAATATTGACTCCATCCTAGCTACGTTTGAAGCAAAAGAAGTAACTAGTATTCTTTTTGTTTTTAATTCCATTATTCTTAGCAAGCTATCTCTTACATCAGACTCTGATCCTGCTCTTCCTGGACTAAAAATATTCGTAGAGTCACAAATCATTGCTGAAACTCCAGCGTCTCCAATTTTTTCTAGTTTTTCTTGATCGATTTTATTTCCTATCAAAGGATTAGGATCTATTTTCCAGTCTCCCGTATGTAAAATTGTTCCTAGTGGTGTCTTAATGCTTAATCCATTTGGTTCTAAAATTGAGTGTGTCAAAGTAACGAAATCAATATCGAATTCCCCAAGTTTTATTTTACTATTCAATGGTACTATTTTTAAAAAAGAAGAAATATCAATTTTTTTTTCTTTAAATTTTTCTGTAATCAAAGCGGCTGTAAAGGGAGTCGCAAATAATTTACATTTTAATTCTGGCCATATGTGAGCTACTGCGCCTATATGGTCTTCATGTGCATGTGTAAGAACTATTCCTAAAAGATCATCTTTCTTGTCAATGATGAAGCCAGGATCAGGCATAATCAAATCTATACCTGGTATTGAGTCATCTGCAAAAGTAACTCCCATATCAATTATAATCCATTTTCTATTATTCTCTTTACCGTAAGCATAAAGATTCATATTCATGCCTATTTCGCCAGAGCCACCCAGTGGACAAAAAAGTAATTCTTCTTTACTCATATGAATTCTTTATAAACTTTTGCTATTCCTTTAACAGTTATATTTTGATCAATTAAAATTTTACGTTTTAAAATTTTTTTAAAAAAGTTAGCAAATCCGCCAGTTAATATAATTTTATATTTAATTTGGTCTCTAGATATTATTTTATTAATTATATTATTTATTAACCCTTCATAACCCCACACAAAACCAGCATTTAAAGCTTCTTTTGTATTTTTTCCATAATTTTTTTGCTTGCTCTGTAAATTTATTGATGGAAGTAGAGCAGTTGCATTACTTAAATTTTTAATTGAGAGTTTTACACCAGGAGCAATAACACCTCCTTCATAAACACCGTTCTTTATTACATCGAAGGTTGTAGCGGTTCCAAAATCTAATACTAAACAATTTTTATACTTTTGTGCTCCGATTGCATTTGCTATTCTGTCGGAACCTAATTCTTTTTTATTCTTAACATTAATTCTTATAAGTTTTTTTAAATCAAAATTTTTTATTTCAGCTAATTTGTATTTTGTATTCTTTAATTTTTTTTTAATTTCTTTAAATGCCGCCGGTACTACGCTTGAAAATAAAATAGTTTTATTAAAATTCTTATTATTTCCAATAATAATTTTTAAAAAATTGTTTTTATTAATATTTTTTGTCTCAAAATCATATGATTTTATAATTTTATATTCTTTATTAAGAATACTTATCTTTGTTGCGGTGTTTCCAATATCTCCAATAATATATCTCATAAACTATTTACATACTTTTTTAATTCTGAATAACTATATGTCATCGTCTTTGTTAAAAATTTTTCATATGTTTTTTTTATAATATTTAATAGTTTATTATTATCTATATGTTTATCTGTAATATTTTTTAACGAAGTAGATGAAAAATCTTTGTAATTTGGGTCAAAATTAGTATTTATTCCTATGCCGACTATTAAAAAAATATTTTTTTCTTGTGTTATTGTTTCTTGTAAAATGCCACAAATTTTATTTTTTGCAAAAACTAAATCATTAGGCCATTTAATTTTAATTTTACTTGAAAATTGCTTGGAAAGAATTCTTTTTAATAAATAAGCATTCAAAATAGCGTAATGTTTAAAATTAATTTTTTTTTGTTTAAGTTCAAAAAAAATAGATAAAAATAAATTACCCTTTTTTGAGATCCATTTTTTTCCCATAGTGCCTCGTCCCTTGGTCTGGTTCTTAGAAAAAATTAATGAAGGTTTTTTAACTTTTTTTTTAATAAGTCTAATGGCAATATCGTTTGTGCTTTTAACACTATTGAATTTTAACAATTTTAATTTCATTAGTTTATAAATAATGAACTTACTACATCATTAAAAATTGCTGGATATAAAAAGAAAGTTGTGATTATTCCGCAGCTAATTAAAATAGATACCTTGGCAAAAATATTTTTTGTAGGATCAAATGTTATCAAGCTATCATCAAAATAAATTGTTTTTATTATTTTAAGATAATAAAAAGCAGATATTACCGTTGTAAGTAAACCGATAATTGCAAGTGTGTACATTTGTTGTTCAAGAACTGCTGTAAAAACATAAAATTTAGCAAAAAATCCTCCTAGGGGCGGTATGCCAGCTAAAGAAAAAAGAATTAATAAAAATGATATTGCTAGGATAGGATGTTTTTTTGATATTCCTGATAAATCTGAAATATTCTCTTTATACTCTCCATCTTTTTTTAATAAATACAAACATGAAAATG
>Ga0213869_10000963_pt1 | contig 22153 bp, 18 predicted proteins | sample PICome_10_FD_160083 | JGI IMG/M metagenome (GOLD analysis project Ga0213869, IMG submission 160083) | Coastal seawater microbial communities near Pivers Island, North Carolina, United States - PICO132 | ecosystem: Environmental > Aquatic > Marine > Coastal | place: USA: North Carolina...
GGGAAAAAACTATAAAAAAATTTAACAGAAAAATAAAAAATTTATGGCGCAGCTTACAGGAAATAAACTTTGAAATCTAAAAAAATTAGATTTTTGAATTTAAATTTAAGTTGGAAACCATTTTAAAAATAGTCATTATAATAATTTTTAAATCCAAAATGATACTCCAATTTTTAAAATAAAAAACATCCATTTTAACCCTATCTCTCATGTCGTTTAAACCACTAATGAAGCCGGAAAATCCTTTACTTTGAGCAAGTCCTGTAATTCCGGGTTTAAAACGGTGTCGTTTATTGAACAAAATTATTTTAGACTCGTATTCTTTATTTAAATTAATAGGATGAGGTCTTGGGCCTACAACAGACATATCTCCCAACAAAACATTTATAAACTGAGGCATTTCATCAAGTGCAGTTAACCTTAATATCTTACCAATTTTTGTTAATCTATCGTCATCATCATCTGCCCATTTAGAATCAGATTCCTGATTTAAATTCATCGTTCGGAACTTAAAACATTTAAAAAAAGTTCCTTTAAAACCTTCCCTTTTTTGAATAAAAAAAACAGGGCCTTTTGAGGATATTTTAATTAGTAGTCCAAAAATTGGTATCATCCAAGAAAGAAAAAAAATTGATATTAGAGAAGAAAAAATAATATCAAAAGTCCTTTTAATAAATTGATTATATAAATTATCTAAAGGAAGTTTATTGATATTTATATAAGGAACACTTTCAATTTTAGAAACAAAGAAATTGTTAACATCGTGGGCTACTAAATCGGGAATTACATTAGCTTTTAAATTAAACTCATCGGCTTTTGATAAAAGAAAAGATTGAGCTTTTGAAGAAAGTTTATCAGAAAAAAATATTGTATCAAAATCATTATAAATATCATCACTTAAATCCATTAACTTTCCCAAAAATGGTACGTCTATTTTTTCTTTGCTAAATTTTTTCTTAAAACCAAAAATTCCTTTTACTCTGTAACCAAGCTGAGGATGTTTTAATATCTCATTATATAAATCTAAACCATGGGAATTAACTCCAACAATCATACATCTTAAAATATTACCACCAAAAGCTCTATATCTTCCCAAAACAAAATTTACAAAAAATCTGTAAGTAAGCATTGAAAAGTAAAAAACACCTATTGCAGTAATTATTGTAAAAATATTGAACTGTAAATTAAAAAAAAGCACATTTATTATACAAACAAAGCCAGAAAAGAAAAATAAGCTTTCAAATGTAGTTTTAATTATTTTTCTATTTTCAATTCCTCTTCCAAGAACATGTGATCTGAAAATTATAGAGACTAAAAACCAGAACGAAATAAAAAGAGTGTTTAAATAGCTCCAACTAGTGAAGGTTAACAACAACATTATCTCAGTTGAAAAAACTATAATTAGGAGTTCTCCTAAATAATAAAGTATTGGAAAATAACTTTGGAATCTAGATTTTTTCATCTAATTACAAAGATATAATAAATTTAAATACCACTTTGAATGTTAAATTATAGTTTCAATTAATATCTATAATATTCAGGTTTATAAGGTCCTTCAACTTTAACTCCAATGTAGTCTGCCTGATCATTACTTAAATCTTCCAGTTCAACACCTAATCTCTTTAAATGTAGTTTAGCAACTTTTTCATCAAGATGTTTTGGAAGCATGTAAACTTTGTTTTCGTAAGAATCAGTATTTAGCCATAGTTCCAATTGAGCTAGGGTCTGATTTGTAAAAGAGTTACTCATCACAAAACTTGGGTGTCCCGTAGCACATCCTAAATTAACTAATCTTCCCTCTGCTAAAACAATAACATCTTTCCCATCAATATTGTAAAGATCAACCTGAGGCTTAATTTCATCTTTTGTATTTCCATAATTATTATTAAGCCATGCCATATCAATTTCATTATCAAAATGACCAATATTACATACAATAGCTTTGTCTTTCATCAATCTAAAATGCTCTTCTTTTAAAATATCTTTATTCCCTGTTGCAGTAACAATTATATCAGCATTTCCAATTGCAGTTTTCATCTTTTTAACCTCATGTCCATCCATTGATGCTTGAAGAGCACAAATTGGATCAATTTCAACAACTGTTACAATTGCTCCAGCACCACTAAATGATGCAACAGTCCCTTTTCCAACATCTCCGTAGCCTGCAACTAATACTCTCTTTCCAGCCATCATTATATCAGTTGCCCTTCTAACTGCATCTACAGCGCTTTCTTGACAACCATATTTATTGTCAAACTTTGATTTAGTAACAGAATCATTTACATTAATTGCTGGCAAGGGTAAGGTGCCATTTTTCACTCTTTCATATAATCTGTGAACACCAGTGGTAGTCTCTTCTGAAAGTCCTTTAATTCCTTTGACTAGTTCAGGATAGTGATCAAGAACTAAATTTGTTAAATCACCCCCATCGTCTAAAATCATATTCAAAGGCTTTTTGTCTTCCCCAAAAAATACCGTCTGTTCAATACACCACTCAAATTCTTCTTCATTCATTCCTTTCCATGCATAAACAGGAATACCTGCGGCGGCAATTGCGGCGGCCGCATGATCTTGCGTGGAAAAAATATTACAAGAACTCCAAGTAACATCAGCTCCTAACTCTACTAATGTTTCTATTAAAACTGCCGTTTGAATTGTCATGTGAAGACAACCTGCGATTCTAGCTCCATCTAATGGTTTTGTATTACCATACTCCTCTCTAAGGGCCATAAGTCCAGGCATTTCTGCTTCCGCTAATCTAATTTCTTTTCTTCCCCACTCAGCAAGAGAAATATCTTTTACTTTAAAAGGAGTGTATTTAGTTTTATTCATTTTTATAATTTTAATTTTATTTTATCTAGCATATCTAATTTTTCCCAAGTAAATAATTCAACATCTAAAGTTTTTGATTCTCCGCTTGGATTGGTAAAAGTTTTAGTAACAATTTTTGATTTTCTTCCCATGTGTCCATAAGAAGCAGTCTCTCTATAAATTGGATTTCTTAATTTTAATCTTTTTTCAATGTAATAGGGACGCATATCGAAAATTTCTTCAACAATTTTAGCTAATTCACTATCGCTAATAGCTATTTTTGATGTGCCAAAAGTATTAATAAATATACCCATAGGCTTAGCCACTCCAATAGCATAACTAACTTGGACTAAACATTCATCAGCCACACCTGCTGCAACAAGATTTTTAGCAATATGTCTTGTAGCATATGCAGCACTTCTGTCTACTTTACTTGGATCTTTTCCCGAAAAAGCTCCACCTCCATGCGCACCTTTTCCACCATAGGTGTCAACAATTATTTTTCTTCCTGTTAAACCAGTATCTCCGTGAGGTCCACCAATAACAAATTTTCCAGTTGGATTTATATGATATTCAATGTCATTATTAAAAAAAGTTTTATAGTTTGGGTGCTTTGATAATAATCTTGGTATCAAAATTGAGGTAATGTCCAACTTAATTTTAGCTAACATTTTTTCTTCAATATCGAAATCGTCGTGTTGAGTAGATACTACTATCGCAACAATTTTTTCTGGTTTGTTATCGTCAGAATATTGTAGAGTTACTTGCGATTTCGAATCGGGTCTTAAATAAGTTATTTCTTTATTTTCTCTTCTTAACTCAGCTAATTCTATTAATATTTTGTGAGATAAATCTAAAGCTAATGGCATATAGTCCTCTGTCTCATTACAAGCGTATCCAAACATCATTCCTTGGTCTCCAGCGCCTTGATCTTCTGGATTTTTTCTCTCGACGCCCTGATTTATATCTGATGACTGTTCATGAATAGCAGAAAAAACGCCACAAGAGTTGCCATCAAACATGTATTCGCTTTTGTTGTAACCAATTTCATTTATTACTTGTCTAGAAATCGCCTGAACATCAAGGTAAGTATTAGATTTAACCTCACCTGCAAGAACAACTTGACCTGTGGTCACTAAAGTTTCACAAGCAACTTTTGAATTAGCGTCAAAAGCTAAAAAATTATCAATTAAGGCATCGCTAATTTGATCAGCAATTTTGTCTGGGTGACCTTCACTCACAGATTCGGAGGTAAATAAATAACTCATGGTTTAATTATTTTTTCGTTTGCAAATATATAAAGCTAAAATATACTGGAAGCAATTTGTTTAATATTTATTGATTTTCCCATAGAATAATAATGTAAAAAAGGCACACCAGCATCTTTTAGCTCCTTACTTTGCTGAATACACCACTCAATACCAACTTCTTTAACCTGAGTATTATCTTTACACTTTATAACCTGTTTAATTAATTCTTCAGGGAGATCACAATGAAATCTATGAGGAAGAATATTAAGTTGTTTTTTTGTTGAAATTGGTTTTAGTCCGGGGATAATTGGAACATTAATCCCTTCTTTTTTACATATATCTTGAAATTCAAAAAACTTTTTATTATCAAAAAACATTTGGGTAATGATATATTCTGCTCCTAGTTTTATTTTTTCTTTTAAAAAATGAATATCACTTTCTAAACTTGGAGCTTCCATATGTTTTTCAGGATATCCCGAAACTCCTATACAAAAATCAGTATTAGAAGAAATTTCTAGTTCTTCTAGATATTTACCTTTATTTAATTCTGAAATTTGATTTACAAGCTCACTAGCATAAGAGTGACCATCACCAGTTGGAGTAAAATAAGTTTCTGATTTTATTGCATCTCCTCTAAGAGCTACCACATTATTTATTCCTAAAAAATCTAAATCAATCAATAAATTTTCTGTTACTTCTTTAGTAAAACCTCCACATAAAATGTGAGGAATAGCATCTACATTATACTTGTTTTGTAATGCAGCACAAATACCCACAGTTCCAGGTCTTTTCCTAACCACTTTTTTTTGCAATAATCCGTTTCCTAAATCATTGTAAACATATTCTTCTCTGTGATATGTTACATCAATAAATGGAGGGTTAAATTCCATCAAAGGATCAATATTATCAAAAATGGAACTTATATGATGTCCTTTTACAGGTGGTAATATTTCAAAAGTAAATTGAGTTTTTCCTTTTGCTTTTTTTATATGTTCAGTTACTTTCATTCTTTTAATTTAAATTGGGACTTAACCATTTTCTGGCTTTTTCTAAGTCAATATTTCTTCTTTTCGAGTAATCTATTAGTTGATCTTCATTAATGTTTCCTAAACCAAAATATTTTGATTTTTCATTAGCGAAATAATATCCAGAAACAGAAGATGCAGGCCACATGGCTAAACTTTCAGTGAGCTTTACTCCTATAGCTTTTTCAACGTCTAAAAGCTTCCATATGGTTTCTTTTTCCAGGTGATCAGGACATGCGGGATAACCAGGAGCAGGTCTAATTCCCTTGTATGATTCTTTAATTAATTCTCTATTATTAAGTTTTTCGCCTTTATCATACCCCCACTTTTTTGTTCTTATTTCTTTATGAAGATATTCAGCATAAGCTTCTGCAAATCTATCTGCCAAAGCCTTAACCATTATAGAGTTATAATCATCTATTTTATCTTCGTATTCCTTAGACAATTCGTCTGCTCCAAATCCAGTACTCACGCAAAAACAGCCCAAATAATCGTCAATATTTAAATCCCTAGGAGCAACGAAATCTGCAATGGATATATTTGGTTCTCCCTCTCTTTTTTGTAACTGTTGACGAAGAGTTAAGAATGTTGCTTTTACTTTATCTCTTTTTTCACTTTCATATATTTCTATGTCATCTCCCACTGAATTGGCTGGGAATAAACCAAAGATTGCTTTGGCTTTCAAAGATTTATTTTTCAAAATTTTTTTTAACATAACCTGAGCATCTTCAAAAAGCTCTTTGGCCTGTTTTCCTGTCATTTCGTAATCAAAAATATCAGGGTATTTTCCGTGAAGCCCCCAAGTATTAAAAAAAGGAGACCAATCTATGTAAGGAACAAGTTCCTCTAAGGAAATTTCTTTAATAACTTCAATTCCCAATTGATCTGGCTTAATTGGCTTAAATTCATTAAAATCTATTTTGAGATTATTATTTTTAGCAGCGTTGTAGCTAATGTATCTTTTTTGATTTTTTTTATTTAAAAACTTTTCTCTAAAACTTGTATAATCTTCATGAATTCCTTTCCAATAACTTTCCTTTAAATCTTTACTTATTAAATTACTAGCTACACCAACTGCCCGAGAAGCATCATTTACATGGACAACAGGAGAATCAATTTCAGGGAAAATTTTAACGGCTGTATGAGCTTTAGAAGTAGTAGCTCCTCCAATTAATAATGGAATTTTAATATTTAACCTTTTAAGTTCTTTTGCTAAAAAAACCATTTCATCTAAGGAGGGAGTTATTAAACCAGAAAGCCCAATGATATCTACATTTTCATCAACTGCAGTCTTAATTATTTTTTCAGGTGGAACCATTACACCAAGGTCAATAATTTCAAAATTATTACAGGCTAAAACCACTCCAACTATATTTTTTCCAATATCATGTACATCACCCTTTACAGTTGCCATTAATATTTTTCCTGATGAATTACTTGAGTCATCAGTCTTAGAATCTTCAATAAAAGGTAGTAAATAAGCCACTGCTTTTTTCATCACTCTAGCTGATTTCACTACTTGAGGAAGAAACATTTTACCTGCTCCAAATAAATCTCCTACTATATTCATACCGTCCATTAAATGACCCTCAATTACCATAATAGGTTTTTCAACACTTTGTCTAGCTAATTCAACATCTTCTTCAATAAATTCGTCTTTACCATTTATTAGAGAATAGGATATTCTTTCACGGACGTCTAAATTTCTCCATTCTTTATTGTTAGATTTTTTTGTTTTTTTATCTCCTACAACACTTTCAGCAAAATCTAATAATCGTTCTGTTGCATCTTCTCTTCTGTTAAGTAATACATCCTCTACATGATCTAGCAAATCCTTTGGAATTTCATCATAAATTTCAAGCATATTAGGATTGACTATGCCCATGTTCATTCCATGATTAATGGCATGATATAAAAATGCAGAATGCATAGCTTCTCTTACAGTATTATTTCCTCTAAATGAAAAAGAAACGTTACTAACTCCTCCACTAACACTAGCAAAAGGTAAATTGGTTCTTATCCATTTTGTAGCATTAAAAAAATCAAGGGCATTTTTTTTGTGTTCCTCCATGCCAGTGGCAACAGGAAAAATATTTGGATCAAAAATTATATCTTGAGGATTAAATTTAACTTTATCAACTAAAATTTTGTAAGATCTCTCACAAATTTCTATTCTCCTTTCTAAATTATCCGCCTGACCTAATTCATCAAAAGCCATTACAATTACTGCTGCTCCGTATCTCTTGATCAGTTTAGCATGGTTTACAAACTCTTCCTCACCTTCTTTAAGACTTATAGAATTAACTATACTTTTCCCTTGAACAGTTTTCAATCCTGCTTCAATTATTTCCCATTTAGAACTATCTATCATTATAGGAACTCGAGAAATATCGGGCTCTGATGCTATTAAATTTAAAAATTTAGTCATGGCTTCAACTCCGTCGATCATTCCCTCGTCCATATTTACATCAATGATTTGAGCCCCTCCATCTACTTGATCTCTAGCAACCTCTAAAGCTTCTGAATACTTATCATTTTCAATTAATCTTAAGAATTTCTTTGATCCTGTAACATTTGTTCTTTCTCCAACATTCACAAAATTGGTTTCTTTAGAGATAATTAAGGGTTCTAATCCAGAAAGTATGAGGTTTTTTACTATTGACATGTTTAATTTAAATTTCTAGGTTTAAATTTACTTGCTTCCTCAGCAATTAGTTTTATATAATAAGGAGTTGTTCCACAACACCCTCCAATTATATTTACAGATTCAGATTCCAAATATTCTTTTATTAAATCTCTCATTTCTTCAGCAGTCTGATCGTATTCCCCAAAAGCATTTGGAAGACCAGCATTCGGAAACGCTGATGTATAAAAATTTGTTACTTTGCTTAATCTTTTTAAGTAGGGTAAAAGCAAATCAGCACCAAGTGCACAATTTAAACCAATACTTAGCAAAGGAATGTGAGATAGAGAGGTTACAAAAGCCTCAACAGTTTGACCGGATAATGTTCTACCACTTGCATCAGTAATAGTCCCACTAATCATAATTGGAACAGAAATATTCCTTTGTTCCAGAACAGAATCTACAGCAAACAGTGCAGCTTTTGCATTTAAAGTATCGAAAATAGTTTCTATTAGTAGAATGTCAACTCCTCCATCAATCAGAGCATTTATTTGTTCAGAATAAGCATTTACTAAGTCATCAAAAGTAATAGCTCTAAAACCAGGATCATTCACATCTGGAGACATACTGGCTGTTCTATTAGTTGGACCAATTGAACCAGCAACAAACCTTGGTTTTTCTGGTGTTATTTTGGAATATTTTAACGCAGCCTCTTTCGCAATTTTAGCAGATTCATAATTTATATCATAAACTATAGATTCCATACTATAATCTGCCATACCTACACTAGTAGATGAAAAAGTGTTTGTTTCAATAATATCGGCTCCAACCTCCAAATATTTTTCATGTATTGTTTGTATTGCTTCGGGCTGTGTTAATGACAATAAATCATTATTACCTTTAACACTGCATGGATGATCTTTAAAACGAGCCCCCCTGTAATCTGATTCAGAAAATTTATAATCTTGTATCATAGTCCCCATAGCACCATCAAGAACTAAAATTTTTTCTTTTAAAATCTCATAAATATTAGCCATGTAAATTTAAATTTTTAATATTTCAAATTTATGTTTAGAAAATTCTAAAACACCAAATAAAAAAGCTGAGTAACACATGAAACCTAAAAGGGTTCCTTTAAAAAATGGTAATGCCATTACATAACAAGTGATTAAACCTTGAAAATCTAAAGTGTACATTGATCCAGAAATCCACACTCCAAAATTGGTTATTATAAAAAATAAAAGACTGGATAAAACAGTCGTGATAAAAACGTTTTTAAAATTTAATTTCTTGAGAAATAAATAGCCAATTATAATAATTAAAATAAAAGAAGTGTATTGCCAGAGAAACCCTGGATAAAACCAAGTAAAATCTGAATAAAAAGAAAAAATAAAATTATTCAAAATTAAATCACTTAACCACAAGGAAGATATGGGAATTAAAAAAGCATAATATCTGTTTTTTAAATATGCTCCTCCAAATAAAGCCATAGCGCCAACTGGAGTAAAATTGGGCATATGAGGAATAATTCTAGAAAAAGATGCAAATAATATCAATAATATGATGACAACGTATGATATGTTTATTTTATTCATTTGAAATAAAATTTATTAGTTTGAGAAAAAAACAATTGTTGAAATTCATTTCTGTTTTAGCATTTTTTTTGGAGGTAGCAATCAGTCAAATTTTTCCTCTATATTCTATGTAAAATTACACATTTTTTTTATAAAAAAAAAGTACTTCGGGTGGGAATCGAACCCACACTCTCGAAAGAACTGGATTTTGAATCCAGCGCGTCTACCAATTCCGCCACCGAAGCAAAGGATGGCTAAATTATAAAATATATTGATTAATAAAATAATATCAACTGAATAATTACATATACTAAAATAAATCACTAAATTTGCCTCCCCAAGGAAGAAAAATGTCATTAAAATCTACAGAAGCTAAAATTTTTGCCTGTACTCAAAGCCAAAAAATTGGTGAAGAAATAGCAAAAGCTTATGGAACAAAACTTGGTAAAATTAGTTTTCACAATTTTAGCGATGGTGAATTTCAGCCTTCTTTTGAAGAAACTTTACGTGGAAGTAGAATTTTTTTAATTGGATCTACTCACCCTTCTTCTGAAAATTTGATGGAACTTCTTCTTATGATAGATGCAGCTAAAAGAGCTTCTGCTAGGCACATTACTGCTGTTATGCCTTATTTTGGATGGGCTAGGCAAGATCGAAAAGATAAACCGCGGGTTCCAATTGGCGCAAAATTAATTGCCAAATTGTTAGAAAGTGCAGGAGCAACAAGAATAATCACTATGGATCTTCATGCGGATCAAATTCAAGGATTTTTTGAAAAACCCGTCGACCACTTGTATGCTTCTACCATTTTTATTCCCTACATCGAAAAATTAAATTTAGATAACTTGACGATCGCTTCCCCTGATATGGGTGGATCAAAAAGAGCTTATGCTTATTCCAAGTTTTTAAATAGTAATGTAGTTATCTGTTACAAGCAAAGAAAAAAAGCAAATATTATTTCTCACATGGAATTAATTGGAAATGTTGAAGGAAAAAATGTGGTACTTGTTGATGATATGGTAGATACCGCCGGGACTCTAACAAAAGCTGCTGATTTAATGATGGAAAGAGGAGCCAAGTCTGTAAGAGCAATTTGTACTCATCCTCTACTTTCTGGAGAAGCATATGAAAGAATTGAAAAGTCTCAACTTAAAGAACTAATAGTTTCTGATAGTATACCATCTGGAAAAAATTCAAAAAAAATAAAAGTTTTATCCTCTGCAAAACTATTTGCTGAAGTGATGAAAAATGTTCATAATAATAAATCAATAAACCCTTTTTTTATAAAATAATACAATGAAATCAATTACAATCAACGGATCTAAAAGAGAACACGTGGGCAAAGTAGCAACTAAAGCCTTGCGTAATGCTGGAAAGGTACCTTGCGTTATATACGGAGGAGAAAAACCATTACATTTTTCAGCAAATGAGTTATCCTTTTCTAAATTAGTATACACGGCAGACGCACATACTGTTGTTGTTGTTTTGGAAGATGGAATTAAAATTGATGCTGTTTTACAAGATATTCAGTTTCACCCTGTTTCAGATAAAATTCTTCACATAGACTTTTTTCAATTACATGAGGGTAAAGAAATAAGTATGATTATTCCTGTAAAATTTGAAGGAACTGCTCCAGGTGTTAGAGATGCTGGAGGAAACCTCCAAAAAAATAAAAGAAAACTTACAGTTAAGGCATTACCTAAAAACTTACCTGACTTTTTATTAGCTGATGTTTCAACTTTAAAATTAAATGATAGCATAACAGTTGCTGATTTATCTGAAGAAAGTTTTAATATTCTGCATCCTGATAGTCAAGTGGTTTGTCAGGTTAAAATGTCACGAGTATCCTTGTCCATTGAAGAAGAAGAAGGTGAAAATGAGTTAGAAGAAGGAGCTGAAGGAACTGAAGGAACTGAAGGAGCTAAACCAGCAGAAGGTGGAGAGGCATCTAAGGACCAAGGAGAGACAAAATCTGAGAGTTAAAATCTGAACTCTATCATCTAAAGCATCCCATTTATTAAATAATTGGGATGCTTTCTTTATTTTTACATAATTAAATCTTTTAATTGAACTGGTTAAGATTTCTCAACTTTGGAAATAAAAAGTCATATGATATGAAGAAATTTCTTGTTGTAGGAATTGGAAATATTGGAAAAGAATACGATGAAACTAGACATAACATAGGATTTGAAGCATTAGATTCTATTTGCAAAGATTTCAAAACAACTTTTGAAATAAAAAAACTTGGGGATGTAGCTAAAGTAAATTTTAAAGGAAAATCTTTTGTTTTTCTGAAACCTAGTACTTATGTTAATTTAAGTGGAAAATCAGTCAGGTATTGGATGAATAAAGAAAAAATACCTATCCAAAACTTAATGATTATTAGTGATGATTTAAATCTTGATTTTGGAGTGATTCGTATCAAAGAAAAAGGTTCAGACGGTGGGCACAATGGATTAAAAAATATTAATCAGGTTTTACAAACTACTCATTACAATAGATTAAGATTTGGTATTGGAGGTAATTTTTCAAAAGGAAAACAATCTGATTATGTACTATCTCAATGGTCAAAAAAAGAAAAGTCTGAGCTTATAGGCTACAAACCTCTTTTTTATCAAATTATTTGTTCTTTTGCCTTAGATGGTGTTGGACCTACTATGAATAAATTTAACAAAAAATGAAAAGAGTTAATGGAATAAATAATTTCTTAATTCATTCGCCCACAATTCTCACCCTTGGGACATTTGATGGGGTTCATAAAGGACACCAGAAAATTTTAAAAAAACTTAACTCAGAGGCCAACAAAGCTAAACTAAAATCAATTGTATTAACTTTTTTCCCTCATCCAAGAATTGTTTTAAATCCTAGATCAAGTCTGAAGCTGATTAATACAATAAAAGAAAGATCTGAACTGCTTGAAAAGTCTGGAATAGATTTCCTAATAACACATCCTTTTGATAAGACTTTTTCTGAACTAAGTCCTGAAAAATTTGTTAAAAATATATTGGTTGATAAACTCAAAATTAAAAAGATACTTATAGGATATGATCACAAATTTGGAAAAAACAGGACAGCTGGAATTGAAGATTTAAAGAAATTTGGACTAAAATATGATTTTGATGTAATTGAAATAAGTGCTAAAGAACAAAATAAAGTAACTATTAGTTCAACAAAAATCAGAAAATCTATTGAAAATGGAGATTTTAATAAAGCAAAATCTTTTTTGGGATACCACTTTAATATTGAGGGTTTAGTGATTAAAGGGAATGCCATTGGAAGAACCATTGGTTTTCCAACAGCAAATTTGGATGTTTCAGAAGATTATAAATTAATTCCTAAAAGAGGAGTCTACCTAATATTTAGCCTAATTGAAAATAAAAAAGTTTTTGGAATGATGAATATTGGAATCAAACCCACCTTAAATAATGAAATAGAAACTATTGAAGTCAATTTCTTTGATTGGAAAAAAGATCTTTATAAAAAACAAGTCAAAGTTTATGTGTTAGATTTTATTAGAGATGAAAAAAAATTCACATCTTTAATAAAATTAGAGGAGCAGATAAAACTGGATAAGAAAACATGTCTTAAGTTAATTGACGAAAAGTAATATTCTATTACATTTGTAAAAATTAAAATTCAATGTTAGTAGTTTCTGAAATAACAGAAAATTTAGAGGAATTTGCAATATTAATGTTAAAAAGAAATATTGACATTAAACCTAAACTCCTTAATATAGTTGAGCTAGACAAAAAAAGAAGAACTACCCAATCTAATCTTGATAATTTGCTTTCTGAGTCCAATCAAATTGCTAAAAAAGTTGGAGAACTCTATAAGAATGGAGATATGCAAAAAGCAGAAATTTTTAAAGAAAAAGCAGCTAGCTTAAAAAAAGAATCTAAAGAAATTTCTGAACTATTAAATAAAATCGCTTTTGATTTAAAAGCTCTATTACTTGATGTTCCTAACGTTCCAAATAAACTGGTTCCAAATGGAAATTCCGATAGTGATAATGAAGAGATTTTAAGCGGAGGAAGCATACCTAAACTCCACAAAAATGCTACTCCTCATTGGGATTTAGCATCCAAATACGATATAATAGATTTTGAATTAGGTAATAAAATCTCAGGTGCTGGATTTCCAGTTTATAAAGACAAAGGAGCTAAACTACAAAGAGCTTTAATAAACTATTTTTTAGATAAAAATATTAATGCTGGATATAAAGAAATTCAAGTTCCCGTTTTGGTAAATGAAGATTCTGGCATGGGCACTGGTAATCTTCCTGATAAAGAAGGACAAATGTATTATGTAAATGAAGACAATCTGTATTTAGTACCTACTGCTGAAGTTCCGGTTACCAATGTCTACAGGAACACTATTGTTAGTTCTGAGGAACTTCCTATTTGTTTGACTAGTTATACACCTTGCTTTAGAAGAGAAGCTGGTAGTTATGGTAGTCATGTTCGAGGATTAAATAGGCTACATCAATTTGATAAAGTGGAAATAGTTAGAATTGAAAATCCAAATAATTCTTATAAAGCTTTAGATGAGATGGTAGATCATATCAAAGGTATTTTGGAAGAGCTTGAACTTCCCTTTAGAATATTAAGATTGTGCGGAGGGGACCTTGGGTTTACTTCTTGCCTAACATATGATTTTGAAGTTTATTCAGCTGCACAAAAAAAATGGCTTGAAGTTAGTTCAGTTTCAAATTTTGAAACTTTTCAGTCAAATAGACTAAAACTAAGAATTGAGAGCAACGGTAAAAAAACTTTAGCCCATACGTTAAACGGCAGCTCACTCGCACTACCAAGAATTGTTGCGTGTATTTTAGAAAATTTTCAGGGTGAAAATTCTATACAAATACCCAATGTATTAATCCCTTACACTGGATTTGATAAAATTTAATTTTTTTTGAGAGATTTAAAGCCAAAAAAATATCTGGGACAACATTTTTTAAAAGATTCCAATATTTCTAAAAAAATTTCTACAAGTCTTATTTCGAAAAGTTCTCAAACTATTATTGAAATTGGACCTGGGATGGGAATTCTTACTCAACATTTAATATCAAAAAAGACTCAAACTTATTTTGTTGAATTAGATCAAGATTCTATTTCTTACCTAAATAAAATGTTTCCAAAAATTAAAAAATCAATAATCCATAGCGATTTTTTGAAAATTGATTTAACTAAATTTAATTCTCCCATTGGACTAATAGGAAATTTTCCCTACAATATTTCGTCTCAAATATTATTCAAAATGATTGAAAATCGTAATAGAATTGATGAATTAGTTGGAATGTTTCAACTTGAGGTTGCAAAAAGAGTTTGTTCGAAACCTGGCTCCAAAACATATGGAATTTTATCAGTTTTAGTTCAGGCTTTTTATAATACAGAACTTTTATTTGAGTTAGACCCCTCTTATTTCAATCCTCCTCCTAAAGTAGATTCCGGCGTAATAAGATTAAATAAAAAAAAATATATTAAACTAGACTGTGATGAAAGTTTGTTTTTTAAAGTAGTTAAAACATCTTTTCAACAGCGACGTAAAACTTTAAGAAATAGTCTAAAAAAATTTAATATACCCAATAATATAAAAGAAGGTGCTATCTTTGAAAAGCGTCCGGAAACATTATGTGTTAACGATTTTATTCTTCTAACCAATATTATAGCTGATGGAACAATTCCAGCTTAGCGATGAATTATTAAAAAAAATTGCTGATTTAATTTCGGTAAAGAATAACACCCAATTAAAAAAAATTGTTAAGGACATTCATTTTGCCGACATGGCAGAAATCATAAATGAACTAAACGAAAATCAAGGGATTTATTTAATAAAACTATTCGATAGCGAAAAGACATCTGAAATTCTTACTGAGCTTGATGAAGATGTTAGAGAAAAAATACTGAAAGCACTTTCTGTTAAAGAAATTGCAGATGAAATAGAAGAATTAGATAGTGATGATGCAGCCGATATTTTAGGTGAACTTTCAGATGAAAGAAAAGAAAAAGTTATTTCTAAAATAAGTGACGACAACTTAGCTGATAATTTAATAGAGCTTTTATCTTACCAGGAAGATTCTGCTGGAGGATTAATGGCTAAGGAGTTGGTTAAGGCTAATGAAAACTGGTCTGTTTTAAAATGTCTAAGTGAAATTAAAAAACAAGGAGAAAACGTAACTAGAGTCCATTCAATTTATGTGGTTGATGACAAAGACAGATTAATTGGAAGACTGTCTTTAAAAGACCTTATAATATCTTCTTCTAAAAAAAAGATTAAAGATATTTTAATTCCGAAAGTAGATTCAGTAAATGTTATGGAAAGTGGTGAGGAGATTGCTAAAATCATGTCTAAATATGACCTTGAGGCCATTCCTGTTGTTGATGATAAAAAGCATTTATTAGGAAGAATAACTATTGATGATATTGTTGATTTCATAAAAGAAGAAGCTGAAGAAGATTATTTAATTGCAGCCGGTGTTCAGGGTGATGTTGAAGCAGATGACTCAATATTAGAACTTACAAAAGCTCGTTTGCCATGGCTTTTTTTAGGACTAGTTGGTGGTCTTGGAAGTGTATTTATTTTAGAAGGGTTTGAAGAATTCATGAACGACCCAACCTATAAAGCATTATTTTTTTTCACTCCATTAATTGCAGCAATGGCTGGAAATGTTGGTGTTCAATCTTCAGCCATAATCGTTCAAGGTTTAGCAAATGATATAGTCAAAGGAAGCCTTTTAAAAAGATTGATTAAAGAACTTGGATTAAGTCTAATTAATGGAATAATTTTAGGTCTTTTGACAATTTTATTTGGATTAGGAATTAATCAACCTTTAGAACTAAGCCTTGTAATATCTCTTTCCATGTTGTGTGTCATAATTGTTGCTGCACTCATTGGCACATCAATTCCAATAATTTTAGATAAAAAAGGAATTGACCCTGCAATTGCTACTGGACCTTTTATCACTACAAGTAATGATATTTTTGGCATTTTTCTATTCTTCTACATAGCAAAAATATTTTTATTGTAAATGAAAATACTTCATTTAGACAGTACCCATCCTTATTTAAGTAATGAATTAAATAAATTAGGGTTTGATAATTTCTTTGATTTTAATTCCTCAAAAAAAGAAATAGAAAATAAACTCTTTATTTACCACGGAATTATCATTAGAAGCAGAATTCCAATTGATAAAGTTTTAATAGATAGAGCAACTAATTTAAAATTTATTGCAAGAGTTGGATCAGGAATCGAAAATATTGACATCAAACACGCTAAAAAAAATAATATAAAAATTATCTCATCACCAGAGGGTAATTCAAATGCCGTTGGTGAGCATGCATTAGGCATGTTACTTTCATTAATAAATAATATATCCTATTCTCATAATGAAATAATTAATGGCAAATGGTCAAGGGAAGCTAATCGAGGATACGAATTAAAAAATAAAACCGTTGGATTGATTGGTTATGGTCACACGGGGAAATCATTTGCTAAAAAACTTTCAGGATTTGATGTTTCCACAATATTCTTTGATTTAAAATCAAATTTAAAAAATGAATTTGCAAGTGAAGTTACATTAAAAGAGATAAAAGAAACGGCAGATGTTATTAGTATTCATAGTTCATTAACAAAAGAATCCTATGAAATTTTAAATACAAAATTTATTAATGAATGTAAAAAACCGTTTTGGTTAATTAACACATCGAGGGGGAATTGTGTAAAAATTAAAGACTTAATTAAAGGAATTAAAGAAAAAAAGGTGTTAGGTGCGGCATTAGATGTTTTAGAGTTTGAAAAAAAATCTTTTGAAAAACTTTTGGAAACCTCTATGTCTAATGATGATTTTTCTTTTTTAATAAATTCAAAAAAAATAATCCTTACTCCCCACATTGCCGGCTGGACACATGAAAGTAAACTACTTTTGGTAAAAATAATTTTAGATAAGATAAAAAAATTATTTGCGCTATGAAAAACATATTAATTCTTTGTACAGGAAATTCATGTAGAAGCCAAATTGCTCATGGTTACTTTAAAAAAGCGTTTGAAAATATAGCCAATATTTATAGTGCAGGTATCGAAACACATGGACTAAATATAAATGCTGTTAATACAATGAAAAGAGATGGTATTGATATATCTTCCTTCACTTCAAATAGTATAAATGAATATCGTCAAATTAATTTTGATTTCATAATTACTGTATGTGATCACGCAAATGAAAACTGTCCCATATTTTACTCAAAAAATTCTAAAAGAATTCACAAAAACTTTTCTGATCCTTCAAAAGTTAAAAATTCAAAAAATATTGATAAAGATTTTGATTTTTGTAGAGAAAAAATAAAAATATTCACTGCAGATTTTAAAAAAAAATATTTTAATCTATCTAACTATTAATTGGAGAACATCATCTGTTCTTTGCTCTAGAATCAGTTCATTATTTTTTAAAATCTCATCAGATGATTTTTCATTAAAATGTCTAATTGTAAATAAATTTACATTTTCCAAACATTCAACTTTAAAAGTTGCTTTTAATATTGACAACAACTCTTTTAACCTATTAAATTTATCATAAATACAAACCGAAAAGCTAATTGCAGAATTTTGTATTAAATCAACTTTCATTTTATTTTCATGTAAAACTTGAAAAATTTCACTAATATTTTCTTCAACAATAAACGAAAAATCAAGTGAAGATAATTTCAATAAATTCAAATTTCTTTTTACTATAAAACAAGGGACTTCAGGCTTTATTTTAATGCCCCTAGAAATTGCTGTTCCCTTACCTTTTGGATTTAAAAAAGATTTCACAAAGAGCGGTATTTCTTTTTTTTGTAAAGGTTGTAAAGTTTTTGGATGAATAACAGAAGCGCCGTAAAATGCTAGTTCAATTGCTTCGGTATATGAGATATAGTCCAGTAAAATAGGATTTTTAAAAACTCTTGGATCTGCATTTAATACACCAGGAACATCTTTCCAAATTGTCAATGATTGAGCATTTAAACAATAGGCATATATAGCAGCAGAATAGTCAGAACCTTCCCTTCCAAGAGTCGTATTGAAATTATTTTGATTACTTCCAATAAAACCCTGGGTAATATTCAACTTTTTTTTATCTATATTCTCTGAGATATTTTTTTGAGTAAGTTTCCAATCTATATCAGCATCTCGATAATTTGAATCTGTTTTAATTAATTCTCTAGAATCTAACCAGTTTGATTTGATGCCACTTAAATTAAGAAAAGCACTGATAATTTTAGTGGAAAGTATTTCTCCACATGGAACTACTTGATCATACACAAAAGAATAATTAGGAGATTTATTTCTTTTTAGGAATACTTTTAGATTATCGAATATCAGTTTTATATCGTTAAAAACTTCATGGTTTTTCTCTGAAAATAATTCTAAAAGAACAGTGTTATGAAATTCAAAAATTTGATTTATTGAATATTGTAACTCGTTTTTATTTTCAAAATAATTTTTTACAACTAGCTCAAAGGCATTAGTAGTTTTACCCATAGCTGAAATAATTAATAAGGTTTTGTCAAACCCCTCCTGTTTCATAATTGAAAAAAGATTTTTGATTCCTTCAGCATCTTTAACAGATGCCCCTCCAAATTTATATATCCTCATTTTTAATTATAAAATTATTGATAGCTTTTTCATCCATTTGAGCAATTTGCCAGTCGTTATAAACTTTAGCTCCATTTGACTCATAAAATTTAATTGCACTATGATTCCAATTCAAAACTGCCCACTCTATTCTTCTTACCCCTTTAGTATTAGAATATTTTATGAAATTTGAAAATAAAGCTTTTCCAATGCCTAATCCTCTATATTTTTGTGTAACAATTAAATCCTCTAAATGCATGGTAGGACCTTTCCAAGTGGAATATCTTGAATAACCCAAAGACATACCAACTATTTTTTTTTGATAAACAGCTACAAAACAAACAAATAAAGGGGGCTTGGAGAACGCATGTTTAATTAAATCTGTTGATTGTATCACAACAGCTTTTGGTTCCTTTTCAAAAACAGCAAGTTCTTTAATTAAAGACAAAACATCTCCCATGTCATTTTCAGATGCTAATCTAATATCAAAATTCATTTTTTATAAATTTTTTACAAATTTAAGTCAATGATTTTAAAAAAAAATAATTAATAAAAAGTATAACAATTTTATTGATATTTGTGACAATGAAAAAAGTGGGTAATAATCCACATTCCTTACCATTTTCTAAGTCTCTGAAAGTTCAGAAACTTCAAAATTCTTTTGACCAAAATGAAAAAAAATTATTTGTCAATGGACTATATGGGTCTTCAAAATCATTTTTCATAAAAGAATTTTTTAGAATAAATAAAAAATCAATTTTTTGGATTTTAAATGATAAAGAGACAGCAGCCTATCATATTAATGATTTAGAAAATTTTATGGACAACAAAGATTGTTGTTTTTTTTTAGGGAGCTTTAAAAGAAATAAAGAATTTAAAAAACCGGACAGTCAAAACATATTTTTAAGAACTGTGATAATAAAAAATCTTAGTTTAAGTAAACAGTCAAAAATAATTATAACTTATCCAGAGGCAATTTTTGAAAAAGTTCTAGTAAAAAAAGAAATTAAAAAAAGAATTTTTAAACTCTCTCAAGGCGATGAAATAGAACTTGAAAATTTAAATGAAAAATTATTTGAATATGATTTTAATCGTGTAGATTTCGTTTCAGAACCAGGTGATTTTTCTGTCAGAGGAGGTATTGTAGATGTTTTCTCATATTCAAATAAGTTCCCATTTAGAATTGAATTTTTTGGAAATGAGATCGAGAGTATTAGAACTTTTGAGATTGATTCACAAATTTCTAAAAATACATTCTCCTCAATTGAAATTCTAGCAGATTTAGAAAATAAAGATTCTTCCCAAACAAGAGAAAGTATTTTTAATTTACTTGATCCGGATAGCCTTATTGTTTTAGAAAATAATTTATTTATTGAAGAGGAACTCAATAATTTTTATAAAATTTTGGAGTATAATAATGAGTTTGAGAGTAAAAAAGAATTAAACAACCTTTTTTATAATGGATTTAATTTAAGTTCTGATTTAGAAAAATTTTCAATTCTTGAGTTTAAAAAAACAGAGATCAGTCACTCTTTTAATACAATCCCTCAACCCTCTTTCAACAAAAAGTTTGAATTATTAATCAAAAATTTGACAGGATATCATAACAACGGTTACTCGATTAAAATTTACTGTTCATCAAAAAATCAAGTTAAAAGATTTAATGATATTTTTGAAGAAAGTGATAATAAATTAAATCCTATTCTAATTGAAAAATCTATTTATAAAGGATTTGTAAATCATGATGATAAAATAGTTTGCTATTCTGACCATGAAATTTTTGACAGATATCACAAGTTTAATGTTAAAGCTGGATTTTCTGTCAAAAACAGAGCAACCCTAAATGAACTCAATCAATTAGAAATTGGAGATTACGTCACTCACATTGACCACGGCGTAGGGATATTTGGAGGACTTCAAAAAATTGAAGTGAATGGCAAAAAACAAGAGGCAATAAAATTATCTTATGGCGAAAGAGATACTTTATATGTTAGCATACATTTAATTCATAAAATTTGTAAATACAATGGTAAAGATGGGACCAAACCTAAAATATTCAAATTAGGTTCTGGAGCTTGGAAAAAAATTAAGTTAAAGGCTAAAAGCAGAGTAAAACAAGTTGCATTTAATCTTATCGAAGCCTATGCAAAAAGAAAACTAAAAAAAGGATTTCAATATGGCCATGACAGTTCAATTCAACACGAATTGGAAGCTTCCTTTATTTATGAGGATACACCTGATCAAATTAAATCTACTTTAGATATTAAAAATGATATGGAGAGTCAACAACCAATGGACAGGCTTATTTGTGGAGATGTTGGTTTTGGAAAAACTGAAATTGCAATAAGAGCTGCTTTTAAAGCTATAGACAATGGTAAACAAGTTGCAGTTTTAGTCCCTACAACTGTACTTGCATTTCAACATTTTAAAACTTTCTCTAAGAGGCTTAAAGATTTTCCCGTAACAATTGATTATTTGAATAGATTCCGTACTAATAAAGAAAAAACAATAATCAAACACGAAATTTACTCTGGAAAAATTGATTTAATTATTGGTACACATCAACTTATTAATAAAAGTATAGAATTTAAAAATTTAGGATTACTAATTGTAGATGAGGAACAAAAATTTGGAGTAAGTGTTAAGGAAAAAATAAGATCAATTAAAGAAAATATCGATGTATTAACTCTAACTGCCACTCCGATTCCTAGAACTCTGCAGTATAGCCTCATGTCAGCTCGTGATTTATCAATTATTAACACCCCACCACAAAATAGGTTCCCAATAGAAAGTAATGTTATCTCTCTAGATGAACAGGTCATTTCCGAAGCCATAAAATTTGAGATACAAAGGGGAGGTCAGGTTTTCTTTATACACAACAGAATTGAAAACATTAAAGATGTTTCGGCATTAATATCAAGATTAGTTCCAAACGCTGATATAGCAATAGTTCATGGAAGGCTAGAGGGAAAAAAACTAGAAAAAACTATGCTTGATTTCATAAATGGGAAATATGATGTGTTAGTATCTACCACAATTGTTGAAAGTGGTTTAGATGTTCCTAATGCTAATACAATCTTTATAAATAATGCACATAATTTTGGGCTTAGTGATCTTCATCAAATGAGAGGAAGAGTTGGACGAAGTAATAAAAAGGCATTTTGCTATTTTATTACTTCTCCATTTTCAAGTATGACAAAAGAAGCAAGAAAAAGAATTGAAGCTATAGAACAACACACTGAGCTCGGATCTGGTTTTTTA
>Ga0213869_10000964_pt1 | contig 22147 bp, 23 predicted proteins | sample PICome_10_FD_160083 | JGI IMG/M metagenome (GOLD analysis project Ga0213869, IMG submission 160083) | Coastal seawater microbial communities near Pivers Island, North Carolina, United States - PICO132 | ecosystem: Environmental > Aquatic > Marine > Coastal | place: USA: North Carolina...
TTCCGTATACTGAAATGCCTATAAGAGCAATACTATATTTAAATAATGAATATATGTATGGTACTCATATACATAAAGAAGAATCAGGATGGGCAGAAGAAGATGATCCTAGATGGTGGACTAAATTTTGGGATAAAGGTAAGGAAATAGGCGGACAACCTGGACAACTACTTATTTTAAAACCAAATAGTAACTCTTGGCACTCAGTAGGATGTCATAATACGACTTTAGATAACCGAATAACTAGTAATTGGATATTTAGAAATTAAATAAATAAGAGTATGAAAAACTTTTTACACAATACAGCACAAAAAATTAAAACATCATCAGTATGGTTATGGCAAAAAACTAAAGTTGCATTAAAGTTTACAGCAGATTTATTGTTTAAACTATGGAAGGCAATTCTAAGACTTTGGTTTAAAATAATATATGAAGAGTATGAATTAATTGTATGGTACCTAAAAGATTCTGTCAGAGACAAAGACGGAAATATAACTACTACAAGATCACATAAAAGATATCTTTTAAAGAAAATTTCTAAGAAAACTCCAAAACATATTAAAGGAAAAGATATGGATGGGAGAGCATTTGAAATTAGAACTGTAGAACCTTTTGATTACCAAATAAGAAAAATTTATTAATTATTCGTCTGGTTCCCAATCTTTTAAATTTCTAAAAAACATATAGTAATGTCTAAAATCTTTTAGTTGTTGTTTGGCATGAAATAATTCTAAAGGTATTCCATCACCGTGTTCTATTAAAGGGAAATAATATCTTTTAATTATTTTTTCTAATTTTCTCACATCTTTACCAAGAGCATCTAGAAGTATATTATTGTATTCTAGATCGGTAACTAATGCAACTAACCAGTGATGAAACGGATGTTCTGGATTAAATCTTGTTGTAGCGACTCTTGTTTGATAATATAATCCTCTAATTGGATTCATTCCCGGTCTATATAATTTTATAATTTCTGGAAATCTAAAACTTTCATGTTCTGTAGCCATAGTTTTAATAACCCTAGCATAATCTTTTTTCATTGCTTTTTTAAGAGATTCTATATTTTCGCCGATACTCTGGTGATACTCTTTAAGAAGTTTATCGAATATTTTTTGATACTTTGGAGATAACTTCTCATAATAAACGTTTTGTATTTCGTCTATCTCTATGGCCCCTTCAAGTAATGTATGTGGAATTGTAGTTGTTCTTTCAAACTTGTCTAGCTCAGTGGTTATCCGCAAAACAACAAAATCTATAATTTCGCCTTTGCTCATACTATTATTTATTCAGAATGTATTTTTAATATAGTATGTAGTTTTTCTGTACCCTTATTGTAAGACAATGTAACTTTTGCACCATTGTGTAAAGGTTTAGGCCATTGTCCTATATTGACCCAGGCATAGCCGGCACTCTCGCCATTAAGTTTAGGGGGTTGAAATTCTTTTTCTACAACGTAAACAAAACTGTAGTAATAAAATTTTTTATCTTTGCTTTGATATACGTCTAAAGGATTTAATTTTTGCAGTTCTGGAACGAACCCTATTTCTTCATCAAGTTCTCTTTGGATACATTCATAAGGTGTTTCTCTCCTTTCAATTATGCCTCCCCAAAAACCCCATGTGTGATTAAATCGTTTGTTGCCTTCTCGTAATTGCAACATACATCTTCCTGTGTCTTTAGCAAGGAATAAAACTCCTGCCGCCGTTGTGTTCATTATAAACTAAGTCTCCAAAATCCTGGATTATATTCGCCTTCATAACTACTTATCCAAGTTTTGCCTGTCCACTTATACTGTTTGGTTGTAAACGTGTTATTTATATAATGTATATCACTGCTACTAGCACTAGCATCAAACACTACAGTCCATGCTGAACCATTGTATTGTATGATGTCGTCTTCACCTGCATCGACGTCCCAATTTATATATCCTGTTTTAGAAATTTCTTCTGTTATTAAATATCTTTGTCCGTTCACCGCCGCATCTATTGTTCCGTCTCCCGGATAATTTGCTCTAGGGTCTATAATTTTATCTATAGCACTTAGGGTATTAGTAGGTAGTGTATCAGTATCTAAATTAAATATTAGTTGTGTGTCACTTGCAGGATTGGTTGTAATAGTACCGTATACTAAGTTTAATAAGTTATTGGAGTCACCACTAATATTTAATTTAAGTAAACTAGTAGTCCTAACTTCACCGACTTGTTCTATAATTTCAGACCATTTAACTTCATCACCTTTTTGATCAACTAGTACAGCACTAGAACCTATTATCTGAACTTTGTAATCTCCTGGTGTAGTAACTATTTCAAATGTATCTTCTATATCACCAAAGAAGTCTGCATAGTCCTGGCTATAGCCAAGCTCTGATATATCAGAAACAGAATGAACATTATTAATAATTTCTTGTATAATCGTTTGCCTTTTAACTTTTGCAGGAGGACTTATCCATATAGGTATAGCAAAAGTTAAAGTTGAAATATCTAAATTTTCATCTACGCCTGCTGGTATCGATCTACTACTCCATGCTATGTCGGTTAGTTCCACCTCAAATACACTGGTCCAATCTAGTGGATTACTATTAGATTGTAATTGTATACTAGGATTAAATAATACAAAAATCTGTTCTAGTACTTGTAATTTATTATCTGTATTAGTTGTCCATACATCTACGTTTACCGTTAGGTTATATGGTACTGGCATGTATCTCTGTGTGGAATATAAATTGCCCTGTTCAGAAGAGTAGGTGTTTGTATCTTTATTGTATTCTCTTTCTGCAATTTGATTAGTATCTACAAAGAAAGGTTCAGCAATTCTGTCTCTTGCTGGTTGTATAGATTGTATAGTTACACTTATAAAAGGTGCACTATTAATTGCATTTTCTGAATTATTACGCAATATGTTGGCAACCATTCTACTAGCATCACCGTATCTTGCAGGTACACGATTGTAATTTACACCTGAATCTGTATATTCTCTAACTTTAAAATTAGAAAAAATCCTTATGATTTGTAGCAAATATCTTTTTATTTGCTCATCATACCAATAATCTAAATTTTTGCCTGCCATTAGTTATCTGTCCTAGGTTTGATAACCTTACTTAAATTTGTTTTTTCATTTGCTTGACCGCCATCACTCTCACTAGTAATATTATCGTTATTAATAAATGTAGCAAGTATTCTATTAGCCGCTGACCAAGTCTTACGACCATCTGTTCCTACATTTAACCAACGTGTTCCGGATTTTTTAAATAATCTATTAGGACTAAAGTCTGTTCTTAAAAAATAATCTCCGTCAGTAGTTCCACTTACTGGAAAAGTTTCCCCACTTCCTACTAGACTTAATCCATTTGCAGGTTGTCCGTCTGCGCCACCGAAGTCTACACTAGGTTTATTAGGTACAGTCTCATCAAAGTATAAATGTGCAGTATTTCTAAACTGAGGATCAAAAGGAACGTCTTTTTCTGCTTGTTCCAAAATTTTATCGTTTATGTTAATATCATTTGCATATGTACTAATTAGGTTTCTTAAATCTTCTTCTTCTTCACCAGTGCCAAGAATATCTCTGTACTCTTGTGAATCTGTAATAGGTCCTAATTTAACTCTCCACAAGTGAGGCCACCATCTAGGATCATAACCTTCTGCAGGCCTAGCCGCATCTGTTACCACATAATATCTATTAATGGCTTCGTCACTTCCTAAAAGTAAATCATCTCGTAAATGAGGTAGTTCTAATACATCACCAGCCATTAACTTTCTTCCAACGCCTTCTACCATACTTTCAATATGAAAATTCATAAACAAAGTATCATTTGCAAGGAACATACCAAATTGTGTTAAATCAAAACTGTCGTTATCACCTATGTTATATTGTCCACGTAATTCGTAAATATCTTTGTCGTATTTTCTGTCTCTATTTTCTAAGAATAATAAGTCTTGTATAAAAACTTCGCTATTATCAGCGGCACTACTAGGTCTAGTAGGATCGTTTTCATCAGGAGTAGTATGTACTCCTAGATATTTATGTATATGCACTCCGGTTCCACCGGCATAGAGGTGCTCTCCGACTATTCTATCAGTAAAATTGTAGTCATTAGTTTTGACCGGATTCCATAAACTTAATTTAGGCATACTACTATTTATCGTCTTGCAAACCCTGTACTTATTTCACATGCTTTAACACAGGTAATGCAATACTTTTCTTTGGTATTAAGTTTTCCTTTAATTCCTTTTTTTAATGTTTTACTTAAATATGTACTTTCTAAAATATTTTGTATAGAATTGCTCTCACTAGGTATTAAATCTTCACGTTTTCCAATTAAAGATGTCATCTGACGATCCCCCATATTCAAAGCACTAGCGATCCAGCAACATGGAAGTAGAGCACCGTCGCTATCTATGTATAGATTTGCAGTAGTGCCTTCACTTATTTTACAATTTACATCAGATATATTCTCTAATTCTTGTAAAAATTGTGTCTTGTCGTATTTTCCTTGTATATAAAAATTAGTATCTATAATCTTTGGATCTTTTACTTTTCTACCTTTAACATATTCTGTATTAGGAAAAATTGAATATGCAAATGTACCATCAGGATTGTGTACAGGCATAGTTTCTATTGTATTATTATTTTCTTTAAATCCGTACGGTGATTTAATTTTTAATCTTATTTTATACCTTTTACATAATTGTTCTATTTCTTGTACTTGGTGCTCATTGTGTTTAAATTTTAAAAAATTTGCCCTTGTATTTGCACCTGTTTTGTTATAGGCTATTATATTCCCCCATAATTTCTTCCATTTAACATTTTTTCTGTAAATGTGATTAGTATCTTCCAGACCATCAAGGGCAAACACACAAACACAATTACGATTATTAAATAAATTTCCAAGTTGTGTAAACCATTTAGTGTTGCGTAACCCTCCATTAGTATGCAATTTAATTGTTACGTTTTCATTACAATCTAATAAGAACTTTAAAATATCTAATAATTCAGAATTACTTACAGCATCTCCTTTAGTACCGCAGAAATCCCAATGTTTTACATTACTACAAAAATCTATGCCAAGACTGTTTTTAAAAAAATCTAGACCTAATTGTTGATTTTTTATTATAGGATTTAATTTTCCTCCTGCATGACTACGAACACATCCAGGACATTGAGCATTACATTTGTCTGTAAGTTCTACATGTATTCTATCAAATGTATTTGTTACATAGCTCATTTTAATATTTATCGTAAAAAAATTATGTATGTATATAACTTGATAAATATTTGAAACGGAGAGTTGGCTGAGTGGTCGAAAGCGCCTCCCTGCTAAGGAGGTATATGGGTAACTGTATCGAGGGTTCGAATCCCTCACTCTCCGCCAGGAAAATTTATGAAAAATATTAATATATTCTATTTACATGACGGGTTTCAGTTTACAGATGAAACAATACAACAGCATAAAGACAATGGCTGGACAGGACGTGAGCCTCTGCCTTTACATATATTAACACAAATAGAATTAGAACAAAATTACAACCCGTTCAACGAAATGTTTGATATTAATATAATTAATAATGGTGATGTATCTAAGTGTAATAGTGATGATATAACACTGGTGCCTATAGATATACAAAGTTTTCCGATTACAATAGAAAATCGTAAATATTACGAACTATCACCTTTTGGTACAGAGATAGATAAAGTCGTACAGCATTTACTTTCACTTAATTTACCTAATTTAGCATTTTTATTCTATTCTAGTACTGAGCCTTATTTCTTTGATGCAAATATTTATTTTGCAGAATTGGGTTCAGCAAACCCAGACATAAAAATTATATTAAGTGGGTCAGGGGAAACCACTGATTATTTTGGACACTTTACAAATCACACATCAAGAATTGAAAATGTTTATAAAATACATAAACTTTGGTATTTTGATAGAGTTCATTACATGACGTTTTTATCAGAAGAAGAAGAATTTAATAAAGTGCATTTAGAGATGAATAGGATAATGGGTCCTAAGGAAAAAAGATTATATAATATTGTACCAAATAAATTTTTATGCACATTAAGAAATTGTAGATCACACAGATTATTATTCTCTACTATGTTAGAAAATAGTGCTATGGGATTAGAAGATATTACCTATGGCAGATTTTACAGTTTAAGACCAAATGATATATCTAAGGTTGCAAACAATACAAATACAAAGCATGAATATCCTTATCATATACAATTAATGGCTACAAGTTTAAACGAATTAATTAATAAAGAAGACATTTCAGATAGCATGTTTAAGTCTATAATGAAAAATATTATGAGTAGACCTCATATTATAGATATGAAAAATATAGATGACAGAGGTATTCCTGGTCCCTGGTTGTATGAAGATTGTGATATAGTAATATCTCCTGGAGGGGAACCATATGGTTATGGATATGTAGATGAAAAACAATTTATACCCATGGCATTTAAAAAGCCTTACATAACTTTTGGATGCAAAGGTATTTATGAAGAATTAAAAAATATAGATTTTAAAACATTTGATGATTGCTGGCCTGTCAATTTTAATGAAGCAGATACATTATTACAAAGGGTTGAAGGATTCTTTACCGTATTTGAATATATAAGAAATTTGAGTCCAGCAAAGTATCAAGAACTATTAGAGCAAACAAAAGAAAGTGTTGAATTTAATTATAATCATCTAGTTGATGGTAAGTTTAGAAGAAAAAGTAATGAGAACTTTTTTAAGGAGATACACGATGCCTGCAATTAGAGGAGCAAGACCTGTAAGAAATAGAGAAATAAAAGATTTTCATTGGCACTTAGATAAAAATGAACTTGATAATGTGACACTTGAAGAATATGAAAAGGTATGGAGAGAATGGTTAAACTATTCAAATACTAAAAGTTTACAAGGATTAGATGAATTTACACATGCAGATTACACACAAGGCACCAGCCAAACGTTTGACCAATTTATATTACGACATAGTAAGGATAGAGAGATAATTGTCCTCAACGGAGACTTTCAATATCATGCCTGTTTAGGTAAGCATGTAGAATTTCAAAATCTACATTCTCCACACCATCTAGAAGGTATATTAAAAGGACCAGGATTACATGCATTACTAATTAGTGCGCCTTTTAGCGATTTCGGTTGTATACATCCTGACTTTGAACACATAATGAAAGTCTGTAATGTAATGGATATTCCTGTATGCCTGGATCTGGCGTATTGGGGTATTAGTAAATTTGTACATATAGATTTAAACAAATATCCTGCTATTAAAGAAGTAACATGTAGTTTAAGTAAACCTTTCTTTACATTAGAAAATCACAGAGTAGGTATTAGATTTACTAGAGATTACGTTGATGATGGCGTAAGTATGCTTAATGAAGTAAAAATGCAAAATAATTACAGTATGGCATTAGGCGTAGAATATATGCGTAATTTTTCTCCTGATTATAATTGGGAAAAATATAGGGACTTATACGAAACAATCTGCAGGAATGAAGAATTAGTTTGGACGGATACTATGATTTTTGGATTAGGAGACGATGTAAGGCATTCAAAATTCAATAGAGGGGTGTCTGGTAACTATAGAGTCTGTATTTCGGACTGGCTAGGTGATTGTTAAATAAATAGTAAGATATATTACACACAGGAGATAAATGTATGATAGTTAATTCACACAATGATTGGGACCCTTTAGAGGAAATTATTGTAGGTCGAGCAGACCATTCCAGAATAGCAACTGATATTTCAGCAAGAAGTTTTAGTTATGCAAACTTTAAAAAAGAAGATGTTGAAAAATTAGAAGGACCATATCCTCAATGGGTAATAGATGAAGCGAACGAAGATGCAGACGGACTTGCAGATGCATTATCAAAAATGGGTGTAAAAGTTCACAGGCCTAAAGTTATTGATTGGGAACAAAAGAGTTACGACATTGGCCAAGGATGGCAGTCAAAAGGCTGGTATAGTTGGTGTCCAAGGGATTTGATATTACCATTAGGTGATATGCTTATAGAAACTCCTACTCCTGTAAGAGCAAGATATTTTGAAACAAGATTATACGAAGACATTATGTATGAAGCATTTGAAGATGGTGCTTTATGGATGTCAGCACCTAAACCAAAGTTACATGATGATATGTATACATTTGAAGACATAGAAGATAAACCAACATTACTTAATCATGAGATTTGTTTTGATGCACCAAATATTGTAAGAGTGGGTAAAGATTTATTATACCAAGTATCAAACTCAGGTAACATGAAAGGATACCAGTGGTTAAAAAGATTAGTAGAACCTATGGGTTACAAAATGCATTACAGTGAACTATATAGTTTTGCACATTTTGATAGCACTATTGTTCCACTAAGACCAGGACTAGTACTAATGAACAGTAGCAGGGTAACACCTGATAATTGTCCTGAGATGTTTAAAAAATGGGATAAGATTTGGTTTGATGATTGTGTTGTACAAGGAAGTAAACTTGCTGAGCAAGGGTACATGCCTCCATGTTCACCTTACATTGGAATGAACTTACTAAGTGTTGATGAGAATACAGTAGTGTTAGACTCAGCACAAGAGCCTCTGATGAGAGAACTAGACAAGTATGGTATAGATAGTGTACCAGTACAGTTCAGACACTCTATGACGCTGTCTGGCGGCATACATTGTGCTACTTTAGACCTTAGGCGTAAAGGGACATTAGAAAGTTACTGTGATTAAATACGGGCATATAGATAATTTCGGCATTACAAATGACCAAATGAGTCAATTAAACTTTGACGACTATTTCCAATGTTATCAACAAACACCTGCAATAGAGCAATACTATACAGAACATAACAGTAGTATATGGCAGATGTTTGAAACTTCTCCACAATGGGTACATGACTTATCATTAAAGATACCACAAGACTTTGATCATCATGTTGTAAGTGTTATTAACATCGAACCTGGACAAACTATTCCACATCATGTAGACAAACATTTTAAATTAAAACAAGAGCATGGCGAAGGCGAAAGTTATCGTTACTTAATATTTTTAGAAGATTGGAAACGTGGACACTATTATGAAGTACACGATCAGCCTTTTACAAAATGGCGAGCAGGTGATTGGGTAAAGTTTGGCATAGATGATTGGCACATAGCAGGAAATATGGGCGAAGAGCCTTTTTATTCTTGCCAAGTTACAGTTCTAAAAAATGTATAAGGGACATAAAAATATTTCATTCGTTACAGATGAAATGATTTATAGAGTTAAATTTACAGAGCATACTAATACTGTATTTAGTGCAGGTTTTTGGGATAAACTTGGTGTTGCAGTACCTGATTACCCTCACGATTCACCTTGGGTGTACCAAGTATTTGAAAGCGATTGTGATTATTGGGTACAACAGGTAAAGCATCTATTTGATGATGTTTTAAAATATAGTGTAGCAACAGTAAATTGTATTAAACCAGGTAGATTTATAGCACCTCATACAGATACACTTTATAAAATAAAAGAACATGTTAAGAATGAAAAACTTAATATAAAAGGATTGGAACCTATTAGAATAAATTTATTTTTACAGGATAGGTTAATGGGACATTATTTTGAAATGGATAACGAATGTTGGATAGATTATAAAAAGGGAGACTTTACAGTAATCAAACCTAATGCAGAGCATCATGTTGCAAATTTAGGTTATCAGAATAGATATACATTACAAGTTACAGGATTTGCAGAAAAAGGTGTCTTCTAATAAAACAGTTATAGTTACATTAACTAGAACAGGCTCTACTTTTTTAAATTTAAAATTAGCAGAAGAGCATAATTTATATTCCTTTGGCGAAATATTAAATCACAACACAGAAGTATTTGATAAAAGATTTGAAAATAATTTTAATGTAGAATTAAATAGAATAAATCTAGAGTCTAAAAATAAATACATTTTCAATACATGGAATAGATTAAGTAATAGTGTATGTAGAATTATTCCTAATCAAACAAAAGACAAATTATTAGTAGAAAAATATTTACAATATGCTGATAAAATTATATATCATTATAGAAAGGACATTACATCACAGATTTATAGTACACTGATTGCAAAAAAATCAAAACAGTATTCTGCAGACAGAGAAGTATTTGATAAAGAAATATCATTATCAGAATTTAAAGAAATGTCTAAAAGAATACAAAATAGATATTTACACATAATAGATTTATATAAAAAATATCCAGGAAAGATTAGTTGTTTAGAAGATTATACATATGAACCTTTCCCTAAAAGTTATCTTTTTGAGAAAAAATTTAAATATGATCTTATAAATATAGATAGCAATTTTAAAAATTTACAGGAATACACATGAGAATATTTATAACAGGCGCAGACGGATTCATAGGCCAAGCAATGGTCGAAAGATTAAAAGATCAACATGAATTAGAATTTTTAAAAGAAGATCTAAGAGACCATGCTAAAGTAGGGTTTCAAATTAAACAATTTGATCCTGAAATAATTGTTCACTTGGCGGCTAGAACAGAAGTGCAAGATAGTTTCTATGAACAGATTACATTTAGTGAAGTTAATTATGTTGGTACTGTAAACCTAATTGAAATTGCCGCAACATTACCTAACTTAAAAAACTTTGTGTTTGCAAGTACAATGGAAGTATATGGCTGGCAACCAATTAGCGATTTAATCAGAGACGGAAAAGAAGAAGGCATTGTTGCATTTAATGAAAGCACTCCGCCTAATCCAAATGCCCCATACGCCGTTGCAAAATATGGTTGTGAAAAGTATTTAGAATATGCACACAGAAGTTATGGATTACCGTTTACTGCTATTAGGCAAACTAATGCATATGGCAGAAAAGATAATGACTTCTTTGTGACAGAACAAATTATAACACAAATGATTAAAAATCCAGATGAGATTAATTTGGGATATGGCGAACCATACAGAAACTTTATTTACATTGATGACTTACTTGATGCTTGGCAACAAGTTATTGAAAATCCAGATAAGTGTCAGGGAGAGATCTTTTGTATAGGTCCTGACAATGCAATTAAAATTAAAGACTATGTAAAAATGATTGCAGACAAGTTGGACTGGAAAGGCCACGTCAATTGGAATACAAAACCACCTAGACCAGGTGAAATATTTTTACTTAATAGCACAAATCATAAAATTACAACACGCCTCGGATGGTTTCCTAAAGTAGAACTTAGTGAAGGACTAGATAGAACTATTGCTGTTTGGAAAGATGTTTTAGAAAACAATTTGCCACATAATCAAGATAGAAGATTTTCTAAAGGAAAATAATGTTTAATGTTACATTAGTCCAGCCTAATTTTCAGACCGGGCCAAAACATCTTAATAGTTATTATTTGCCTTATAGTGTTGGCTCCTTATGGAGTTATTTACTACAACATTCTCACATAAAAGAAAATTACCAAGTAGATAATTGGATATTCAGACGTGAATCATTACAAGATGTAATAGACAGGTGCAAAAATACCGATATTGTTTTTATAAGTCTGTATATCTGGAACAAAAATTATTGTTTAATGTTGAGTAAAGTACTTAAAGAAGCGTACCCTAATATTAAAATTATACTAGGCGGTCCTGAATTACCTCATAGAAATACAAATTTTTTTAATGAATATAGTTATGTAGACTCTATAGTAAAAGGAGAAGGGGAATTAGCAGTTTTAGAGATACTTACTGCATATCTAGATAAAAAGCCCTTAGAGCAAGTCTACGAGTTTGAGAGGATACAGGATTTAAACTTACCTAGCCCTTATACATTAGGATTATTTGACGATCTCATAAAACAACATCCAGATATAGAATGGGTGCCCACTTTAGAAACAGACAGAGGATGTCCTTATAGTTGCACATTTTGTGATTGGGGAAGTGCTACAGCAAGTAAAATGTATAAACTATATGACGAGCGTATAATTGCAGATTTAAAATGGGTAGCAGATAATAAACTACCCTACCTTGCATTAACATCTAGTAACTTTGGAATCTTCAAAGATAGAGATTTAATGATTGCAGATATGATTGTAGCAACCAATAAACAAACAGGCTTTCCTAGTGGAATAAGTGTAAGTTATGCAAAGAATAGTAATGATACAGTATTAGAAATTGTTAAAAAATTTATAGATGTGAATATTCAAACAGGCATAACTCTAAGTTTACAAACAACAACCGAAGAAGTTTTAGAGAATATCAAACGTAAAAATATGAAAATTAATTCTATAGAAGATATTATACAATCTGCTAAAGATAAAAATGTACCAGCTCTTACAGAATTAATACTAGGCATGCCAGGTGAAACTACAGAAACGTGGTTAAATACTATAGAAGATATTCTCATACACAAAATAGAAACATTAGACGTATTTTTCTTGCAGTTACTTATTAACTCGCCTATGTACATAACACAGATACAAGAATACTCTCTACAAACATTTGAAGGATATGATTTCTTTTATGGTGTACAAAATGAATCATTTGAATATGATAAAAAACATAATATATCAGAGTCTATAGAAGTTATTAAAAGCACTAACACTATTTCAGAAAAAGATATGGAAGATGTCGCAATCTTTACGGCATTCATTTTAGGATTGCACATGTTTGGGATATCAAATATTATAGCAACATACCTATATGAAACACAAAATAAATCATATATTGAATTTTATACACAACTCTATGACCATGTTATACAAAACGATACAATACTAAAAGGTTGGTTAGATCAACTTAAAATAGGAATGCAGGATTGGAAAAGGACCGGTTATATGGAAACTACCATAGATGGAGTCGTTATAGAAGGCTGGAAATTTTTTCATGCCCTCATGCCAATCATACAAAATAATAATCTAGTGGAGCATTATATTAATGTCGTAGCAGAGTTTTCAAAACAATATACAACACAAGATATTTTAGACGATTATATTAAAATATCAAACTTACAAATCAAACAATTCGGGTCATACATACATGATTCTGTTCAGGTTACAGTCAAAAGTAACCTTTTCCCAGCAAATTTAATTATTTCTGATAGATACGGAGACTACTTAGACAAAAAAGAAGATCATTTAGATATGCTTTTCTTTGGAAGACGAAGAGGCTGGCATCTAAATAAAATTAGTCTTGACAAATAAATAGATATCTGTTAGACTAGTTTTTTTATTAGAGCGTATTATGGAAAATTACATATATTTTGGCATCTTTGTTCTTGCTAATTCTTACTTCTGTTTTAAGGCAGGAGAGAAAGCAGGAAAATTCATGGGTATGATTTCAATTACTCAGTTTTTTCAAAGTAAAAGTGTTCTTAAAGATAAAAAAGAGATAGTAGGATTTAGAAATTGGCCTAGGGCAATACAAATACTTTATTTAGATCCTAGAGAAGAACTTTTTAAGGATTAGACACATACATGGCAAGAAGAAAAATAAAAACCAGAAGCATTTATGTCACAAAGGAACCTGACTGGAAAACTATTAGGTTACTGACAGATCCTGCAGAGCAAGAATCAGCATTTAAAAGTTGTGAATATTTTGTTCGTACAGAAATTGCAAAAAAGAAACTTGTAACCGCTTGTAAAAATTGGGTTAAAGAAAAATCAGGTTGGACTAAAGAAGAAATTAAAACAGTTTGTGCATGTCCTGATTGGAGTTTTTCTAGTGCTGGTATATCTTTATTCATAGAATATAAAATTGGCTACATGCCGGAATCTATTAAACAACATTATCACGAAAAAAGAAAACCTGAATGGCTTAAACGTGGCAGTCATGAATTAGCCCAAAAGAAAGAAAAGGCAAAAGCAAATCCTAGTAAAGTAATTAGTATACAAGAAAGAATGAAAATGCAAGTAGAAAATTTGTGTGCTGATTGGGAGCATAAAGTTGACTGTTTTGTAGATGGTACTTTCACATTAAATGAATTTGATCCTTATAAAGACATGTTAGTATATCAACCTGTAATTAAGGCCGCACATGCAACCTTAATAAAGCAAGATTTTGAGCCAGCATATCAAGAAGCATTAGAAGTTAAAGAATGGAGTGACCCAGATATTAAAGAAGGTTACTCTCATTTTACTGCTAAAATGAGAAAAGAATTTGTGGAGTTTTTTGAGAAAATTAATACTGCATGTGATACAATCACAGAAACTAAAAAGTCAACTAGAAAAGCTCGTAAGCCTAGAGCAAGATCAAAAGAGTCTATTATAAAGAAATTAAAGTTACAATTAAATTGTCCGGAATTAGGTATTGCAAGTATACATCCTACAGAAGTTGTACATGCGAATGAAATATGGGTATACAATACTAAGACTAGAAAACTTGGTGTTTATCATGCAATTAATAAAGACCCACGTGGTATGGGCAGAGACGGGCTAATGGTTAAAGGAACAACAATACAGGATTTTGATCAAGAAATTAGTGTACAGAAAACATTGCGTAAACCAAAAGAACAAATAAAAAATTGGCAAGGTAGTGCAAAAACAAAATTTGCAAAAGCATTTGATGAATTAACCACCACTGGCATAAAGATGAACGGTAGGATAAACGACAATACTATCATACTACAGGCATTTTAATTTAAAATCTGATAAATAGTACTATGCCAGTAGATCAAATAGGATATAATAACAGAGAAGAACTTGTAAACGAGTTGCAAATACGTCTGGCAGACGGTATTGTAGACGTTGAATTAGATAGAGCACACTATGATGTGGCTATAGACAAGTCCTTTGCTTTATATAGACAACTTAGTGCAGGTGCTGTAGAAGAAAGTGCCCTGTTTTTAACAACACTTGAAGGTGTTACAGAGTACACATTACCAGATGAAGTAATGGAAGTACGTAGATTGTACAGAAAAGGTGTTGGTACTAACAGCGGTGGCGGTACAAACTTTGATCCTTTTGATGTAGCATTTAATAATATGTACTTGTTACAAGCAGGCCAAATGGGTGGACTAGCAGTCTTTGATGCCTTTAGTCAATATAAAGAAGTTTTAGGTAGAGTATTTGGTAGTGAATATAATTTCTTATGGAATAGGAATACCAAACAACTTAAAATTTTAAGAAATGTAAGACACGAAGAAGAAATTGCTGTAGGCATTTATAATTTCATACCAGAAAGTATTTTGTTAAAAGACATATATGCCGCGAATTGGTTGGCCTCTTATGCATTAGCACAGTCTAAAATGATGTTAGGTGAAGCAAGAAGTAAATATGCTTCAGGTCTTCCAGGGGCAGGCGGAACTATTCAATTGAATGGCGATGCATTGAAACAAGAAGCAATATCAGAAATGGAAAAGGCAAGAGAAAGCATTTTCCAGAAAGAAGAAGGCAATGCCCCTCTAGGATTTGTAATAGGATAATGTTAATAGGAATAACCGGATTTATAGGCAGTGGCAAAGATACAGTAGCCAATATGTTTGTAGAACGTGGTTGTGTTCATGACAGTTTCGCCGCTCCCCTAAAAGATGTTTGCTCCAGTATTTTTGGTTGGGAAAGATCTATGCTTGAAGGAGATACTGTAGAAAGTAGAGAGTATAGAGAAACACCTGATATGTTTTGGACTAAAAAATTAGGTGTGCCAAACTTTACACCTAGATTAGCATTACAACTTATGGGCACAGAAGTACTTAGAAATCATTTTGATCAAGATATTTGGTTAAACAGTTTAGAGTATAGAATAAGAAAACAGACACAAAACGCACCATGTACAGTAATTAGTGATGCTCGTTTTAGGAATGAGTTAGATTTAATAAAAAATATGGGCGGAAAATTAATTTGGGTACAACGTGGTGAATTACCTGACTGGTTCGAAACAGCAAAAACGTCACACGAAAACGTTGTAAGCAGAAAAATTATGACAACCAAATACAGAGACGTACACGAAAGTGAATGGAATTGGGCAGGTTACCCAGTTGATTACATTATAGATAATAATGGAACCCTCGAAGATCTAGTCAAACAGGTTGAAAGTATCAGAGATTGGAAAACTGGTGAATTTAAACAACCTCTTAAATTAATATAATACCACATAATACCAAACAAATTCCGTAAATACACTAAAATATTGTATTCTGATAAATACATATAAGATTAAATCTTAATATTAGGAGAATAATATGGCAACTTTAGTAAGTCCTGGTGTAAGTGTAACGACTACAGACGAAAGTTTTTACGCCCCCGCCGGTGCCGGTTCAGTTCCTTTGATTGTTATTGCAACAGCACAGGATAAGACAGCACCTGACGGTAGTGGTACAGCCGCTTTCACAACATCAGCAAACGCAAATAAACTTAAATTGATCACAAGTCAAAGAGAGTTATTACAGAACTATGGTAATCCCACATTCAAAACAAGTGGTTCAACACCTTTACATGGTGATGAGCAAAACGAATACGGTTTACTTTCAGCCTATAGTTTCTTGGGAATAGCCAATAGAGCATACGTTTTAAGAGCAGATGTAGATTTAGGTGATTTATCATCAAGTGCAACAGCACCTACAAATAATCCTGCAAACGGTTCATATTGGTTAGATACTTCAGCATCAAGTTGGGGTGTTTATGAATATGTTTCAAGTGCATGGGTAAAACAAACAGTAAAACAAACAACAGCATCTGATATAGATTCAGATGGTGTAACACCAAAAGCAAGTTTTGGACAAGACGGCGAATATTGTGTCGTTTATCTTACAACTACAGGTGGCACACAACCTAAAATTAGTTTCTTCCAGAAACTAACTGGTACATGGAGAAACATTGGATCATCAGCATGGTCAAGTGCAGTAAGTGGTTCAAATGGTAACTTCCAATTTGCAAGTCATTTAGCAATTCCATCAACAAAAAGTGGCGGTGGTTCCTTAACAGCAGGTGATGTTCACATTAGAACAACATCAGCAAACAACGGTTCAAACCTTGTTGTTAAATTATACAGTTCAACAACTGGACAATTTACAACAGAATCAATTGTTATAGATTCTAAGTCAGATTCAGTATATACAAACACTTATAGTTCACCAAAAGTTGGTGATTTATGGGCAAACACTGAAGGCGAAGATGGTGTAGCAAATATTACTTTACAAAGACACAATGGTGGATCTACGTTATCAGTAGCAAGTTCAACAGCATTATCAGGTACACAAGATGTATCTACACACTCTGGTAAAGTAAGTTTCAACATTACAATTAATGAAGGAACAGCGATTCCAGTTACTTTCTCAACAGGTGGTGCAACAGCATCAGTTGATAACTTAGTAACTGATATTCAAACAGCACTATCAGGTGCTAACGCAGTAACAACTTTTGCAAATACAGTATCAGCATCTAACGACGGTGGTAAAATTACTTTTACAACAAGTACAGGTAAAGATATTAAAATAGCAGATGGTAATGTTTCAGGATATGGTTCCGCAAACATTAATATTACTGCTGGTACATACAGTAACTTTAAAAACCTAAGTTTCACAGCAAGTGCAACAACACTTACAGGTGCGGCTACAGAGGGCGACCTTTGGTATGATAACAACATTTCTAATACAAACGTTGATATTTTATATCAAAACAGTGGTGCATGGGCAACATACAGTGGTGATGTACAATTCGCGGCTTCACAGCCAACTAAACAATCAAACGGTTCTAGTTCTTTATCAACTGGAGATTTATGGATCGATAGTAGTGATTTAGAAAATTTCCCTAAAATTTACAAATATAGTGCCGCAGGTGCGTTTGTATTAGTAGACAATGCAGACCAAGTAACTTCTGACGGTATAGTATTTGGAGACTTTAGAGCAAGTAGCGGTGGTAGTTTAATATCAACAGCAAACGGATTGCCAAATCCTGCACTATATCCAAGTGGTATGTTAGCATGGAACAAAATGGCTTCTGTTGGTAATGTTAAAAAGTATGACGCAACTAACAGTTTATGGAAAGACCATAGTGGAAACAAAAACGATGGTTCACCTTACATGATGCGTAAAGCTCAAAGACAAGTTATTGTTACAGCACTTCAAAGTGCCATTACAGCAAGTTCAGAAATCAGAAACGAAACAAATAGATTTAATCTAGTTGCATGTCCTGGTTATGCAGAACTTATGGATGAGATGATTACTTTAAGTACAGATAGAAAAAATACTGCATTCGTAGTTGGTGATGCACCACTAAGATTAGCGGCTGATTCTACAAGTACGGCGGCTTGGGCAAACAATACAGCAGTTGCAGATGTAAATGGCGAAGACGGACTTGTTAGTTCATCACCATATGCGGCTGTATACTACCCACATGGTTTAGCAACAAACTTAGACGGCACAAATGTTATGGTTCCAGCAAGTTATATGGCTTTAAGAACTATTGCATTTAACGACCAAGTGGCTTTCCCATGGTTTGCACCAGCAGGATTCCAAAGAGGATTAGTAAACAACGTTTCAAGTGTTGGATATTTAGATTCAGCAACAAGTGAATTTGAAGCGGTTGCATTAAGTGAAGGACAAAGAGATAGTCTTTACAGTAACAAAGTTAATCCAATTGGGAACTTCCCAGGAAGAGGTATCGCTATATTTGGACAAAAAACTCTTAACCCAACAGCAAGTGCATTGGATAGAGTTAATGTTGCACGTTTAGTGGTTTATATCAGAGAAAGAATGGATGACATTGTTAAGCCATTCTTGTTTGAACCAAACGACGAAGTAACAAGAGCAAATGCCAAAACAGTAATAGACAGATTCCTTGGACAATTAGTTGCACAAAGAGGTTTATTTGACTTTATCACAGTTTGTGATACTACAAATAATACGGCGGCTAGAATAGATAACAATCAATTGTATATAGATGTAGCAATACAACCTGTTAAAGCAGTTGAATTTATTTATATTCCAATTAGAATCCAAAATACATTGGGCTCAACAGCATAAGTTTAACAACTTAAACATTTAAAGGGCAGTTTTTCTGCCCTTTTTTGTATCAGAATTAAAACTAGAGTTAATTAAATTGACCCAAAGATGATAAATATTCGTATAATTAGTTCATAAAGAACAAATGGAGTAAAAAATGGCAACATCATCAGCAACAACAGAAACAAAAAGTAAGTTTGGTGTACCTACAGGAACTGGTACTTCTGGCATCTTAATGCCTAAATTAAAGTATAGATTCCGTGTAAGTTTTCTAAACAACTTTGGTGGTTCAACTAATACTGTTTCACTGACACAGAATGTTCAAAGTGTGGTAAGACCTAAAATAAATTATGAGGAAGTAGTTATTGACAGTTATAACTCAAGAACTTATTTACAAGGTAAACATACTTGGGACCCGATCTCAGTGACAGTTAGGGATGATATACAAAATAAGGTTGCTAAGTTAGTAGGTGCTCAGGTACAAAGACAACTTAACCATTTCCAACAAACAACACCAGCCGCAGGTTCCGACTATAAGTTTGATATGCAAATTGAAGTATTAGACGGTGTTAATGCAGGTGCTAGTGAAGTTTGGTTCCTTGAAGGATGCTTCTTAACACAATCAGATTACAGTGATTCTGACTATAGTGCAAACGATCAAGTCACAATTACTATGATGATACGTTATGATAACGCAACACACTTCCAAGGCGACAATGATGTTAATGGAAGAGTTGAAGCGGGTAATCCGTTCCCTGATGATAACACACTAGCAGATAATAGCGGCGTTATTGTATAATAACGGAGTACTCTAGTGAAATATACACGTTTTACTGGTAAAAATACAGTAGACAATTTTTATGCTAGAGACTTTAGGAATAACTACAGGTTTAGGCCAGAAGTTAATCCTCCTAGACAGCAGTTTCAGGGATATGTAAATTTCATATTCAACAGAAACGTGTTACAGTTATTAGGTAATGAGAATCTAACATTTAAAACGAGTATGAGCAGTTTGGTAAGAACTGCTCAACTTCCTGCGGTCGACTTCAATTTAATTGAAAAAAATAATTATAATAAAAAGCGAAATGTTACAACAGGAGTAACTTATTCACCTGTGGATATCACAGTTTTTGATACAGTAAATAATGAATGGCTTACTGTTTTAATGAAATACTTTGCATATCTACACATGGACCCAAGAAATAAAAATAAGTTTGGCGACAGAGATATAAATTTTTTTAATCCAATGGCAGAAGAGTTAGCAGGAAGTAATTTTGGAGCAGGTTCTAATTTTAATAGTAATGAAGCAGGTATAAATTTACAAGTAGATCAACACTTTTTTGAACGTATAGATTATATTTTATATGCTGGTGGCAAGGGTGTACAGTACAGTTTAATGAAACCAATGATTAAATCCTTTGCACCAAAAAATATAGATTATGCTTCAAGCGATTTTATGGAATTTAATTTAAATTTAGTTTATGAAAACTTTACTACATTTGATATTGTAAACTTTGATTTAGCAAAGGTAGATTTAGATAGATTTGAGGACATAGGTGACTTTACTATTCCTGGTGAAGAAAATCTTAAACCACTTGCATTAGAAGAAGAAACAGATTTTGCATTCCTTGGTAATAGATCAGGAAACAATCTTCCTGGTATAGGAACAAGGCCTAGATCTGCACAACCATTACAAGGTCCTAGTGACCCTATAGGAGATTGGTTAGATGATAATTTGGGAGAAACAATAGGTGGATTTGTAGGAGATGCTCTTAACAATGTAGTAGCAGTAAAACCAACTTATGGTGATTGGAAACAAAAAATTGAAAACGATTTAATAGACGGATTAACTAGTGGGATAGTTGATGCTGTTACTAGACCTGATTCAGATAGCGGAGGTAGTTAATGAGTACATCTCTATATGAAACATTTGGAAGTGAAATTAATTACAAATTTACTGCAGGTAAACTAGAAGCATATTTAGAAAATGCTAGTATAAAATTTCCTCTTCCAGAAGCAAGTTCAGAAATACTTGCTGAGTTGGCAAAAGTTAAAGAAGTTGCAATAGACCCTCAAAAATTAGATGTTGTAAAAACCAAACTTATTGATATAGGATTTGGTAAATCAAATGCTAATGCTATGGCAAAGGTATTAATACAAATTTCTAAAGTACAAAACATAGACCCAACGGCATACTTTGATATGAATGCAGATACATTAAAATTAAGTGTTGATGCTTTTGAGGCCATGAATGCTATTCGACCTGCAGGTAATAAAGTTGATCTAAAAACACCTTTAGTAAATTCAAGAAGTAAAGTCGCCAAATTAATTAAGGCCTAATATGGGCAAATTCGCTACAGGAAAATACGAAGTAGTCAACATTGATAAATTTGTTGGTAATAGAAATCCTACCTATAGAAGTAGTTGGGAATTAGCATTTATGAGAATGTGCGATAGTCACCCGAACATAACTAAATGGGCAAGTGAAAATGTAAAGATACCATATCGAAACCCTGTATCAGGAAATTATACAAATTATGTTCCAGACTTTATGATACAGTATATTGACAAAAATGAAACTCCACATGTAGAATTAATAGAGATTAAACCTCGTAATCAAACTACAATGGAAAGTGCTAGATCACAGGGACAAAAACTTCAAACAGTAATAAATGCGGCTAAGTGGACAGCGGCACAAGAGTGGTGTAAACGTAAAGGCATACGATTTAAAGTAATCAACGAAGATCAAATATTTTCTAATAAGAAACCTCGTAAGGCGAAAAAAAGAATTTCTAAGCCTAGAATCAAATAAATAGTAATATGACTAAGAAACTAGAAGAAGAATTTAATCTGCCTCCTATTGAAGAAGTTACTCAACAGGAAACATTGCCTACTGTAGAAGAAACACAGGAGGTCATAGAGGAAGTAAAAGGCGCATTAAGTATTAGCGAAAAGATTAATTTAGCATTTAAAGAAGTAAAAGGTTTAGAAGATCACGAAGTTGAAATGAATGATATAGCCAAAAAGGCTATAGAAAGTTATGAGCAACTTATGAATCTAGGTATGAATGTAAGTGATATGGCGGCTGGTAAAGTATTTGCAGAAGCAAGTAATATGTTAAAAATTGCCTTAGATGCCAGTGATGCTAAAACAAAAGCAAAGTTACAGCAGATAGATTTAATGCTTAAGAAAGCAAGAATAGATAAGTTTGATAATAAAGGCAACGAAGCAGAGTCAGTTCAA
>Ga0213869_10000966_pt1 | contig 22129 bp, 21 predicted proteins | sample PICome_10_FD_160083 | JGI IMG/M metagenome (GOLD analysis project Ga0213869, IMG submission 160083) | Coastal seawater microbial communities near Pivers Island, North Carolina, United States - PICO132 | ecosystem: Environmental > Aquatic > Marine > Coastal | place: USA: North Carolina...
CCTTCGATATGATGCTGGGTAAAATAGTAAAGTAGTTCCTCTTTCCTTTTTAAATAAGCTTTCTAAATCGTTAAAAAAATAAAGCGCCTCTTCTTTATCAGAAAAAATAAAGAGATGACTTCCATTATTTTCTTGAATAATGCAGTGGCTTAAAAAAGAAATGTATGACCCAGAAGTGTTTTTTAAGGATATTGAGGATTCATTGCCCCATATATTCGAAATTTTTAAAAATGTCTTTGAAGAAGACATTCTTTTTTTAAATTGATCTAGACTCACTTTCTAAATTTTCTTCTAAATGATCAATCATGTTTTTAGATCCTACGAAAAATGGTACTCTTTGATGCAATTCAGTGGGAACAATATCCATTATTCTTTGGTTTTCTGAAATAGCTCTTCCCCCAGCTTGTTCAATTAAAAATGCAAGCGGTGCGCATTCATAGGTCAATCTCAGTTTTCCATTGGGATTAGTTCCAGTTGAAGGATATAAATATATTCCCCCTTTAATTAAGTTTCTATGAAAATCTGCGACTAACGAGCCTATATATCTAGAACTGTATGCTTTTTTCATTTGATCATTATTGCTAGATTGACAATATTTGATATAATCAGCAACTGGTTTTTTAAAATAATTCAAATTTCCTTCATTGACTGAATATATTGTTCCATCGTTGGGCGTTTTCATGTCTGGATGAGACAAAAAGAATACCCCTATACTTGGATCAAAAGTAAAGCCATTTACACCTTTTCCTGTAGTGTAAACGAGCATTGTTGACGATCCGTAAATAATATAACCAGAAGCGACTTGCCTATTACCTGGTTGCAAAAAATCTTTAATATCAACATTTGAACCTTTATCAGTTATTCTTTTATAAACACTAAAAATTGATCCAACGGAAACATTAACGTCAATATTAGAGGAGCCGTCAAGAGGATCAATTAAAACAACATATTTAGCATCATTATTAACAATACTATTAAACTCAACAAATGAATCATTTTCTTCAGATGCTACTCCACAGATCACTCCTCTTGCAGAAAGCGCATTTATAAAAGAATCGTTCGCAAAAATATCTAATTTTTGCTGATCTTCTCCTTGAATATTTTCTCTTCCAGAAGAACCTAAAATTTCTTTGGCCAAGCCAGCTTTATTAATTTGATGACTAACAATTTTTGAAGCAAGCTTTATTGAACTTAGGATTTTAGATAATTCACCTGTAGATCCTGGAAAATTATTTTGTGACTCAGCTATGAATTCTCCAACTGTAACATTCTTCATTTTAAATTTTTTACAAATATCTAATTTTGGAATGTATAAACCTAAAAATTATTTCTCTGATTAAATATTTTAAAAAAAACATATTTAAATAGTAATTTCATTTTGAAAATATCGTTAATCAAAATAGAATTTTATCTTAAATCTTAATTATATAATAAATCTTAACTTTAATAATAAATAAATTAAATTGAGTAAAGTTTTCAAATTTGGAGGAGCATCTGTAAAAAATGCAAAGGCAATTATCAATCTTAAAAATATAGTTTTTTCCTATAAAGAAAGTCTTATTATTATAGTTTCAGCTATTGATAAAACAACTAACGAACTTGAATGTGTTTGGCGTTTTTTTGTTAAAGGTAATTCAAGTGATGCAATTAAAAAAGCTAATGAATCTATAGAATTTCATAAATCAATAATTGAAGAATTAGGATTAAATTCAGACTATGAATTTTTAAGTTTTTTCAAAAAATTAACCCAAGAATTACTGCTCTTTGTTTCTAAAGAGTCGAAAAAAAATGATGAATTATCTTACTCCAAAATTGTTTCTTTTGGAGAGCTCTTCTCTACATTAATTATTTCTACCTATTTAAAAAAAGAGGGGTTAAAAAATCAATGGATAGATGTAAGAACCCTGATAAAAACTTCAGACCAATACATAGAATCTAAAATTAATTGGGAGGCAACTAATAATGAAATGAATAGTATTATTGATCAAAATATAACATATGTTTCACAAGGTTTTATAGGTGCTAACCAGATGGGAGAAACAACTACACTGGGTAGAGAAGGAAGTGATTTTACAGCAGCAATTTTTGCCTGGTGCTTGGATTCTAAAGAAGTCATTATTTGGAAAGACGTAGATGGGTTGCTAAATGCTGATCCTAAACATTTTAAAAATACAAAGGTCCTGAAAAGTATCTCATTTAAAGAAGCAATTGAACTTTCCTACCTTGGAGCTTCCGTAATTCACCAAAATACAATAAAGCCTTTAGAAAATAAAAATATTCCTCTTTCTATTAGATCATTCATTAATACAAATAATCCTGGAAGTTCAATTAGGGCTATTGTTGAAAAAGAAAAAAAAATCACTTCACTAATCTATAAACCAAATCAAATTTTGCTTTCTATTAGTACTAGAGATTATTCATTTATTTTTGAAGAGCATATAAGTGAAATATTTTCAATATTTTCAAAAACTGGGTTAAAAGTTCATTTAATGCAGAATTCTGCTTTAAGTTTTTCAGTATGTGGGATAATTTCAAATAAGAACTTATTAGTTCTAGTTGCAGAATTACAGAAGAATTATATTGTAAAATATAATGACAAAGTAAATCTTCTTACAATTAGGAATTTTAAGAATCTCGATATCCCAAAATCATTAAAAGACCAAGAAATTCTAATTCAACAAAGATCAAGAACAACAATAAGATATGTCCTAAAATAATGCCTAAAAAATGAATTTATAAATAGGTTAATTTATGTAAACTCACATAATAAATAAAATGCCGTTAAAATAATTTCTTAAATTAGATAAGTAAATTTAAAATTAATTAAAATGAAAAAGAAAATTATCAATACTATTCCAGTTTTTCTAATAACAATTGCTATCATTTTCATCAGTTGTGAGAAAATAGAAGAATCTTCTCCTGTTACTCTTAACACTTCAAATACTGCAAATTTAAGTGGGCAGGCATATGTCGACTTAGCTCTTGACAAAGTCGTTGTCATAGATCAAAATTCTCAGGATCCAAATTATACTTTTATGAATCTCAGCGATACTTTAGAGCATGCTCCTGAAGGAACAGAGATTCACTTTAGAGTCCTTAAAACTGCTTACAATTCTGATGCTCCAGCTGGTGAGATGTTGAGATTCGTTACTACTGTAACTGCAAATGGTACTTATTCAATAAATATTCCTACCACAACTGAAGGTGTTGATGTTAATATTTCATTTGATGAGTTTACTGCGAGTAAAATAACTTGGGGATATGATTCTACTTCTTATGATATATTTGGTCAATGGCTAAAAGACTGGTATTCATCTTCATCTAATTCAAAAAGATATTTAGCAGTTCCTGCAACTAAAACATTACACACAGGAGAAAATAAATATCTAGACTTTATTTATAATTAATTCGTTCATTAAAATTTTAAATATGAAAAAAATTATTTTATTATTATTTTTATTTTCTTCTTTTAATTTGTTTTTAGCACAAGAAGATAGTACTGAATCCGAAAATTCAACTTTTCAGAGTAAAAATGGATTTAATGTTTTTCCTGAAAAAGGAGATTTTGCTGTTGGATTATCTATGAGTCCTATTTTTAACTATTTAGGAAACATTTTTAATGGGAACACTGGGAATGCGTCACCAAATGCAAACTTTATGTCTAACCCACAATTGTCATCACCTCCTAATCATTTATTTGCAAAATATTTCTTAACTGATAAAACAGCAGTTAGAGCTACTTTAGAATATGGTGGAACAGATAATCAAAATAAACTCTATATTCAAGACGATGCTGCAATTTTTGCTGACCCCCTCAGTAACGCTAATTCTGAAGATATGGAGCGTTCGATATCATCAACTTTTATTTTGGGAGTAGGCTATGAAATGAGAAGAGGAAAATCTCGTATTCAAGGCTACTATGGTGGGAATGTCTTTTTTATGTTGCAAAATTCAAGAACTGAGTACTCTTATGGAAATCCTTTCTCAGAACTGAACCCAACACCATCAACATCTGATTTTGGAACCAACGTTTTAGCTGGCGACTCAAGAATTCTTGTAGACTATGATGGTCAAACTATGGGTTTTGGTATTGGTGGTTTATTTGGATTAGAATGTTTTATATTTCCAAAATTATCACTTGGCGCTGAACTTGGTTATAATTTCATATATACTAAAACTGGTCAATCAAGATACCAATATGAAGAATGGAATGTTGATGTTGCTGAAGAAAAGTATGAAGTGGAAAGCCCTACAAGTACATCGAACTCATGGGGAACAGTTAATCCCTCTGCAAATTTTTACTTAATGTTTCATTTTTAGTCCTGTCTTTCAAGAAATAAACCTTTTAGATTTATTTTTAAAGCCTCTTGGATAAATTCCTTGAGGCTTTTTTTAGTCCTTTAAAACTTTAGTTGTTTAACAATAAATCATGTGAATAGAAGAAAGAAATTATTTTAAAGTATCCCAAGGGGAAAAAAGCGGTTTATCTATGGTTTCAAAACAAATAAATGATGAAAACTCCAACAAAAGATGGAGATAAAAAGATTCAGATTCCACTTCTCCAGTCTTTTTTCGTGTGATTTAAATAAAAACTTTCAACACATCATATCAGCCGCAGAAATTGCAGGAAGAATAGTTGGCTTGACATTGGCTGTAAATCCCATTGATTCAACAAATCCAACAGACGCTGAAACTAATTTGTTGGATTGATAATTCTCGTTACTATTAAAGTCTAAATCAATAGAGTCGACTTTTATTCCTCTCTCTCTTAAATAATTAGCAACTTCTACAGACCTGGTAGTTTCTCCCCACAACTTAGTCCACATATCTTCAATTTTAGGTAGCCTTTCTTTATTATATAAAAAATGACAGCCAGTGTTCCCAATATGAAAAAGTACAGTAGTTGCATAATTGGTGTGTTTAGAAATATTTTGGCTATCACAACCTACATGAAGTTTAATTGTGTATTTAGAATTCTCTAAAAAGTATTTTTTTACATACGAAGCAATTTCATAATCTGTGCTGTCCAACAATTTATTAAAATACATAGCATTTAAATTATAGGTAAGTGTATTAAATGTAATAATATTTAAGCTTTAAAATTATAAATTATAATAAAGAATACCCATTAAGAGGTATTGAAATTCACTTCTTTTTACTTTAAATTTATAAGGAAATTACTTTCTGAAAAATTACAGGCTTAGTGATTTATATAATTACATTTATATTAAGAGTAAAATCATAATAATATATTTTATGAAATTAAAATTAATATTTGGTTCGGATACAGGAAATACAGACTTTGTAGTGGAAACTTATTTGTTGTATTTGTTAAATTCTTTTGATGTTGAAGTAACCGAGGTTCATAAGCTTGTTGAAAAAGATTGGATAGACAATTCCCTTTTTATTTTAGGGGTTCCAACTTGGTATGACGGTGTTTTACAAAGTGATTGGGAAGATTACTTTGATGAATTTAAAAAAATAGACTTTACAGAAAAAACTGTTGCGATTTTTGGGTTGGGTGACCAAATAGGCTACGATGAATATTTTGTTGACGGAATAGGAATATTGGCCAAAGTTATTGTTGAAAATGGGGGAAAGGTTATTGGTAATTGGCCTACAGAAGACTATAGTTTTGCAGAATCAAAGGCTTTAGTAAATGAAGACTACTTTTACGGCCTCCCCATTGATCAGGACAATGAAGATGAGTTAACACTAGGAAGATTAGAAAAATGGGTAGAACAACTTACAAATGAAATTATACATAGCTAGAATTAATTTAAATTAATAGAAAAACTATATTTACAATTATATTAAATAACTAATAAAATGAATGAAAAACATAAAATTGAAGAAATTGATTTAGTCAAATCATTTTCTTATTTTGGAAAAATAATAAATAGACTTTTTTCTATTAGTGTTAACATATTTATATCATTTGCTAATTTAATTATTCAACTATTTTATATAATTAAAAAAAAGTTTGTCTTTTTTTTAATTTCAATTATTTTGGGGGCTTTTATTGGGGCAATTTATAATGGGGCTGGTGAATTAAAGTATAAAGCTTCTCTTACTGTAACGCCTCAGTTTGGAAGTGTTCATCAGATATATAAAAATATTGAATATTATCAAACCCTCATAGATGAAAGAAATTATGAAGAATTAAAATCCAATTTAGACTTGAGTTTGAATGAAGCAAAGTCAATAAATTCCATATCAGTTAGTCCTTTTATTAGTGAATTTACAATTATGAAAATTTATGCAAAATTTACTGATTTAGCAGATTCTATTAGTGGAATTAAATTAAACTATGAAATATTCAAAAAAAAATTATCATTTGATGATTATCCTAATCATATTATTTCTTTAACCTTAGACACAGTATCAGTCCCTTCTGGATTGGCAAATTCTATTGTAAATTCAATTTCTGAAAATAAATATTATGAAAGCCGTCAAGTTATAGCTCTTGAAAACTTGGAAGAAGAGAAAGCTTTAATTAATCTCTCTATTGGAAAGCTTGATTCGATTTTATTTTTTCAAAGAACTGAAAGAAGTTTTGAAGAAAGTATAAAGAAAACCTTAGGAACGCAAATTTATATGGACGACAATCAAAATCAGAAAATATATTCTGAACTGTTTTCTAAATACTCTTCCTTCAATGATAAACTTTTATTAATTAATACTAGGGTCAATGGATTTAAAAATATTGTAAACGTAATTTCTACCTTTCCAAAATCAGCTAAAAAAGAATCTTCCCCTTTTTTACCAATTTCATCTTCAATTTTATGTTTTCTAATTTCATTGACTATGATAGTAGTTTATGATGCAACAAAATTTATTAACAACAACCCAAATTTTAAATTCAAAAAAGTTGATTACAAATAAAAGTTTTGAATTTTAATGTCGTCTGGTTTTACTTTATACAATGTAAATATTATTTATTATAAAAGTGATTTTAAAAAATTATGCTTTTATATTTAAAATAATGTTGTGAAATTGAAACAAAAGAGAATTTTAATGTGACAAATAATCATTTTAAACTCTTGTTAGTATTGATTACTATAATTGGAAATAAATTTTATGAATAGCTTTTTAGTACTTATTTTTACAATAACTTGCTTATTGAATTATCTTTTCAAAAACAAATATCCATTTTCTTTGCTTTTTAGTTTTTACTGGTTCTTAAATGTTCTAATTTCTTTTTTATTTTTTCCAGACTTTATTTTTTCCAACTTTTTACTGCTCTTTTTAATAATCTCTTCCATTTCAATTTTCATAGGTGAAAGAGTTGGAAGTTTTACAATTATTAAAAATAATAACTCTTTATGGTTTAATCTTTCATTAATTAATAAGATTTTCTTTATTGTATTTTTATTTTCAATGTTATTTCCAATAATTAATTTGTCAAATTATGGATTTAATTTATTTGATATATCTAGTCTTAAATCTCTTTTGGAAATTAATAACAAAATTGCTGTTTTAAGATATTTAGGAAAGATTGAAACAACTTTTACTAGCCAAATACTATTGTCTCTAACTTATTTATTGCCATTTATAGGCGGCTTTTTATATTTCCATTTAAATAAAAAAAAATTTATTATTCTCTCTATTTTACCACAGCTTTTAATTATGTTATCTCAAAACACAAAAGTCAGCTTTATTGCTGCGGTCCTTATTTTTATAAGTTGTTTAACAGCGTGTAATATAATTTTTACTAATAAAATTTATAATTTCAGTTTTAAAAAAATAATTTTAGCATCATTAATTGGTTTATTATTTTACTCATTATTCATTTTTTCATTTGCAGCTAGAAGAGGAGAATTAAATGCTAAAGTAATTTCAGAATCCAAAAATAAAATTAGTAACTATATAGCACATGTCCCTGCACTAGATGTCTATCTCAACAGTGAAAAAGTAATAAACTATTCATTTGGATTAAAAACATTTTATGGAATTTCTAACTACTTAGGAATATTAAAAAGAAAGGGAGGTATTTTTACTGATTTTATAGATTTTAAATCTGAAAATAAAAAATTCAAAACAAATATATTCACTGTTTTCAGATTATTGATTGAAGATTTCGGTGTTATAGGGTCTTATATTTTTTTATTTTTTACTTCACTTATATTTGGTTTTTTTCGAGTTAATAATATAAATTTTAAATCTTTTTCTATCTGCTTAATTTCAACTTTTATTTTTTTTATTCTTTATTCATTTGTTAGTAGTGTTTTTGCATATATGTCTTATATATTTAGTTTTTTTATGTTTTTTTTAGTACTTAAAATAGGCTCTTTTAAATATAAAATATAATGGAAGCCACTCTTAGAAAAGAATTAATATTTTCAGTACTTATACAAATCTTTATAATGATAGTAGGTTTGAGTATAAATAAACTTATTAGTATAAATTTTGGAATAGAATCTTACAGTACTTATAGTGTTTTTAAAAATTTATCAGCAGTTATTTCTTTTACAATGCTTTCTGGAATGGGAATCGCTCTCCCAAAGTTTTTAGCTGTTTGTAAATCCAAAAGAAAAGTGTTTTTATATTTTTTTTCAGCTACCTACATAATTTTAATCATTTCAATAATCCTTTTTTGTATCCTTTTTCTTTTCAGTGATTTTTTTAACACTCTAATTTTTATTTCTAATGATAATAAATTTATTTTTCTATGCTTTTTTTATGGCTTTACAATTACTTTTTCATCATTTATATTTGCTTATTTAAGAGGTGTTGACAGGATTATAGAGTTTTCGTTATCTCAATTATTTGTTCAAATATTAATTCTAATAACTGCCTTCATTTTTAATGAAAGCCTGTCAGAATTCTTTTTTTATTGTATTGCTTTCATCGTGTCTTTTAATTTATTTTTTCTTGCAAGAGAACTATTTAAAAATAACAAGTATTTAAAATTAATTTTAAGTTCTGAAAATATAATTTACATGAAAGAATTATGGAATTATGGCTACAGTAGATTAATTGGTGATATTTTTTTATTTCTATTAAATACAATCCCTATTATAGTAATTAATAAAAAATTTGGCCTTCTATCAGGTGCATATTTTGCTTCTGCTATATTATTAACATCACTTGTAAAACCTATTTTTTCATACGTTGGAGTTATCCTTTTGCCCAAAATAAGCAAACTAAATTCTTTAAATCAAAAAAAGGAAATAACTGATATGGTTAATAAGTTTTTATTCCTATTTATTATAATTTCAATCGTAATAATTATTTTTATTTATTTATTTAAGACTTTGTTATTGTCTGTATTTTTTAGTGCTAGTTTTGTTTCAGCAAAAGAAGTTGTAGCATTAATTTCATTATCAATTTTACCACATTCCGTATATCTTTTGATTAGAAACATAGTTGACGCTCTTTCTAAGGTGCCTTACAATACTTTCACTGTTATTCTTAGCTTTCTATACCTTTCTATATCATTGTTGTTTTCTAACTCGTTATTTGAAGCCTCTATCCATTATTGTATAAGTTCTTTAATTTTAGGTCTTAGTAGTTTGTTTTTTTGGTATAAAATTAAAATGAAATTATGTCTTTAAATAAATTTGACTTTGTTTTTGTTGTCTTGACCTACAGAAATACAAAAGATTTATCTTCATTTTTTATAAATAATACTATTACTGACTCAAAAGTAATAGTAGTAAATAGTTTTTATGATGAATCTACAGAAGTTGAATTTCAAAAGATTTCAAATGAAAATATGGCTGATTTTATAAATGTTGAAAACTTAGGATATGGTAATGGCAATAATACTGGGATAGAGTTTGCCATTAATAATTATGAATTTAAATTTTTAATTATTAGTAATCCTGACGTACTTATTATTAAAATGGATAAAAAATATCTCCTTAATTCCCCAAAAAACATTATATATGCACCAAAAATTTTAACCTTTAAAAAAAAGAATCAAAATCCATTCATTTATAATTTTAGTTTTAATACTAGAAAAGTATTTTACTTTGCATGTATCAAAAATATAACATATTTAAAATATTTAATTTTTTTTATTAATAGTATTGCTAGAAGACTATTTAATCTTTTTGTGGCTTTTACAAAAAAAAATTATTACAGGGTTTACAGTTGTCATGGATCTTTTATTATTATTGGAAATGAAGCTTTAAAAAGTTTATATCCTCCCTTTCAAAGTAGTATGTTTTTATTTAATGAAGAACATTTTTTTGCAAGAAAAGCAAAATTAAACAAGATAAATATTAGGTATCTTCCTCATAAAGTTGAAGTAAAACATTTTGAAGACGGAAGTATAGACTTAAATAATCAACAACTTAAAAATTACAGTTCTGAATCTTATATTAAATACTTTGAACACTTCTTTAAATAATATTTTATACATCCATCAATATTTTAAGACGCCTAATGAGGCTGGAGGAACTCGTTCATATTGGCTGGCAAAGAAGCTGGTTGATAACGGGTTCAACATAACCATGTTTACAACAAGTGATAATCTAAATGAAAAAAAGGTTGTTAAAATAGTGGACGGTATAAAAGTAGTTTATATAAAACTACCTTACAGTCAAAAAATGAATATTTCACAAAGGCTTTATTCCTTTATAAGCTTTATGATTAAAGCATCTTTTTTTGCATTTAAAGAAAAAAATATTGACCTGATATTTGCTACCTCAACACCTTTAACTGTTGGGTTTCCCGCTTTAGTTTTAAAAAAAATAAAAAAAATTCCTTACCTATTTGAAGTCCGTGATTTATGGCCAGAAGTTCCCATTCAAATGGGTGGACTTAAAAATAAACTATTACAAAAACTGGCTATTTATTTTGAAAAAACTATCTATAAAAATGCTAAACATATTATTGCTCTATCTCCCGGAATGTATGATGGTGTTATTAAATACGTTTCTTCAAGTAAAGTTTCAATGATACCAAATATGTCAAAAATTGATGAGTTTTGGCAAAGAAAAAAAAATTTAAGTCTTATAAATAAACTTGGGCTTAAAGGCTCAAGCTTTAAAATTATTCATTTTGGAGCATTGGGTTTGGCAAATGGAATTGATTCAATCATCGAGTCAGCAAAATTATTAAAAGATGATTCTAGTATTGAATTTGTTTTCATAGGTGGTGGTTCACTAGAAAAATCACTGATTAAGCAATGCAAAAAATATAATTTATCAAATGTTCATTTTTTAGGGAAATTTAACATGCAAGAAACTTCAGAAATTGTTAACTTTTGTGATGTCTCAATTGTTAGTTTTCTAAATATTCCTATTTTATATACCAATTCTCCTAACAAATTATTTGATTCTCTTTCAGCAGGAAAACCAATTATTGTAAATAGTGCAGGATGGACCAAAGACTTAGTTGAAAAAAATAAATGTGGGTACTATGTCAATCCTTCAATTCATCAAGAATTAATGGAAAAAATTTTATTTTTAAAAGAAAACCCTAAAATTGTTCTTGAAATGGGAGAAAATTCAAGAAAATTAGCAGAGAATGTGTATGATAAATTATTACTAACAAATCAATTTTTAGATGTTATAAAATCTAATATCTAAAGATATTTTTGTATTTAAGCAATCCTATTATTTTCGTTAATAAGTCTTAAATTGAAAACTATGCTATTATATGAAAAGAATATTTGACTTGATAATATCTTTAATTGGATTAATTACTTTATCTCCCATAATTATACTTTTAACAGTAGGATTTTTCATTGCAAATAAGGGTAATCCTTTTTACTTGCAAAAACGACCTGGAAAAAATGAAAAACTATTTTCCATTATAAAGTTTAAAACAATGAATAGTGAAAAAAATTCTAATGGAACTTTAAAATCTGATGCTGATCGCTTAACTTATTTAGGAAGACTTGTTAGAAGGACCTCTTTAGATGAAATTCCTCAACTAATTAATGTTTTAAAAGGGGATATGAGTTTAATTGGTCCTAGACCATTATTATCAGAGTATTTACCGTTATATAATGAAGCACAGAAAAAGAGGCACAATATTCGGCCTGGAATCACGGGTTGGGCTCAAGTAAACGGAAGAAATGCTATTTCATGGGAAAAAAAGTTTGAACTTGATGTTTGGTATGTTAATAATCAAAGTATGTTTTTAGATCTAAAAATTGTACTTTTAACAATAAAAAAAGTTATGATTAGCGAAGGAATTTCTCAGAAGGGAAAAGCTACGAGTGAACCCTTTAATGGTTTTAATTAACAACTTTATGAAGTTCATGTAATTTCACAGAAAGTCTTAATGAAAAAAAATAATATATTAATTACTTCTGCAGGAAGAAGAGTTTCACTTGTAAATTCATTTAAAAAAGAGCTTAAGTCTCTAGGTCTATCTTACAAAGTCTATTGTACAGACTTTAATCCCACACTTTCGTCAGCATGTCAAATATCTGATGGTTTTTTTAAAATGAAAAAAGTGACAGACAAAGATTATATAAATGATTTGTTAGCATTATGCATAAAGAATAATATAGGTTTAGTAATTCCAACTATTGATACAGAATTAGAAGTTTTATCTAAAAATAAAGAGCTGTTTAAAAAAAATACCATAACCATCTTAGTCTCTAGTCTAGATTTTATTAAAAGTTGTAGAAATAAAAATTTAATTCATGATTTTTTTGATTCTATTAATTTTCGTAGGGCTAAAACATTTAATTCAAAAAATTTGATATATCCTTTTTTTGTTAAACCATACGATGGAAGTAGATCTAAAGGAGCTTATTTGATAGAGAAAGAAGAACATCTTACTAAGGAAATTTTAGATAATGATAAAAATATGTTTCTTGAATACTTTTCAAATATGGATTACTCTGAGTTTACCGTAGATATTTATTTTAGCAATACACATAAGATTAAATGTATAATTCCCAGAGAACGGATTATTGTTAGAGATGGAGAAGTAAACACTGCCTGTACTAGAAAAAATAGCATCGTAGATTTAGTAAAAGAAAAGTTTAATAATATTGAAGGATTAATTGGGTGTATTACACTACAAGTTTTTAAGTCTAGGAAAAAAGATGAGATTATTGGGATTGAGATAAACCCCAGATTTGGTGGTGGATACCCATTGTCATACTGTGCTGGGGCAAATTTTCCAAAATGGATTATTGAAGAATACTTGTTAAATAATTTTAGTGATGATTATTTTGAAAATTGGAATGATAATTTATTAATGATAAGATATGATCAAGAAATTATAGTTAATGGATATAAAGGTTGATTGTAATACAGTTGTTGTATTTGATTTAGACGATACATTATATAATGAGTTAGATTTCCTAATTTCTGCTTACAGAGAAATATCTATATACATTGATAAGTCAAAATATAAAAAAATATTTGCTTTAATGTTCTCTTTATTTCGAAATAATAAGGACGTATTTGAATACTTATCTACTAAATATTCAATTGAAAAAGAATTTCTTTTAGCTATGTATAGACAGCATAAACCTGACATAAAAGTATCCCATGAAATTTTCAATTTACTTCAAAAAATAAAGAATAGTTCTGGCAAACTAGCTTTATTAAGCGATGGAAGATCATCCACTCAAAGAAACAAATTAGATGCATTGAATATCAAAAACATATTTGATTATATTTCAATATCTGAAGAAATTAAGGCGATAAAACCTTCATTAAGAGGATTTCAATTAATTGAAGATAAATTTAACGCCAAACATTATTATTATATTGGAGATAACTTAAACAAAGACTTTAAAGCTCCTAAAAAACTTAAATGGAAAACAATATTTTTAATTGATAACGGGAAAAATATTCATTATAACGTCCCTTTAAATTTAGAAAAAATTAAAGAGCCAGATTACTATATATTCTCATTAAATGAAATTAATATTATTTGATTTTTTATGACTAAAAATAAATCTAAAATATGGCTTTCTTCTCCAAATATGGGAGGAACTGAAGAAGATTTTGTAAAAGAAGCTTTTAATAAAAATTGGATTGCCCCAATTGGTCCAAATATTGATGCTTTTGAAAAAGATATTTGTAACTATAATAATGTAAATCATGCAGCTGCGTTAAGTTCTGGAACTGCAGGAATTCATTTGGCACTTATATTACTTGGGGTCAAATCTGCTGACGAGGTATTGTGTTCTTCATTTACTTTTTCAGCGTCTGCATATCCGATACGTTATCAGTTAGCTACACCCATTTTTGTTGACAGCGAAGAAGAGACTTGGAATATTGATCCTATTCTTCTAGAAAAAGCAATAATTGACAGAATAAAAAATGGGAACAAACCAAAAGCTTTAATTTTAGTTCATTTATATGGTATAAGTGCTAAAATGGATGAGATCTTAAATATTTGTGAAAAATATGAAATCCCTATAATTGAAGATGCTGCTGAAGCTTTGGGAAGTTTATATAAAGGTAAAGCATTAGGTACTTTCGGGAAATTTGGTGTGTATTCTTTTAATGGAAATAAAATTATAACAACTTCAGGTGGAGGAATGTTAGTTTCAAATGATGAAGAGCTCATTGAAAAAAGTAAGTTTTTATCTACTCAGGCACGAGACGAAGCCCTTCATTACCAACACTCACAAATTGGATATAATTACAGAATGAGTAATATTTGTGCTGGAATTGGGCGAGGACAAATGCAAGTTTTAAATTTACGTGTTAGCCAAAAAAGAAAAATTCGTGATTTCTATGAGAAAATTTTTAATGGGATTGAAGGAATTAAAGTTTTAAAAGAGAACTCCAATTCTTTTTCAAATGCGTGGTTGTCTTGTATTTTAATAGATCCTAAAAAAACAGGGTTTACCAGAGAAAAACTTAGACTGGCTTTTGAAAAAGATAATATTGAAGCAAGACCATTATGGAAACCTATGCATTTACAGCCTATTTTTAAAAATTTTCCAGCTTATTTAAACGGAGTTTCTGAGAAATTATTTTCACAAGGCTTGTGCCTGCCATCAGATACAAATATGCGAGAAAATGAATTTAAAAGAGTAGAGGAAGTAATTAGTAATCTATTGAAAAATTAGAATGAAAATTATAACAATAGTAGGAGCAAGACCTCAATTTATTAAAGCAGGTGCATTAAGTAGAGAGTTCTTAAGGCATGTAGACATTGAAGAAATTATCGTCCATACTGGTCAACATTTTGATGAAAATATGTCAGATGTTTTTTTTGGCCAGATGAGTATTCCTAAACCTAAATATAACTTAGCTGTTAACAATATGGGGCACGGGGCTATGACTGGCCAAATGCTTGAGAAAATTGAAAAAGTATTAGTTCAAGAAAACCCAGATTGGGTTTTGGTTTACGGAGATACCAACTCAACCATAGCCGGTGCTTTAGCTGCCAAAAAATTACATATAAAAGTTGCACATGTTGAAGCTGGTCTACGATCTTTTAATATGGCTATGCCAGAAGAAATAAATAGAATTTTAACAGATAGAATTTCAGATTTATTGTTATGCCCAACAAGTACTGCTGTTGATAATTTAAATAAAGAAGGGTTTAAGAATTTGGACATCTCCATTTTGAAAACAGGAGACGTTATGCAAGATGCTGCAATATTTTATTCAAAAAAAGAACAAGCTCCAAATTTTAAAATCCCAGAGGAGTTTGTATTATCAACCATTCATAGGGCTGAGAATACAGATAATGATAAAAGATTATCCTCTATACTTTCTGGATTAAACTTTATTGCTAAATTAACTCCAGTTATTTTGCCACTACACCCTAGAACGAAAAATATCATCAACAAAGGCAGTTTTGATATAACTAATTTAACAATTGTTGAGCCTATAGGATATCTGGAGATGGTTTATTTACTTCAGCGATCTAAAATAGTAATGACTGATAGTGGGGGCTTACAAAAAGAGGCTTTCTTTTTTAAAAAGCCATGCATAACATTAAGAGATGAAACGGAGTGGGTAGAATTAGTTGAAGGTGGTTTTAATACCTTGGCAGGAGCTAACGAAAAATTAATAAAAAACGCTTTTAAAAACCAATCTTATAATATAGATTTTAATGTTAATTTATATGGAGAAGGAAGCGCTTGTAAAAATATAGTTGAAAAATTATATTCTTTCAAAAAGCAATCTCATTAAATTACTTAAGACTTAGTTCAAGTTAGAATACATTTTAGCATAATAAAGCATTTGCTCTACAAAATTCTGATTGTTCTCTATAATTACATCTAAAATCTCTCCTTTACCATCAGTTTGTAATTTAAAAACTGGATTGACAAATCCACCATAAGGTGCCTTATCTAAAGGTTTGGTTCTTTTTAAAACTTGAGCGTGAACATCTTGATCAACATTAACGCCATAAGTTTCAACCAAGTCTTTACCTGCATTATAATCTCCTTCGGATTTAATTCTTTGAATCTCTCTTAAAAGCTCGCCAAAAAGAACTCTTAGTTGATCATAATCATTGATTTCATAATATACTTTATCTCCTTTAAGAACTTTTTCTATTACATTTTCTTTGCTCCCTTTTTCTATTGCCCAAGAAGCGACCAATTGCCTATTTTGCATATGTTCTTCTTGAATTTTATTTCCTAAGTCTATTCTAATTAATTGGGCCAGCATTCCGTTTCGTATATAATTGTCGTAGGAAGCCTTTCCAACATCCAGTGTGCTAATCAAACCTAAATCAATAAGCATAGAATCCATTAAATAATATAAGCCCACTAAATCGGCTCTAGCTTCTTCTAGGGTGCTTGCATAATTTTTTAAAGTTTCTGATGGTTGCCCAACCCCAGGATTTATTTGACCAGAAGCATGTCCTACTACTTCATGCAAAGCAGTGTGCAATTTCCCTGCTAAATATCCATGCTTTTTAGATAGCTCAATTTCTTTTTCATCATGAGCAAACTCTTCTAACATTCCTGGACCAGAAGCTTTGTCATAAGCAGCAATAATATTTCCTAAACTAACAGATTTCGAGCCGTGTTCTTCTCTAATCCAGTTGTTGTTAGGTAAATTAACTCCTATTGGAGTAGATGGAGAAGCGTCACCTGATTCACTCGCTACTTGTACCACTTTATAACTTACTCCTTTTACATTTTTTTTCTTGTGACTTTCTTTTAATGGAGAATTGTCTTCAAACCACTGTGCATTTTGTGTAACTACTTGCATTTGCTTAGAAGCTTCAAAATCTGTGATTTGTACTATACTTTCATATGAAGCTCTTTTTCCAATTGCATCTCCATAAGTTTCTATAAATCCGTTGATCCAGTCTATATCTCCATCGGTTGACTTTGCCCAAAGAATACAGTATTCATCCCAAGTTCTTAAATCTCCCGTTTTATAGTACTCTATAAGCTTATCAAGCGCTGCTTTTTGATCTTCATTTTCAGCAACTTGACTAGCCAGTTCTAAATTATAAATTATTTTATCAATTGCTTTGCCATACTTCCCCCCAGATTTCCAAACATCTTCAATTAATGAATCATTGATTAAAACCAGTGAAGAATTCAATCCATATTCTATCGGTCTAGGATCTAGAGTATCTATTTTTATATTGTAAAATTCTTCTACCATTTTTAGTGTCACCCCTTCACCATAAAAATTATTTGCCGAAGCAACTATCATATCAACAGTTGGATCTTTAACTTTTCTTTTACTATCTATTTCACTATTAAAAATTATATTTTTAGCCTCATCACTAATTATAGCACCTGTCTCACTTAGAAGACCATCAAAAAATTCTTGAGTGAATTTAGGAGGGAATTTTTCCATTCCATAGTGGTGGTGAATTCCATTGGCAAACCATATTTGCTTTATGTAAGTCATAAAAAAATACCAATCGTCAGTTTCTTTATCCCCCATGAAATTTGCAACTATAAATTCTAAACAGCGTCTTATTTCTAAATTAAAAGCATTATTCTGATCGTAAATAATATCTCTTCCGCTAAGGCCAGCTTCAGATAAATAATAAACTAACTTTTTTTGATCAAGTGATAACTGATCAAAGTCTTTAATGTCATATCGTAATACTTGAACATCTGCAAACCTATCGACTTGTCTATCATTAGGTGCTTGTCTAACAACTTTAATTATTTCTTGGCTGTTATCTTGGCTTTGCTCGTTACAAGAATAGAATACGATTAAAGAAAGAATTAGAGTAAGTAAATTTATTTTTTTAATCATTTTTAATTTTTAAGGTTGTTTTTTATCACGAATATCAAAATGTATTAATTAAAGATAAAAATAAACTCATAAAGATTGTAAGTCTATTAAAATATTAGATGTTTAATAATTGCAAAAAAGCGTCTTTTGAATATGAAGATGGGCGATAGCTTTATAGCTTTAAATAAGTATTTTAAAGCTGTTTTTTTGCTTTGTTTTGAAAGAGCTATATGTAAGGAGATGTATGAATATGCTCCAGTTTTTAGTGCCCTTTTATATTTTAATAGATTACTGTTTATTAATTTATTGGAAAACAAGTAATGAAGCATTAGTTCTTTACGATTAATGAGCCTATCGACATCAATCTTAACAACACTTCTCTCCGGATGATGGATTAAGGCAGAAGTCACCACTGGGTTAACAACTATATTAGTAGTTGTTGAAATCCTTAGCCACAACTCGTAATCTTCAGAGCCGGCTAAATTTCTGTCTTCAATAAATAGATTAGATTTTGCAAAAGCAGCTTTCAAAAACAAGCCTTGGCAAGCCATGAAATTTCCCTTTGTAATTAAGCTTTTAAAGACATTACTATTTGAATAATCTGCAGATTGAATAAGCCTGTCAGAGTTATTTCGTACTTCAAATAATTGATGAAAAATATTAATCCCATTATTACTTGCAATAAATAAATTTGCTTCTTCCAAATATTTGGAATACAATAAATCGTCAGAATCTAAAAATGTGATATAATCTCCTTTTGCCTTATTTGTCCCGTAATTTCTTGCTGCACCTCTTTCTTTATTTTCTTTTTTAAAAAATTTAATACGTTTATCTTTTACATTTTTAACAAACTTTTCTGTATTATCTGTGCTTCCGTCATCTACTATAATCAATTCAAAATTTGAATAAGTTTGGTTTAATACAGATTGAATAGTTTTTGCAATAAAAGATTCTCTATTGTAAGTAGGTACTACTATAGAAAATAAAATATTAGACATATAGTTGTTCGAGTTTTTTTATAAAAATTTCTAAATTAAATTGTTCAACAGATTTTCTTCCATTTTGTATTAATGTTTCTCGAAATTTCTTATTAACCAATATTTGAATAATAGAATCATGTATTTGTTCGGAGTTTTTATAATCGACTACTAACGCATTATTTTTATTTTCCACAAAATCAGAGGCTATTCCAGATAATGTAAAGACACTGGGTACACTAGCTGCTAGTGCTTCAACGTACGTTTGTCCAAAAGCCTCTATTTCTTTGTTTATTGGCACATGAACAAAAACGTCAAATAATTTATAAAGCGAAAAAAGGTTCGTTTCAAAAGAGATTTCAATATAACTGTCTTTAGGTAAAGTTGCTAATTGACTATGTATATATTCTTTGTCTGGGCCATTGGCATTGGCTAAAATTAATTTAGCATTAGGGTATTCGTTAAGTATTTTTTTAAATGCGGGTATTATAAATTGAACCCCTTTCCACTTAATATATCTTGAAACAACCCCAATTATTGGAAAATTATCAGGCTCTATTTTATATTTGCTCCTTAACTCTTCAACATGAGTTTTATCGATATTCATAAAAGAATCTAAATCAAACCCATGGTTAATCAAATGGATTTTGTTTTTTTTAACTTTTTCTTTATTTGACAGTACCTTTTTTACATTTTTAGAAATTGCAACAATATCTGTAGCTAAAAAATTACAGAGTTTATCATATTTTACTGCATGGGGAAAATTATCATGGTGGTATGTAGAATGGTGCCTTGTATAAATTCTTTTTTTTATACCCAATATTTTAGCTGCTAGTAGACCAGTAAGGTTTGCGTCAAACAAGTGTGTATGAACCAAATTTGGTTTAATTCTTAAAAGTAATTTCAACACTTTTAAAAAAGATACTAAATAAGCTCTTTTACCTTGATGACTAACTAGATAACTTTTAATTTTTCTTTCTTTTAACCAATTATACAAATAGGAGTCTGAAGAATTCAGCAAAATAAAAGACAGTTCGAACTTTGACTTATCAACCTTTTCTGCTATCCACTCAAAAGCAATGGATTTATCAATGTTTGATACTATATATGTGACTTTATTAGTTCGCAATTGGTTTACAAATTATATCAAAATGGCAATTGGCAAGGTCTGAATTTAGACTAATGGTGTCATTATTATTGGCATTTACTATATTGTAATTTAAGTTAATTAAGTGTTTTATAATCTCTTTTGGGGAAGAGTTTTGATCAATTAAATTCTTTTCATCTAATTCTATAAATAATATAGGTCGAAATCTTTTAAGTAAATCTTTTGCTCCTTTTATTACATTCATTTCAAACCCCTCAGTGTCTATTTTAATTAAATCAACCCTTGTTATGTTCCTAAGTTTTATATAATTGTCTAGAATTGTAACTTCTATTTTTGAAGTGTTCAAACTTTCATTTGACTCAACAATTCTATTCATTCCTCTATTATTTTCATCTACCACACTAAGATTGAAAACTCCGTCCACATTCCCAAGACCTTTATTAATTGGAGTAATATTTTTGACAGCATTAATTTTTATGTTATTTAAAAAACGATTAAAGTTGATAAGGTCTGGCTCGAAACTATATATTTTTCCGACCTTATTACCTACTATATTAGCAGCCCTTAAAGAGATTTCCCCAACATTAGCTCCAACGTCAATTACTGTGTCATTTTCTTTAATACTTTCTAAAAGTAACTCTTTTGATTTTTCTCTAAACCCATAATATATGTACCAATCTATAATGTCGCTAATGTCAAGATTATAGTGAATACCATTTCTTTTTGCTTTTCTTAAGCTAGGGGTTTTATATTGGTAATGATTTGGGGGGATTTTGCTTATAAAAGAGCCAAATATTGAATCGGAAGTGAAGTAAGTTAAGACTACTTCAAAGGGCCTGTATAAAAATATTAATCTTAATATATTTAATAATTTTGTTTTCATGACTTTAAGTTAAAGTTAAGAATGATAGCTTTAAAAGTTATTTAACAACAACACCAACATATTTTCCTAGATGCTCAATTATTATAGGTTTTCTGTCGACTGACTTACAAAAATGTTTGAAAGCCAGGTTGTCGTTAATATCATCAGAAACAAATAGACCACCGACCTTTAAAGCTTTCCACAATATCGGAGAAGACCACGCTCTTCCAGTATAACTTTTATCACTATCATAATGACATAAATCTATACTATTATTAAATCTCTTTAAAGCGAGGGGAATACCTTTTATATCTGGCAGACGCTGTAGTTGCCACTTAGATTTTAAATTATCTGGAACCACACAACCCACATCGTCCTCATTATTCATCTTGATATAGGGCATATCGTTACTAATAAGTAATGCGTTATCAAAATCTTTAATAGCTAACAAAATTGCTAAAGAAGACCATCCGTAGGCAACGCCGGTTTCAAGAATGGTTTTAGCTTTACTTTCTTTGACAAGGTGATATAAAAATGAAATAGCTCCTTCTCCCCCCATATTAAAAGAACAACTATCTGCTTTGTTTTGAGCTTTTTTTATTTCCTCAGAATATAAAAAATCTAGGGGTTTAAAGGTTTTTTTTCCGAAAAGTCCGATTAGTGCCTCCTCCTGACTCAAACAATTTTCTTTACACCAATTAGTTGATTCCTCTCTAGAATCTTCTAAATGAGTATTTTTTTTTCTTTTTAATATTTGAAAAATGTGGGGAATATATCTTGGGTTTTTAATAAACCAAATAATAGTGTCAATTTTTTTTTTGATCATGACCAAAGATATAATTAATAATACTCATTTATAATAAATAAAACTATTCAAAAACTTCTTTTCTTCTTGTTTAAAACATCACAAATCAGAAATTATTTTATTTAATAAATCTACTTGGTTTTTAAAGGAATAAAAATTGAGCTTTTCTTTATTAACTTCTCTTTCTAAGGTTATGTTATTTTCCCACTTGCTATAAGAGTTCAGGATATAATTTGCAATTTTATCTGGAGTTTTACATATTTCTCCTGTATT
>Ga0213869_10000971_pt1 | contig 22079 bp, 20 predicted proteins | sample PICome_10_FD_160083 | JGI IMG/M metagenome (GOLD analysis project Ga0213869, IMG submission 160083) | Coastal seawater microbial communities near Pivers Island, North Carolina, United States - PICO132 | ecosystem: Environmental > Aquatic > Marine > Coastal | place: USA: North Carolina...
TCTTGGCTCCTTAGTGTCCCAAAGATCCTCGTGTGGTCTAGCGGCCCTTCTTTTCTGGGAGGAATCTACACCGTACTGAAGTCGGTGTCCGATCTCATATTGGGCCTTAGTGGGCTCCGGTAGCCCTAAGTGGGACCACACGAGGAACAGGAAGTTGCGGAAGTCCTCAAAGGCAGGATGCACCTCTTCGGGCATGGTGGATAGCCAATGAGGACCACCGTCAACAAACTCTGGTTTAAGCATCTGAACTCGTAGCAAAAGGCATCATGGTCTTGTACTTCTCAAGACTAGCAGAAATCTGCCGAGCCATTGGTAAATCTTTTGCGTCATCAGGAGGCGGAAAGGCCTTCAAGAAGTTAACGCAAGCGCTGACCATTGCGGGTTGTAGTTCTTCGTCCGTAGCCACAATAGCCAACAAACGATTACCTAGAGCATCACGCAGTTTTGCGCTAGTAGACATTGATCACCTCCCTTCCTTAAAAAACATAAGCAATACACGACGGTCTCCTGTATGTGGATTCACTTTGTGCTTAACGTCACTGCTGTATATTAAAAGGTCTCCTGCTTTCTTGATTGGTTGGTCGTCATAAAAGAAGAACTCTCCCCCTTCAAAGTCTGATGGATCTGACAGCAACATGGTGGCTGTATGTGTACACCACGTCATGTGCTGGTTGTTCCCTGTGTCTGTGTGCCAGTCGTGACCATTGGGGTTCTGCTCGACCACACAGTACGCTGGGTACATTGAGGACACGTCTGCATACTCTTTGACGAGATCTACAAGCTTAGAGATCTCAGGTTCCGCATAGTCCCGTGGTCCTACGCCCTTGGGGAACTTACGAAGCTCTTGTTCACTGAGAGCATCGTGCAGGATAATGATCATACTTAGGTGGGAGTTTTCTTAATTTCAAAGAAGGGGAACTCGGAGCAATCGGCATACCAAGCGGTTATCTCTTTTGTCTTAAGCCTGTGGTTCATCATCTGGTGTACTATTTGGTATGGTGGACACTCAGAAACTTCTGTTGCGTTTGCGTCATAAGAACCATCTGGCAATGTGATTACCAAAAGAAACAACATCTTCGTTAGTACACCCAGCTCCATCGCTAAAGCTCCTTATGAACATAGTTTTTTACGCATGTACTCAATGTCTTTAAGTATGGACGCCGTCTCTCTTGCGCGGCTTTCCATAACCTTTGGATCTAAAAGTGAAGACAATACCCCAAGACGTTGTGACATAACTTCGTTTGTACTGTGCATTTTGTCTGTACATGAGTCAAGAGCCCTAAGTCTTTGTTCTATGTCCTGAAGCTGTTCTATAACGCCCTTTAGTTTGGTCTGTACAATTACAGCTGCTGATACCACAGACACCAACATACCGCCCACAGTGAGCATAGTTCTAAGGTCTAGGCCCTCCATTGGATTTTATCTCCTTGATTGTTTGGTATATCCTTAAAGCAAGCCAGATGACAGATAGAAAACTAGCGACCGCCGGTAAGATCTCAATGAACGTCCCAGCGGCCACTGCTATAGCAGACCAATCAATTATAGAGCGGTTCACTTCTAGGTTCCTTGGTACTCACCAATACGGATAACAGCAGTGCCTGTGCCTGCGTACCCAACCTTGTAGTAAGTGTTCTCTGGATCTGTACCTACCTCCTCCGTTGGAGCTGTGAAGGTGTCTACATCAAAGAAGGTTACGTTGTCTGGACTACGCTTAACGGTAACAGTACCCGTGAAGGTTCCTGAGATCGATAAGTTAAAAGAGCCAGCTGTCAGAAGAACAGCTGTTGTCTCTTGTCCGTCTGTTAGAGACGCTTGAACTCGTGTGGACATTCTTAGGCTCCTTTAATAACTTAGGCCAGCAGTGATTGCTGCGCTTATGGGTTCCATGTCTTCAGTAGTCCAATAGCTTTTACCCACCATCAACTGCAAGTGACCGACACAGGTATCAATGGACTCCTGCTTTTCCTCTGCCGTGCAGTCAGCCATCTTAGTTCCAGCCACGATTTTATTGATGCGGTTGGCGACGGTGACCATAGCGGCGTAGTTGACGGCAATTTCTTCAGATGTGATTTCACTCATGTTACTTAACCTTTCAACGCTGCTACTTCAGCTTTAAGCTCATCGATCTGTGCTGACAATTCTTGGATAGCTTTGACAGCGATAGGAAGAAGCTGGGCAGGTGCTACCTCTAAGCGCTCTGGGTTGGTACGCAGAACACTGCTAACCCACTCAGCATCGTTAGCATCCTCGACAGCCATCATCTCTTGAGCAATAAACCCAAAGTCTTTCTTGTCTGTGACAGCACCATCACGCATCTGCCAGACGAACTCAACTGGGCGGACCTGCTGAATATAGTCTAGGCCAAGGCTTAGGTCTTGGATTTCGTCCTTATCCCTAGCATCTGACAGTGCAGAGATGCTCGTTTGCTGGCAGCGTAAAGTAGTGACAGAAGAACTGCCAAGTGTAATCTCGTTATCTACATCAACCGCTGAAGGTGTTGCATCCCGGCCAAGCAGGGTATTATTTGACCCTGTGGTCAGCGTATTGCCCGCGTTAAATCCGACGCAAGTATTCACCTGACCACTACTTATATCATTGCCTGAGACATAGCCGATGCAGACGTTGGAATCAGCGTCAACTATATCCTGGCCCGCGTTTCGTCCTATCAATACGTTGTTCGAGCCGCCTTCTAAATCCTGGCCCGCGAAATAGCCGATTCCGACGTTGTAACTTCCGTCGTCCAAATTTGTCAAAGTCGCATAACCGCCAACCGCCACATTGGCGACCCCAGACACACACGCTGTTAGAATATTCCGACCGCCGACCGCGACGTTATAATTGCCTGAGACATTGGCTCCGAGGGCTGCATAGCCATAGGCACAGTTGTAGATTCCAGTTGTGTTCGCGTCTAAAGCAAACGCGCCAAAGCCTTGATTTTGCCCGGCATTATTGACCTCAAGGGCGTTATACCCGACCGCCGTCGAGTTGGCCGCGTTCGTATTACTTTGCATTGCTTGGTTGCCGACCGCAGTATTGCGAGGGCCTGTGGTGTTTTCTTTGAGAGCAGACACCCCGATTGCCGTTGTGGAGACAGCAGTCGAATCCTCAAGCGCGCTGGTGCCAATGCCCAGGCTGCTGGCTGCAGAACTGTGACGAATGTCTAGGTCACTGGTGCCTTCTAGGTTTTTATCCGTTAGTGTTTGTTCGATCATTTCGGAAGTGACTTGAGTTCCGAAGACTCCTGAGAATGTCATGGTTTTATGTCCTTTAGACTTAGGGGTTTACAATAGTGACTGTTGCTGTGGTTTTGTTAAATACCTTATGGACCATCACCACCGGGATCATCGACTGACATTGTTTTAGTCAACGTCAAAGTTAGTGTTGAACCTGTTATAGAACCCGACAAAGAAACACTAAGAACTGGCGCAACGGTTCCGCTGGTGGTGGTGTTATTGATTGTCACAGCGGTGACACCGTTTGGTACTGCCCAAGTGAATGAACCATCACCATCAGATCGTAGAAATTGTGATGTTGTGCCGTTGCCTGTGACGTTTAGCTGAGTAGCACCTACTGAGTTGTCGACGATGATACTGGTGCCATCAGCACCATCAGCGCCATCAGCACCATCAGCGCCATCAGCACCATCAGCACCATCAGCACCAGCAGGGCCTGTTGGGCCTGTTGGGCCTGTTGGGCCTGTAGGACCAGTAGCGCCTGTAGCACCAGTAGGACCAGTAGAACCCGCAGGGCCTGTTGGACCAGCAGGGCCAGCAACACCAGTAGCACCTGTAGGTCCAAAAGCACCTGTAGAGGCTATTGATATTGTATGAACAACAGCTTCAACATTATCAGTACCAGGCGGTGGGTCGCTATCAAACGTCAGCGTAGTTCCTGAAACCTCATAGGTGTCTTTGTTCTGATAGACGCCATTAACGAAGATATTAGTTAAGCTTTTAGACGTAGGTGTTGATGTCAGTGTGAATACTGTCGTGTTGCCATCAGCTGAAAACGTATCAATAGACGACGTTCCTGGAGCGTTGTAGTACGACATGACCTGTATGTTATCAGTACCAGGCGGCGGGTATTCATCGAACGTGATGGTCTGTCCGTTGATTGCGTATTTGCTTTTCTGTTGGTACACACCGCTCACAAAGACGTTCGTGTTCTCTGCGCTAAGAGGTGTCGTGCTTAGACCAAAAGATATGGTGCTGCCATCAGCTGAGAACGTATCAACCGTAGCTGAAGACACCCGATCAACAACATTGTCCAAAGACTCTTGGGCCAGATAGAACGCTTGTAAGCTGTCTGTATCAAGCGTCTCTTCGCTTAAGATACCGCCAGTCTGATAGTCAATAAGACGCTGTCCGGGCGACGTGTGTCGCTCGATAGAAACAAAAGCTCCAGCAGTTGGCACAGATGAAAGCTGGATGCGGCTGTCGTTTATCCAGACAACTGATTCATCAAGAAAATCGTCAACATAAACTTTGACGTGGCTTTGAGACAAGTAGGAAAACGAAACGTCAAAGAGGTCCGTAGATCCTGTTGCTGTGTAAGTATCTTTAGCATATGCCAATGCTTAAACTCCTATTGCAAACCAAAGCAGGCCGTCAGCTGCCGAGTCCCACGTTATATCGAAGTGGTCTAAGCTGGTCGCGTAGTCCGTATTAACCGTAATGTTCTGATAGTTAGCGCCGTTTCGCACCATAGAGAACTGGATTGAATACACAGCGCTGGTAAATGATGTTGGATAATTTATTTGCATTGCCGCCCCAGTGTCTGCTTTGTATCCCCATTGCATTAAGATACCACCGCCTAACTCTATGTAACCGTTTGCGGCTGCGCTTACAGCAGGGAAAGCTGCTTGTTTAACTCGTAGGGGCGTCATGCCTTTAGTGTTGTTTGTTCCTGCCTCTGCTTCAGATTGTGAGGCAATAACCGTAAAGACACCATCAGCACCATCAGCACCATCAGCGCCATCAGCACCATTAGTACCATTAGTACCTGCTGGTCCAGTGGCACCTGTGAGGCCGGTAGGCCCTGTAGGCCCACGAGGTATCGTGAAGTTCAGGATAGCGTTTGCAGCAGTACCAGCGTTAACAACAGAAGCGTTACCACCAGCTGCGCTTGTTGTCGTGGTTCCAACAGCAATAGATCCTTCCTCTGCGATGTCCCACACTTCCTGTGTCAGATAGAACGCTTGCAGGCTGTCGTTGTCTAAGATCTCTTCACTGAGAACCGCACCGCTCTGATAGTCCACAAGACGTGCTGTTTGAGACGTAGACCTAACTAGAAGAACAATGGCACTACTAGCTGGGGCTGTAGAGAACCTGATCTTCTGAGGGTCTGTGGTGAACGTGTAGTCGTCTGGGTTTGTCTTAGTGATACCATCGACCTTAACGACCACATGAGACGCTTCGATGTAAGGGAACGTGATGACAAAGTCCGTCGTAGAACCGTCGCCTGTGTAGCTATCTTTTGCGTATGGCATTAGTTCTACTCCTCTCCTATTTGTTTCATAACGTCAAACATTTGTTTATAAGGAAGCGCTTTCTGAAGGTTTTTAACAGCCTTGTTTGTGTCCCCTTCGAGAGCTCCTCGTACTCCTGTGGCCAGCCTGTCTGCTACACCTAACCCTGGGCCACCTAATAGGCCCGATATAGGAGCGTTTCCATAACGCCCAGGTGTGCTTGGGTATCCAGCCATACTGGTTACAGTTGCCCACACAGCTGCTGTTGGTTGGCTTAAGTAGTTTGTAAAACCTGAACGGTCAAAGATGTCATAGGCCCATTCGGTTTCAGTACGTTCTTTGACCTCACCGTCTCTAATGAGATCTTTGGCAACAAGAACCATGCTTCCAAGGGCAGACACATAGCCCATGTACAGAAGAATCTCTGCGTCTTTGTAGTTCATTCCGCGCTGTATGGCAGGCAATATGGTCTTAGGGACCGAAACGAACCCAAAGGTCTGGAACTGGAAGATGGTCTTGAACACAGGGTTACTCATGAACAAAGGCTTCTCGCCAAGGCCCGGAGTCGTAATCGCCTGGTTAGCATTGCGCATCATAGCGGCTTTAAGGTTCTTTACGGCCTCATCGCCTTCTGGTCCCGATTGGTGCCAACGATGCCAGTCTAGTTCGAACACACCCTTGTTGTTTACGGGTGGGTACTTGTCTATCATCTTCTTGATGAGAGCCATGTTCTCACGGTCTAAGTTAAAACTTGCGTACTTGGCAACCAGCTTTTGTGCCTTCGTGTCTCCGGCAGTAGCCTTTGCCAATACAGCCTCGTAGTCACCTATGTCTTTGACCAGATGGTGTTGCATGGCGTTTAGCGCTGTGATCTTGCCGCGTGTGTTCCACCACTGCATACCAGACCAGATGGACACACTGTTAGTAAGACTGTTAGCCGCTCGTGACACTAGATTAGTAGCGGCGTAGGTGCGGCTTCCTTGTTGTCCTAAAGCACCCGGCAGACGCTCTTGTTCAATGTTAGCCAAAGCAAGCGCTCTGTTGTTCTGCATAGTGTTTTCTAAGTGGGCCACAATGGTTTTTAGCTCAGACTTAGGCAAGCCTCTGAACGTGTCCGCAACATTACGCATCAATAAAGCGCTGTCAGCGTGGAACCCGTTGACCAAAGCTTTCTGGGCAAGGTCAGTTAAAGACCCAACCATAAACCCAGGACCATAGACAGAGTATGCCCACTTCCTAAGTTTATCAGCAGACCAAGCCAACGTGTTTACCAAGTTGTTGTCTGTGGGCTTTGGACCCGCACGGCCCATGTGCTCGTCCAACATACCAGTCATAGATTCTCTAACGTCATCAGCGTGTGTCTTCAATTGACGCCTGTATCGATCACTGATGTTAGGGTCTCTCATCTTTTCGTTCACAGCCTCAACAGCGTCGTCTACGATCTTAATGGTATCTGTGGTTCCAAAAGTCTGCTTAAGGCCTATCAGTGACGACAGCTCTCTGTTGGCCACATCCATTGTTCCAAACAAGTCGTCGCTCATAAAGCCTCTATCGAACAACTCGTCCAACTCGTCGTTGGTCCATGTGATCTGACGTTTCTTCAAGCGGTTGCTCATGGAGGACTCTACGGCGTCGATAGACCCTGGGAGACGATTGCCTGACGCAATGTCGGACACAAGGCGCTTAACGTACTCGTGGACAGGGGCGTCTTTACCTTTGGCCCGTAAGATCTTTTTGGCTTTCTTCGCAGCGGTCTTGTCTTTACCAGCTTGGCGCGTTGTCTCTGCACGACGGGCGGTCAAGGCTTTGCGTTTGGCCTTAAGGTTTTCTAAGTTAGCTTGGTGTATGTCTATACGATCCGTAAGCTCTTCGACCCTGTCCGTTAACCTGCTTAGTTCGACATCGATCTCTTTAGCTTTTTGATCAAGAGATGCCTTTCGTTGTCTAAGTTTCGCAAGCACTTCGCTTCTAGGTTTCTTTAACGCTTGTTCAGCCTGCGCCATCTTAAGAGGCTGTGTTTCAAGTTCGTCTGCGGCCTGTCTTGTAAGTTTCTGGGCATTAAACATTTCGTCAAATGCTTCAGAAACGTCGTCAAAGTAGCCTTCCCACTTTTTAATCTTTTCTTCGTAAGCTTGTGCTTTCTTTAGTTTATCTCTAAAGGCTTTAGCTTGTGTGTTAGTGTCGAGAAACTGATTAAATATTACATCTTGTTCGGCTTCTAAGATGTCTATTTCAGTATCTAGCTCTTGTTCTTTTCGCTTGGCTTCCGCCCTTTCTAGTTTTTTGCCCTCTATGTCTTTAAGGCGTAGCTCTTTTATATCAACAGCTTCCTTGATAGACCCGTTTTTAATCTCGGTGTCTGTTTTCCTGGCGTCACGAGCAGCTAGAACAGCTTCCCTTTTTGAGTCATTAGCGACCTGAAGGGCAATATCTAGTTCTATCTCAGCTTCCAGAAGAGCGCGCTCGTACACGTCTCCAGACCAAGACTCACGAATATCAAGCTTTGCTGCTAGTCCTGTCTTGGTGGTGTACTCAATGCCGTTAATGGTGATGTCTTGTTTGCCTAGAGCTGCAAACTCGTCAGGCGTGATAGCTCCACCAAAGCCGTCAATATCGTTTAGGAACTCTTCCGTCGGCTCATCCAGAAACTTACGAAGCAATATCTCCTCAAAGCCCGCACGATCAGCAGCCACAGCGTCCCTAAGATAGATGTGAGCCATGACATAGTCTTTGCCTAATAGCTGTTCTTCAGGAACCTCAAGCGTATCGCGTAGGAACTGCTCCATCTTTTTGTTCTGGGCGTGTACATCATCAGCTATGTCCTTTGCCGCAGCCAAGATGGTCTTAGTGTTATCGACACCAAACCGTGCCTTAAGCTTATCTACATTCAGCTTTGAGATAGGGTTAGCATCGTCGTATCGCATTGCTGTCATGCGAACTAACGCAGAGATCTCTTCTTCTTCTAAGTGCCCCTCGTCTTTGATGTATATCTTCTGGCGCTGTTCGCCTGTGACGACTTTTCGCGCGTCTTCCGCAAACCTTAGAGCGTCGGTCTTTGCTTCCTGAAGCGTACGTCCAGCTTGGGTCGAAGGACCGCCTATCTTGGCAATCAGGTCACCAGCTTTTTGCTTAACGCCTATTGCAAACTCTGTGTGACTAAGCTCAAGGGCTGCTTTTATGTCAGTCGCTGTTCTTCCTGGGGAACCACCAGTACCCATAGACTCAAGGATAACGCCCCCTGTGTCTGATAGTTTTTGCATTGTGGCTCGTACTCCGCTAACGGGAGACATAAGCATACGAAGCTTTGGAATAGCTTTAGCTAACGCTCGACCAGCACGTCCTATGTTTAGAACTTTAGGTGCCTCTCCAGCTTTAACCTGAGCAGCACCAGCTGTGCTTGGGCCTGCGTTTGGATCAACAGCTTCATCAGGACCAACGCGACCAGTAGATCTTTGAGTTCCTGTAGGAAGACCATTTTCAAACTGGCTAATAGGAGCGTTACGGTCAATGGCAATAGTGTTGCCGTTGTCATCTACAAAGGAAAACGCTGTGTTCTGAGGATCGTCTCCCAGCTTGTAGTACTCTGTCTTAAAAGTACCATCAGGCTGTCTGACCTGCCTTATCGATACAGCGTCTCCATCAGCATCTCCAGGACGCGCTACGACAACATCAGGAGGTGCGCTATCGCTGAACGGATTATTAGGGTTCTCTGGGTGTAGAACGTGTTGTTTACTGAGGACACCAGACATAGCGCCCAAAGCGCCACCAAAGAGACCACCAGCTGCTATGCCGTATACGGACTCCATCATGGTCCGTTGGTCCTGAAGGCTCTGTAGTACCGCCTCGTGACCAGCAGTTACACCAGCACCAGCAGCCCCTACTCGTACAGCCCTACCAGCTGCAGTAACTTTAGACCCAAGGCCAAAGACGGGAACTAAGGTCGTAAGATCTAATAAGGACAGGCCCATGCCAACAACAGTACCAAGCGTGTTGCCTTGTTCTATTGTCTTTCTAAGTTCAGCTTCCCTGCGGTATCGCGCAGCTCGGTCTTTGAACTGTTGTTCAGACCACACGTCATTGAAGTCGCTGCTACGGATAAACGGAAGAATATCGAAATACTCTTCTTCACGCTGTGTCGCATAGACCAAAGGGTTAAAACTTTTGTCTATTACATAGTTGCCTGAGTGTCTGTCTTTTTTAAGACCATACTCAAACAGACTGCCGACGATGGTTTCTTGTGTGAAGAAGGCACCAGCTGTGTCTACAGTGCCGGGGGTCTGCTCTAGAGTAGCGTTGAATGTATCAAACTGTTCACTTAGGAATCGAGAAGTCTGCTGTTGCTCTGGAGTCAGTGTTGGTACAAACTTCTCAACCATTTCTACTTGTACTTCCTTTTAGCTGTTTTGGCAGACTTCTTAAAGTCCTTGGCTGTAGGAGCGCCTTTAGCTCCCGCCTTACGCATAGTCTCTTTAGATCCAGCGGCAATGCGCTTACGCTTTGCGTGGATGTTAGCATACAGTCCAGGTTTTTTCATGAGATTACCATTTCACTTTGTTGGCCCAGTAGGCGGCGGACATCTTGCCTTTTTTGATGTTCTTAGCGTGGCGGGCTTTGAACGACTTGTTCCTTTTGGAACCAGCGGGAGATCCTTTGACACCCTGCTGACCAAAACGAATGACTTTCTCTTTGCCACCGGAACATGCTTTGACAACATGAGACTTAGTTTTATGAGATGGGGTACGCTTAGGCTTGTTGCAAGCCATTTTAGCTTTAGAGACTCTAGGCATACTACCTCGCGTTCTTAACCATTGAGGCTCCAAAGTACATACCAATGATGGCACTAAGGAGGTGGGTGTCTAGTGGCGTTAGGATCAATCCGCTCATTGCGCGCCATACTGTTTCCTCTTGCCCTGAGAAGAACAAAAAGCCAGGGTGCCACTCTGTGTACCCTACGGTCACAGGGATCTCAGGCCAAAAGACCGGAACGACCTTGGGCCATACGATCACAGCGCCTACAGCTGACAGGGCGATGATACGACGTGTGACTTGGAACCCTTTGTTCTCATAGCGGCGCGCTACGTCTGTAGCTTTCGTTTGTGCCGCAAGTCCATCGATGGAGCGCTGGAAGGCCTCTTGTTTAGCTTTAGCACTTTGGCCCCATAGGGTCATGACGCCAGACATCAGGCTTGAGCCCAGCATGGTTATTAGTTCTAAAGGTAAACCACCCATGCTCTACTCCATAGACTCAGGCCTACGGGGCGGCAGGATTTTGTCATAACCTTCAGGGAACGTAACATTACGCTCTGCACCCGCAGCTTTTGTAAGTCTGTTTAGAAGGTTGATTTCTTCCCTAGTCATGTCTGGAATGTTTTTGAGTTTCCGCAAATCTCTTACGTCAGCGGCAGGGAACCAGCTTAGTTTTATTTGATCTCCTTGGTTTCCTCCTGCAACTAGAATGTGAGGAACTTCCTTATTATTCCCAAAGATTTTTTTACTTCTATCACTGCTTTTCAGCTGCTGTCTGCCAGTGTAGAGTGCTGTGTGCCCTCGTCCTTCTTTACCTTCTTCATTCATCCCCCAAGAAAACACAACAAGAGCCCCAACAGGTGTGTTATCTGGGATTTTCTCAGGTATTTTTTCATTGCTGAAATAACTGTCTGACAAAGAGGGGGTTTCTTTGGTAAGAGGAAGCGCTGTCCCTACCGTAGAATAGGCTAACGCCTTGTTTCTGTCAGACTGAATCCTAATGCCAGCACGTCTAATGTTTCGTTTACGCCTACTAGGCTCGTCACTGCTGTCCAAATTAGGTTGATTATCCGTTAAATTATTGGTGTCATACAGAATTGCAGACAGTGCTGCGGTACACCAAGCAAAGTCAGTTAAGTCTACGTTTTTCCAATCTGTAGAAGGAATAGCACTTTTAAACACTGCTTTAAGAGTATCCCGTCCTACCTTATTATTTTCACTGACACCAAACCACTTAGTTATAATCGCACCCAAGGGGTTTTTCCTATTTGCTATAGCCCTAGAAGTTATTGCAACAGTTTCCTTCATAACCCCATTAGCTGCTGTATCGTTAGCTATTTCTTCTATATTAAGTTTTTTATAACTTTCTTCTGTACTTATCTTTTTAGCCTGTGCTTCTGGAAGACCTCCAAGAAACTCAGGCCTACGCGGTGGTAAGGGCATAGAGGGTTTACCAGAGACAAGGTCTGAGACTTCCTCTTTTATAAGAACTCCCGCTTCCGATAGTTGATCAAGCACACGCTTACCTGTTTCTCCATCAACACCAATAGCTTGTAAGGCTTGCTTACCGGCCTCAAACACAGAACCTAGCATACTGCCTTGAGTAACCTCAGCGCCTACCTCAGGACGTAGGAACGGACGGCCTTCTGAGTCGAGGTCTGGACCAGAGGATTCACCTTCAACGCTTAGTCCTGAAAACTTTTTCATGTACTTTGAAAGGTCTGTCTTTAACTCGTCCTTAGGATTGTATGTCTCATCAGTTAAATACTTTTGCAGTCCTGTGAAACCACCTAGATGAGCAACCGCCAACATGCCTGATAGTGTTATTTCAGCACCAGACTTAGGATCAATTTGTCCTATGAACCTATCTAGCCCAGTTCTTTTGATATTATCAGCGTGGTTATTATAGTGCCAAGAAGCTACTTCGTCTTGCTTTGTAGCGTCTGCTTTAAGCTCATTCTGTGTGTAGTTATTCCCTGTTGCTTTGTTAAAGTCTTTTAGTCTAAGAGAACCAACTTGATCTAACCCAACAAACCTATCACCTTTTTTATCTTTATATTCTGCACTGGTTCTACCACTAGATTCACCGCTTCTTAACGCCGATATAAAGTCACTGTTTAAAGCAACTGAACCAGTTGATTCTGCCTGAACAGTATTTTTATCAAAGCCCGCATAGAACGCATTAACCTCGTCTAGACCCTCTAGTGCCTTAAGATCTTTAGACACAAGCTTCTTAGCAAGCGCTTCTCTGTCACCATGAACCACACTAAGCAGATGGCTTGTGTACGCAGCGCGTTGATCGACACTGATTGTCGGAAGGGCAAAGTCGTCAGCTTGTAGAAGACCATCAAACATCCGGTTTATCTCCAGCATTTCGATCATCTGGTTACGCCTGTATTCATCAGGATCATTAGGATCTTTGACAGGCACAGGACCAAGATCAGGGTTATAGTTGACCCTGTCGTTAACGTACTGCTCTACAGCATCCATAGTCGGTTGGTCTTGAGAGCCGTTTCTCAGAAGGATGTCTTCAGCAGGGCGTGTGTTCTCAGGTGTCGTTACGCCTGACGTTGGCGAAATGAGCCCAAGTTGCTTAAGTACATAGTTCTGTTTCTCTCTGTAGTCTTGTGCATAATCTTGTGGAGAGAGTGATGCGTCTTGCTGGGCAAGTGGAGCATATAGATCCATAAACTTATCGAACAGGCCTTTAGGTTGTTCTTTAGTTTCCTCGGTCATGGTGTTATCCCTTCCCCAGCTTGTTCTCCTCTAGGAGGCACTAATGGAATTTGGGCTCCAGAAATAGACTTTAGAGTTGCTCTACGAAGATCTTGGCCACCAAGTGGCGCTTCGCCCCTGTCTTCCATAGGTTCAATGTCCTTAAAGAACGGCAGGATAACCAACTGATATGACCCACGACCTGTAGGCAACAGTTGGTACTCAGAACCAAAGGCTTCTTTAACGAGTCTTTGGTCTTTTGAATAATCACCAGTAAATGTGTAATCAGGAGAAACCGCTGTGTTTCCTGCATACTGAGGAAAGAAATATGAAACCAAGGCGTTGGCTATTCTTTTGTCTCCAAAAGGTTTTTCGAGCACCTGACCTGCGTTAAACATAATAGGCGCACCAAAGTTCTTACTGGACCTAATGACACCAAAGCCCGTTCGTGCTCCTGTTCCTATAGTTACGCTTAATGCGTCTCCATCGACACCAGGAATCGGCATGTTCTTAACGCTTTCGATCATGTTCCCATATGTGTCTTGGGGATCACTGCCGTCAGATGGTTGAGCATACGTCCCAATGTGAGCGTTCTGAAACTTAGGATCAAAGCCCCTGTTGTACTCAAGAGGCATCTGGCGGCTTCCAGTCGGCCCCATCCCTGCATAAACCCTTTGAGAGTCTGGTAGCCCAAGCATCACGGTCTCTTCGCCAACCAGCACTCTTGGCTGAAAGTATTCAACAACTGCCTCTTTAACAGCGTCTAATGATACAGATTCGCCGCCTGCTTCTAGTCGTGCCTTAAGTATAGGCGCAACTTTACTTATTTCGTCCTTAAGGTTTTGTGAAAGAGGCTTGCCTGAAAATAAAAAGGTAGTTTGGTTGTCTAAATCGTTTCCTACACTTGTGTACCATTCTGCAAGTTTTTCACCTGCTTTTTGTGGTTTTTCATCTGGGTATAAGACTTTCCCTAAGTCACCTTTAGCCTCAGCACTTGCTTTTAAAGACGCCATGTATTCTTCATCGCCTTGGAAACTAAGCGCTGCTTCTATACCAACTACCCTTGCTTGCTCGTATAAGATCCTGTTTTCTGAGTCTTTACCAAGAGCTGCTTCACCAATCGACCCGTCTCTATCTAGGGTCTTCGCAAACGCAACGACGCCTGCCATTGCGTTTCTGTCTCCAGAACTAAACTGCTCTCTGATTATATCTAGGAAAGCCTGTGGGGGTTTTTGCTCTAAGCCATTAAAATTACGAAGGGCGTTTGTGAATTTGCTAAAGTACCTACTGTCTGACAGATCACCTTTGCCTAAGAAGACACGAAGAGCTTTATCTTTTTCTTTAGGCTCCATGCCCCTGTAGTCTTCAAGAGCATCGCCCCGGCCTCCAACAGAACCAATAGCTACTTGCTCAACAGTCTGATACCCTGAAATCAAAGTTGCGTATTCTGCTTTAGCTTTATTCAACGAGGCCTTAGCTTTATTTACGTTTGTTAGAGTCACACCTGTTGTGCCCTCAAGCGTACCTACCATACTACTAGCAGCGAAAAACTTTGCGCTGATATCGTTAATATCGTTAATATCTTTAATGTCGTTGATGTTTGTCGTTAAGGAATTAACATAAGTACTAACAGATGCCAACTTTTGCTGACCTGTAATTGTCTTCATGCTTTCGATGGCTTTGAACGCTTTTGAACGCAGCTCTGCGGCTTGACGGGGGAATCGTTTTGCAAAAGACGTTCTGGGAGTTATTTGCGTTGTGCCGTCAGGTAACACAGCGCTTGGTGTTCCTTGTTTAGCCATCATGCTTGTATCTGGAATAAGGTTTTGATCTAGCATAGCAACATACTTAAGAGCGCCTGTTACGCTTTGTGTTGCTTGAAACCCGTAAATACCAAAGACGTGTGAGATAGCTTCACCTTCTGTGTACCCACGATAGACAGACCTAACTTTGTCTACTTGGTTCATAAGTTCAAAGAAATTAGGAGCGCCAGTGTTTTTTGCATCGTTTGTTATGCTTGTTTCCACAGCTTTCCGTGCTGTGTCTTTGATCTTCTGAGCAGCAGCTACAGTACTTTCGTGCCGTAGTTTTTCTGTATTGGCAGTCCATGATTTTTGGAACGCGGCGTCAAAATTAAGGTTCCCTGTTCCGTTCCCAAAGTTGTCTTTATTATATGTATTACGAGCCTCGGGTATTTCATGAGGCTGTAGGTCACTTGCTACAACAAAAGAAGCAAACTGTTTCTCGGCGTCACTAGCTCTTAAGGAACCAAGCGCTGACGAATAGGCGTCTGCGTAAGTGCCTTTGTACTCTTTTGTAATCTCAGAAGAAACAGAAGTTACTCCTGATTCATAAGCCTGTCGGGCATCCATAACCGCTTGCTTTTTAGCTTTATCCTGGGACTTAGCTAGTTCGACTTGTGTTTGTTCCGCAAAGTAATTAGTGAAACCGTCAGCTAAAGAAGCAAGACCAGCGGCAAAAGACCCAGCGCCTGGATCAGCGCGAACTTCAGAAACCACGTTTTGACGCGGAGCTGGTATTCCTACGCCTGTGCCAGCTTTAAGATCTGGAAAATAGCCTGGGGTTCTGCCTTGTCTCATATGCTTTTTTCCTTATGATCCACCAGCTGATCCAATACCTGTTCCACGATCTGGTGTGTTAGGGGCATTATAAATACTGGCTCCAGCACCAACAGCTGTTTTAAGAGTTGATCCAACAGCTGATGAGATTTGCTGGCCTGCTCTTCCTGCGGCCTGGACGCCTCTTGTCCCTTGCCTTGAAATGGCATCTGCTTGCTGTGATGCCCTAAAGGCAGCGTCTCTTGCCGTCTGTTCTTCAATACGACCAAGGCCTACGTTTAGACCGTATTCAGCAGCGTACAAAAGGTTTCCTAAAGACGATTCAGTAAGCATACTCTCTGAGGCCTGCGCGGCCCCAAGTTCCTCCTGAGACCTACGCATAATGTCAGACTGTTGCTCAAGGCCTTCCTGTTGCTCTTGTGCTATACCACGAAGGGCTTCTTGTTCTTCAGCTTTACGTTGTGCCTCTGCTGCTTCGAACTCTGCATCAGCCTGCGCGTTTGCTGCCGATGCTGTCATGACGGTGGACGCTACAGAAGAAGCCACAGTCATAAGTGCCATTGAAATGGGATCACACATAGCTTCTACTCCTGCCTCGTCAGTTCATTGAAGAACCCGGTGTAATCAATAGACGTAATGATCATGGGTTTCTCTGAATCATTTACGATTTTAACTTTTACCGTGTTGGCGTTAGTCCTAACGGGAACCTTGAAAGACCCAAGGGACTCAATGCCTATACCGCCTACCAGTGCTGTACCAATCAGCGTACCGTTAAAGGTAAACGTCTGCTGTGAACGTGACTCAGGTGTCACTTCGATCTTAAAGAACCCTGTGTCCTGATAGTTAAACTGAAGGCGCTTGAGTTGGAACCGTCCTGTCTGAACAGTCATCTTACCAGCAGCGTCTGCTCGAACAAACAGCTTTGATAGTTGGACTTCTTGGGTGAAGGGAACGCCCAGGATAGCGTCGGCTGCTGAATAATCACCTACAGCAGTTATGGTAGTTGTTGTTGGGTACAACACAGCAAGCCGCTCACCCACCTGTCCTGTTGGGAAGTCGCTGGATAAGACAACAGCTGCTTTGTTGTTGTGCAGATAGGGCGTCGTCCAGGTCGTTAGTCCCGTTGAGACACTGTAAGATCCTTGGGAATTGAACGTCTGGTCTAGACAGATCTGGTACGGGTGTTTGTCGTCTGACAGCTCGTACCTTAGTTCTATCTTTTCAAAGAACGTCTCAGTGCCCCTGGTGACGTACATGTACATGTCACCTAGAAGAACACCAACCCAATGGATATACGTTCCTGTACCAAAGTCCCATTTGGACCAGGCGCTTTGTGCTTTGGCCTCTTGTTCCGTATAGGTCTTGTAGATGTACAGAGAGTTTCGCTCTGAGTCAGATATGCAGAACATCATCTCATTGGCACTATCAGCTGCGATGTGAACGATAGGTGCCGGTATGTACCCAAGAGCGTGGATCGTAATGTCTTCAGCTGTGGTCGATAGGGACGCATCGTTGTACTGATACTCGAATACCAAGGCGTCTCGACCACTCTTGGCCGCAAAGTACATACGGTTCCCAAGGGCCACAGGATCACACTTGGGCTCTGTGATGTACGCCGTAGCTGTATCGATCACTGCGTTCTTTGACGTAAACGCCTGTTGGTCTGAAGACACCTCAAACTGTGATCTGTCGGAACTTAAGAACAATGATCGCCTGAAGGGGAACGCATGGATCAATTCGTTTATATCGTCACTAGAGGCCTGTAGACCAAACGGATCGCTGTCTAGAACTTGGGTGCTGAACTCTGGCCAAAAGTTAAAGAACAACCGTGAGCGAGAGAAGAACACCGTTTCGCCTGAGATGATCGCAAGACGGTTGCGGTGCGTTGTGATCTGTTTGATCTTACGGCCCACAAAGTCTGGGTTAGGAACGGTCTGTGTATCACCGGCACCACGAGCATCATACGTCCCATGACCAAACGTAAACGTTCCGTCAGCCTTCCGCGTCAGGAAGTGAGGCATCGTCGTCAGGTCAAAGGCGTTGTTCTGATACGGATTGGCCGCCTCGATCCAAGCGTCTTGTGACTGGCTGAACTTAACCCAATAGCCGTCTGTTGTCTCTGTGGCCGTTAGGAACACATAGTAACCTTCAGGAGCCCAGTTAGGCAGCAGAGAGCGTGATGTTCTTACGTTTGCGTAGACTTGCGTTGTGATTGTCTCGCCACCGCTTGAGTACGCTGAGAACCCTGTGCCATCGACAGAGGTCGATAGGTCATAGTCGCTATACAAAGCGAACGTTGTTGCTGTAAGTTTACTGACGAAATACTGATTACCGTTTAGTTCAGTCATGCCCGCAACATTGTCGATGCTGACTTTTTGATATGACGTGAAAGAGTGGCTGTCTACTGTCGTTATGACAACAGGGTTCGCTTGTGTTGCTGCGGTGATGTTGTGCGTGTGGGAATCACTCGGAATATCTACAAGCTGCCTTAAGGCCTTTACGCCGTATGTGGCATCAGACCCGTTGTCCGAAATCGTGAACTGATGACCGTCTGTGTTTTCTACAAGAACCGTAAGATCCCGGTCGTTTGGTTTTTGTGTAACTGTGAAGTTTCGGTAGCCTGCTGTAAAGCCTGTGAAAGACGCGTGTGTGATGATGTCGTCTGCAATCGAAGACCCATCAAGTGCGCCGTTCTTAGACCACACTTCAACACCATCAGTCGCTGTGTCGTTCAGGTTGTCGATGACAAGCGCGTTAGTTCCTGTGGTCGTTGTGCGTGACGTAACAAGAGCTGTAGGATTGTCACCGCTTGTGTATGTCGTTTCAGCCATACTGACTGTAAAGTCTTTGTTAGCAACAATCGTGATGTCGCCAATCGTAGTTGCAGAAAAACCTTCTGCTGGGTTGGTATTAGCTAGATATGCTTTGCCGTTGGGAAACTCAACAGTCTGCTCTGCACCTGCTAGGTTATAGACCTTTAGGTCACCATTTTTAACGACAATAATATATTGTTCTACTGCGTCTCTAACATAAGCGTAGCACCAAGGTTTATCAGCTGTATAAGCGAATGTGTTTTTAACGATATGTCGTGAGGACGCACGGCTCTCTAGGCCCCCGCTGATCACAGACGTGAGAACATTGGTTGCTTCTTGTACTTGCCCAGTGAGCCTCAGAGAGTCAGGCTGACGGCTTACGCCTTGGTATAACGTCTTAAGCGATTGCTCTATAAGAGTTCCCATTCTACCGCCCGTATAGACCGTGATGTCGGTAGGTTGCGTATGAAACGTAAGCACTGTCCGTCAGGATGTTGGCGTCGTCTGTCTCAGACTCAGCGTCCAACAAGGCTGCATAGGCCTCAAGTTCACCACGGCGTGTGAAGTTATCTAGGGCCACAGATTGCATTTGGGACTCTTGGAACTTACGAGCTGCAAGGTACGCAATGTATGTGCTTAGTTCTAAGCTTAGATCTTCAAACTCTAGAAGGTACACAACATCTACATTCAGGTTCTGTGTAAACTCGTAGGACTGCTTTTTGATATCGTAAAGTGCCAAACGATTGTTGTAGTTACGAACAGTGACGTTAATAGATTGGTGTTCTTGTGTCGTATCAACGCGCAAATAGTTCGACGGAATATAAATAAGATTATTGCTGTTAGGCGTTAGTTTCAAATTGTAGTCAATGTTCTGGTGCCATCCACGCGCTTGGACGGACTTGTTAACTTCGTTGAGTTTGCTTTCAGCTGCTTCAGCATCAGGAAGGCCAGAGGTAAGAGACGAAACGGGTGATTCACCGATAGACTCTAGGACAATGTTAACAGCTTCGATCTTGCTTAGACCCATAGTACCTCCTGAAAAACTAAGGGGCCACCTGTATTGCTACAAGCAGCCCCTCAATCAGATTAAGCGGACTTGAACTCTACGGCCATTTCTGGACGCAGAACACCATGACCAACGAAGAGCTTGGAGACCAAGAAGTCTTCAAGACGACGAACGTCACGTTCCGTCTCAAGGCTGATGTCCATAAGCTTGCAAGTAGCAATAGCCTGTGGGCACCACATGACACCAACCGTCGTGGAGTAATTAGCACGGTATTTGCTGAACACACCACCAGCAGCAGATTCATCAGTCGTTGGCATGTTGCGGCTTTTGACCACCATCACACCATCGATGTTGATCATCTCAGCACGGTCAGAGATACCGCCTGCGTTGTCGGCCTGGAAGTCACGATTCAGAACCAAGTACTGACCATTGGAGTCGGTCGCATACTTGATGGCATCGAAGATTTCCACAGGAACAGCACAGTACCGCTGCATATCCTCTGGAACATCCTGGTTGAACAACGCAATGTTCGCTTCGCGGATAGCGTCGATCCAAGCGATACCAGACGGCGTTGCGTCGTTAGCCAAGTTGGCGTCCGTAATAGCAGTACCACCGGGGAATGGCGAAGCTGCTGCGGTACGGGATGCCAAGATCAGCTGACGGAACACGTTCTGATCGAACACTTTAGCAAGCGCTCGGCCCATCTCGTTAGAGACGATGGAACGCATGTCGAAGTGAGACAGGATACGGTCGATATCAGAGATCGCGTAGTGCGATACAAGGATGTCGTCAACCGTGATGACCTGTTCGCTGGTCGAAAGGTCGGTCCCCAGTAGCTCAGAACCCGGCGTGTGATATTCAGCAGCCGCCTTCCAAGTTTTCGGGAAACGATAGGATTTAGCACCACCAGAAAGATTCTTAATGAAGTGCTTGTCGAGAGTAACAGTTGCGCTGTCGAAGGCCGTAAGCACTTCGCCACCAAAGACACTGAGGAACAATTCCCGATTGTCAACTGGAGACGAAGCACCCTTACCAAAGCGAACTGGAGAGGAAGCATCACCTAATGCCATTTATTTTCTCCTAATGAGATTGAAGGTAAAAGTGGGTTGGGTTGCTCTGTTAACTTCGTGGGATTGTCCGACGTATCGGGGTCTCAGCTAGTCGTTAGGGCAGAAGAATGATAGTTTAGTTATCTAAGTCCCAGGTAGCAGTTTGTATCTTTTTGATAACCTGCTCTCGGAACTTTGGAGACGTGGTGTATTCTTTAGACGACATGTCTGCTTTCATCTCAGCCTTGCTGCGATAACCAGCTGACGACGGGGCCGCAGAGTTCTCACCACGAATAAGCGTAGGCTCGCGGGTTGCGGGGCGTGTTCCCGTAGCTTCTGACATTCTGGCCCTTAGACCATCCGCTGCCAAACGCCACGAAGACGTAGAAAGCAGGTTGTTAAAGTCGGCCACTTCTGTTTCAGACAGGTTTTCTTGAGCCCATTGCATAGTCTGAGCCCATTGCTCTTCGCCACCAAGGTACTCCAAAGCAGCTTTACGTTCCGTCTCGAACTGGTAGCGATACGATTGAACATAGGACTTAATCAGATCCTCTGGAATGCCGACTTTCTTTAGGGCCTCATAGTCCTCAGAAGATAGGTCTCCTTGCTCAATAATCTTTTGACCAATCTCTTCAGTATCTAGCCCAGCTTTGACAAGAATGTTTGATACTTCTTGTTCTTCGGCCTCTGGACTTGGTTCTTCTGCGGCTTTTTCGGCAGTCTGGGTTTTTTCTTCTTGGTCCTTTGGGCGTCCGTTTGCGTTGAAGAGCAACTCTCGCGCATGTGCTTCCCAGTTGTAAGCGCCTGTATCGTTGTCGTAATACTTATCAACACCTTCAGTAGGCATATCAGGCACGGGGACAACGTCTTGTTCTATGTCTTCTTCTGTCCCAGGATTGCGGAACTTATCCGCCATAAGCTGATTGTATTCTTCAGAGCCTGGGACAACTTCAGTTTGTTCCATATTTAGACACCTTGTTGTTGTTGAGCTTCACTCATCATAGCCTGCGCTGCTCCTGTTGCAAGCTCTTGTCCACCAGCTGCCATAGCTTGGTTCTGAGCCTGCATCATTTGCTGCTGTTGTTGTTCTTCCTGAACTTCTTGCTGTGTCTTCACAGAGTCAGGCAGGCTTAGGCCATAGAACACCTTGTAAAGCAACTCGTCCCATTTGACATACGCCAGAACTTCAGGCGGCAGGCCTTGTAGGAACTGAAGCGCCGTTTGTACACGGGTCACATCGCTCTCACGACCAAGGGCCTCAAGGCCCGTAAGGATCGTAGGTTCAATTAGACCTTTAGGCCACACAGGCAACTGTTCGTTCTGTTGCATCTGTACGATCAACCGTTCCAAACGACGCTGTTGCATCGCCCGGTTAAGCTGGCTGTACACACCGCCCAGGGTAGCCTCTAGTTCCTGTTGGTTCCTTTGGATCTCATAGGCCGTAGTCCGTTCGCTGTCACGAGTAGCAGCAGACCCAAGCATAAAGGCCCCGCCGATCTCTCGTGTCAGACGATCTAGTTCCTGAGCGCTGATCTGAAGACCATTGGTGTTCTGGAACTGAAGCATCACAACGTCTTCAGGATTACCGACGATGATCTCACCGTTGTTCGCCGTAGCAATACGACGGCGTAGGTTCAGACCACCCGCAGCATTAGGACGAACCATCGTGACGTTACGAGAGGCCATCGCACTGCCATCGAGCAG